>Ga0209780_1001790_pt1 | contig 14625 bp, 6 predicted proteins | sample WorMetexBAHAMAS2_FD_187384 | JGI IMG/M metagenome (GOLD analysis project Ga0209780, IMG submission 187384) | Marine gutless worms symbiont microbial communities from Max Planck institute for Marine Microbiology, Germany - Inanidrilus exumae... | ecosystem: Host-associated > Annelida > Digestive... | reverse complement strand
TTTGTGTTCTTTTTACTTGTATTTTATGTACGATTTAATAATAAATATAATCCAATAGCCCTAGTTCCGTGGTTGTCTAATTTGTAATTGGAATTAATATTTAATAGACACTTCATGTACTTTAATTTGTAACGTTTGCTGTAACGTTTGCAGTATATTCTACTTACTGAATTTTAAAAAAACGTGAAATTTTCCTGATATTTTTCATTGAAATTTTCACAACAACAAAATTTAATGAAATTTTACATCTCTAGGAAGGATGAGTTTACTAGTTGTTATCAAGGTTAGTGCTTTGTGTTCAGTGCTTTGACATTTGGAACAACATGCGGACTGTAAAATCCTGCTCCGTTAATTCCAGCAGTTCTGGGGGAGGAAAACCCGAGGGTGGATTGTTTGACCCAGTTTCGCCTGGAAAATAGAAGTTAAGCAGAAGTTGTAATGCATGTGTTAGAATTAATTAACAATTATCATAATGGCATTGGTGTGATTAAAGTAAGTAGAATTGTTATGCTTTCGTTTTGTGTTTCGTCTACGATATAGCCATAGGCAAGCGGCACCTGCGGTCCGCTGACACCGGGATACTGTCAGTACCAAGAACAAGGACCATGCTGGGGATGAGGAGTTTCACGGTCACAGGTCCATTCATCTGGAACAGTTTACCAGCTGCCCTATGAACCGCAACTCTCTCTCCATTGACGTTCACTCGACATCTGAAGGCCCACCTGTTTGGCTGATCAACAGCTCATCTGATGACCATTTATGACACTCACTACAAATCTAATCATCATCATCATCATATTTGTGCTGAAAAGGGATGTTAAACTCAAACTAACTAACAATTGTTGTGTTTGTGTTTAGGGTCGGCAAAACGTCGCTAATGAGCCAATTTGTTAACCAGAAGTTCAGCCACCAGTACAAGGCGACAATTGGTGCCGATTTTTTGACAAAAGAAATCATAGTTGATGACAAGCTGGTTACATTACAGGTTGGTCATTTTCCGGTGGCTAAATGGCAAAGATGCCAACTTTACTGAAGAATGGCTGCAGTTTCCCGTAGTATTTGGTTAGAAAACCATGTCACATAAGTAGAGCAGTTTTTGTTAAGGCTTGGGCGTTGTCCTGAAATTTTAAAAATTGTTTGTCCTGAAATTCAATTTATGTCCTGAATTTCTTACACGTGTCCTGAAATCTGTCAAAACACCCGTATGTTGTGCAGTGGTTCGTCTGTAGGTCACTGCTTGAATAAATGATAAACATGCCAGAAAGCAGCCGTATGAGTGCATAGAGGATATTTTGTTACTTATTTATTTGTTATCTGGAAGTGATGTCAGCAGTCAGCGATGTTACATTACATTACATAAACGTTATTTATAGTGGCCTAACGTGTGAACCACTATGAACGTGTTAGTAGAAACTGTTACAAGGGAAATGATCCAGTAAAGAGGTAGGTTTTAGGACGATTACAAAGCACGGCAAGCGTTGGTGATGAGATGACATCGTGAGGTAGGGTAGGTTATTATCCGCAATTTTCGACCAATATCTCGCCATGTCTCAGAAACGGTGCAAGATAGGGACATAGTTAATACGTTTTATTATGGCCACAGAGATGGGCGTAATATGGAGATGGCCACAGAGATGGGCAAATCGGGATAAATCCAGGGCACTCATCCAAAAATGGGAAAAATGGCGTCCATGGAGACCTGTGTATTTTTTGCGGGACACGTCGTTAAAAATCGGGACTGTCCCAGAACATCCAGGATGGATGGTCACCTTTGGCTAGCGTAATAAGATATTTAACAGTCTAGATGTTTGTATACATGTGGGTATTCATGATGCAAGCGTTGGTGATGAGATGACATTGTGCGGAGATGGGCAAATCGGGAATAATAAACTTACTTACTTACTTACTATGCTTTTTCTCTTGCCCCATCAGTGGCATCACAGCACTTAGGAGTTGCTGTTGTTTTTCTGTTGTGCAGATATGGGACACGGCCGGCCAGGAGCGGTTCCAGAGTTTGGGAGTTGCGTTCTACCGTGGCGCCGACTGCTGCATTCTTGTTTACGATGTGTCAAAGGCTGCCACATTCCGCGCTCTCGACAGCTGGCGTGACGAGTTTCTGATACAAGCCAGTCCACGCGACCCAGACCACTTCCCATTTGTCGTTGTTGGAAACAAAGTCGATCTTGACATGAAAGAGGTACGATATAGCATTTGTGTGGCTCTGGTGGATGATTATGATGTCTTGACTGACGGCAACATGCACAGGAAAAACAGACAATGGGTCTTGGACCACCATGAATCAAGAAATGTGCCACTGTAATGGATGTTGCTCATAACATTGCTACATTGCCACACAATAGCCTGGAGATTCCAGTTGTCTCAGATCTTGGTGAGATTCAAATGGGTCACGCCAACGGGGGCACCGAATGCAGGTGGGGCAGGTTAATATCAGCAATCAGCACTTTGACATGGACTGTTCCACATTTCCACGTTGATGGCAATGCTTTATTTCCAAAGTTTTTGCCATTTATGGTCCCGTCATGTGGAATTCTCTGCCACATGAGCTGTCGTCAACTGACTTATCCCTGGCCACATTCAGAAATCGTCTGAAAACATTCCTGTTTGATGCTGACACGTAGCAGCGCATTTGCGTCCTTGGCAAATTTGAGTTATATAAGTGACATTATTATTATTATCATTATTATTATTATTATTATTACTATTAAAGTTGGCAGCATATGCACTATGGATCATGGGGTATGGTATCGAAAGTGTCTACATTTTCCAAACTGAATGTTTTATACACACACTTCCATATCTGCAGCCATTGCTGTTTGCTTGTTGTGTAATTTTGCTCAGAAAATATTTGTCATCGTAATAGCGTTATTTTCTGCATCATGAAACATGATGTAGTCTGGTGTGGCAGACTTTACCACCGGTGCCACCACCTGCAGACTCAATGAAACATGCGCATCATCTTTGCGTCTGGCCCATTTGCTGCCTTATGTGAAAACATGATGTCGTCCACAAAACTGGAAGTACATAACATATTGAACTGCCATTTGAGGAGAATGAGTCCATGGCTACAGGTAACAAGTATAGAAAATACAGATAAAATTTGTACACATGGTTTTTTGAGATATGTGAGTGGTGCAGATACTGTAAAACCCATATTTTTGGCATGCCCTTTATTTTGCGACCCCAACAAATTTGCAATCATGATGGGTAGCAGATATTTGAATACAGTATTGTGTCAGTTCCATCTCTAAAATAGCCCAGCAGTAGGCTATAGTAACTGAAAATATGTAAACAAAACACAACATTTGATTTAGTGGTTGCCTACATGTGATTAAAATGTAACTGTTAGACACTGCCAAAGCAAGGAAGCTAGCGTACTATGGTCACACCATTAGGAAACAAGGAAGTTGCCTGGAGAAAGAGATAATGCAAGGAACAATGCCAGGTGTACACAGGCAAGGAAGACCACGCACGGCCTGGATGGACAGCATCAATATGTGGACACCCCGTGGAAGACTCAATCAGAATGACAGAATACAGAGATAAATGGAGAAAGTACGTCCATGGTGTGACCGACCCTCGGATCGAGGACAGCTAAAGAACAGAACACTTTAGAACCACGAGTGCTATCCCATCCAACCTCTGCTGTTCACTCTGAACTTGACTACTGTAACTTCGTCAGCCAGGTTATCAAGTTCAGTGACTTCAGATTGTTAAAACTCTTCTTTGATCCCAGCAATGGTTAATAGAACTTTTTGTTTGGCTGTGATTTTCCGGATTGCAACAAGAGAATCGCAGGAACTCCATCTTTTCTTTGTCCATTGACTGTTGCCTTTGCATCATACTTTCAAGGCCAGTAACTGCAAAAAAGTTTCTCTATTTCACATTTCACCGCTAAATGTGGCGCTGTTCTTAGAACGAATAAGAATGCTGTGGTTAAGGAGCCCAAAAAAGTCTGCTGCTGGGTCTCAGATTTGTAGTTTAGCATTTGTGTTGTTGTACATAGGTGACAACAAAGCAACTGCATCAATGGTGCAGTCTGAAAGGAGGCATTGCGTCATTCGAATCAAGTGCAAAGGAGGCAATTAATGTCGAACAAGCATTCCAGGAGGCGGCCCGCAAGGCACTAGCACAGGAGATGCAGCATGACCAGTACAACGACTTCCCGGACCAGATACAACTGAATGCTAATACCCCATCTCAACAGCCACGTGAGGGCTGTAGCTGCTGAATACAGGATATGTCCAGATGTAACGACATTGATCAAAAGATGAAGTATATATTTATGCCATAAAATCACAAATGGTGGATCAGGAAATGAGATCTTCACATAGAGTTGATATTGCATTGATGTAGTGGTTAATCAGGTTGTGCACATTTTTTCGTGTTAAATTCACATCATGGTTTATGACCTGGTTTATGTGACAGACAGCAGAAATTTGTAGCTATCGCATAGATGAGCCGAAATCTTTTATTGATTGTCTTAGTGTACTCATATATAATGCCAGTTATTCTAATGTTCGTTGTAAGCATTTGTTGTGATATGTCTTGCAGTCTGCTGAATTATATTCTTGACATGAATACTATTCTCATGTACTCTTAATAGGCAACTTGCAGAAAATATTATAGACTTCATCGAAAAATGTACATTTGTACAATCAATTATAACTTTTAATATGTGATGTAACCTAAATTTTGTTTAAAGAATGTTTTGACCCACTGACTGGCATTCTGCTAGAAGTAGATTTATTTGCTTGAAATGTGCTGTCACATAGTGCTGGGAATTCAGACAAAATGTTGCGGCATCTGGCTAAATGGTTGGCAGACAAACTAAACTGTGTCCCACTTGAAACGAGGCCGAAATTCAAATCTGTATAAATACAACATTACTCAACAGAAACATACATAATTTTTTATTAACTGCATTAATTACAATTTATTTAGTGTGAGCTGTAGAAGTTTTAACAAAATATACAGCCTAGTTGCCAAGATACAAAAGTTTAAAAACTTGAACTTGAAAATGTAAGTTTCGAACGTGAACGCCCATTGCTTACTTAAACAGTCGAACAAACAAATTGAATAGTCAAGCCTTCATCAGCTACAGTTTGTACTCAAAATGGCCGCCATTTTTACGGATACAAACATGCATTCTAACACGCCACTGTCTCAATGCACGGTCGATGATGTCCTGACTGAAGTGACGCCATTCTTTGACTGGTCACTGCATCAGATGGTCGACAGCGCATATTCTGGTGAGGTAGAGGCATCACAGGAGCACACCCTGACTTCATTAGTCGACTGGCTTGAGATCTGGGGAATTGGGCAGCCACAGCTCTGGTGAGATGAAATTTGGTGTGTTTTGAGATAAAAACTGCACCGTCTCTCGAGCTCAATATTCAACTGTTTCAGTAAGCAATGGGTGTTTACATGTTGGAAACTGACGTTTTCAAGTTCAACTTTTTAAACTGGTATCTCGACAACAATGTATATTTTGATCAAACTTTTACTGTTCACGTGACATAAATTGTAATTTTACAAAGGTAAATGCTTCCCATACTTTTTACCAAGCCTTGGGCCTGGAGCTGATCCCAGTGTACAGGCAGTCAGCCCGCAGGTGACTATAAGTCATCCACTCGGCGGTAGGCTGCCATACTTTCCTCCAGGCCTGCGGTTACCTTCCCAGCCACAGAGCATCACCGCCCTTTGGCTGGTACTCATTTTACCGTCCCACGGAGGGTAGAAGGCTGAGTTAACTTGGGAAATTGTAATTAGTATAGTTAAAATGATATATATGTTTCTGTTAAGTTACATTGTATTTATATTGATTTGAATTTTGGCCTTGTTTCAGTTGTGACACGATGTATAATGTTGCATAATATTTCGTGTTGTGTTGTCTTCTTGCTGTTGAAATCTGAATGAAAGATTGCGTTTGTACGGTTGCTGTTCACAATTTTATGTTTATTATGTATAGCAGGCGCCTATTAACATTGTGTACTGTCGGACATAACCTCGAGTAACATGGGACTAAGCTCCATTTTCATTGCTGACCAAGGTCCTGTTGGTTAATGTTAATGTCGTCATCAGTAGTAGATTCACGCAGCACATAATTGCAAGGCTTCTGCTGTGTTGTGTAGATTAATAGACCCAGAAAAGACATGTTTTCAGATCAGAGTGGAAACTGTCAAAGGAACATGTCAGACTGTCAAACCATTAGATTAGCTAGAGTAAAGGCCAATGATGTGGTATAAGCGGCCGTTAGCAGCTGGCACAAAATCAAATCTTCACACAGTTCATAGTGCATTGATGTAGAGATTAGCCTAATCTGACGTCTGTGACATCACACCAACTGCTAATTGATCATTAATGAAAAATGGCTCCTATTGTAGGCAGAGCTGGTTAACAAACCAGACCCTGTTGGATAACGGAAAATGGAGCTTTCTGTGTAGCTTTAGGCCAATATAATTCCCGAAATGACCATTGATACCTGGATTGCCTGTTGAGTATTTGTCACCTTGCCTATTGGGTGACAGTGGCTTCTCAAAAATAAAGTTAAAGTGATATTGCAGACATATTGCCTTGTACGTTTTCCTATATAGTATGCAGTTTACGTTGAATATGTGGGCCAAAGAACACTGTAGTGTGTTTAACAGTGTAGGTAATGTGACAATAGAAATTATTCACAATGAACATTCTTATGATTTCTGCATCTTGTTGTACTTATACTTAACAAATTCTGAGGATGGTGTTTTGCATTGCAGCGAACAGTAAGCTGTGAAATCGAGATGAGTGAACTGTACAGTGTGTGTGGTGTGAATATGTATTGGCCTTAACAGCTGTCTATACTTAAGTAGTTAACGTTATTAGTGGTATATACGTATTGCACGTACTAAAATAACACGCATCATATTATTAGGTCGACTCTTCGAGAGAGTCGACCTAACAGAGCCAGTCTCAAATGTCCGTCCGTCCGTGCATATGTATGCGTGCGTACGTCCACAAAAAGTTCCTTTGATTTCAATGAAATTTGGTATGTAGGTAGAGGTTGATGAGTGATGCACGATGGTATGCAGTATGACCCGATCCAAGATCAAGGTCACGAGCCCTTCAAAGTTGGAAATACGTCCATTTTCAAATGCTATCTCCTTTGCCATTTAGAATGGCATCTGGCAACTGACCACAGATTCTTACATTAGGGTGCAATATCTAAATTTGACGGGGCCGGATTTTTGATATTTGGCGTACTTTTTGTGTTACGTGACTGTGAAGTTGGCAGCAGAAACGTCAGTTGTGAAGAGTCGACCCTCAGTCCCATACGGGGCTAATTTATTTTTACTTATGCATCAGTTCAGTTGCTGTAAAAGAAAACATCCTGTGCGGTGTAAATAATAAAATAGCAAGACGTGTACATAGTTAGTTACTTTATTAGTTTCAGAGTGATGATATGACAGCCCTGTTATCACCGTGACCTGCAGCGGTTCTGCATTTTGGGTTATCGTAAAGTTTCAAAAGATGAACTTGTGGGTAGAGTTAAGTGGCTGTACATGAGTGACGTTGGTCACCTGTACGTTGACCTCAGTTTATGTGATATAATTTAGTTAGTACATATTATGTTTTACGTTTGCCGAATGTAGGGTGACCACTCTTCAGCTAAATTTTCCAGCAAGTTGTTGTCTAAGAACTGTGTAGAACAGCCAGACACATTTTAATGAGCTTCAGTCGTTGATTTGTTGTTACCCAAGCCAACGGCAGCCACGGGTTTACACTGACCTTTGTTCTTCTACACAATATCCGAAAAACCGATTTAGCTAGGATCACCAAACTTGACTTGACATACAAATGTTCCATGATAAATCCTGGAAGCCCATTTATTTTGTGGTCATAAGGTCAAAGGCTAAGGTCATGAGTCACAAAAACTGCCGGCGTGGGTCTTTGCACTCTTATGAGTGCTGGCTTCTTCCAGTTTAATGCTGTGAATGGAGTGAAACGACAACAGCCATCCACACTATATCACCAGCACACTTAGGTCTCGTTCAACTGGTCTTTTTAGGTCTAAAATGTCCACAAAACGTTTCTTCGATTTCAATGAAAGTGGCACGTAGGTAGAGGTCGATGAGTGATGCACGATGGTATGCAGTATGACCCGATCCAAGGTCAAGGTCACAAGCCCTTCAAAGTTGGAAATCCATTTTCAAAAGCTATCTCCTCCGCCATTTACAACGGGAGCTGGCAACTGACCACGGATTCTTAAACTAGGGCACAATATCTAAATTTTATTGGGTCGAATTTTTCATATTTGTACGTTTTTTGTGTCATGTGACTTTGAACTTGGCAGAAACGTCAGTTGTAAAGAGTCGACCGTCAGTCCCGTATGGGGCTAATTTATCTTCAGATGCTCCCGGTTGGCAGCGTCCTCGAAAACAGCACCTCTGCAGATAATTATTGGGGCATGTTTTTACAGGCCGGATACTCGAGCCCATAGTGTCAAAACAGCATATTCCCTGACATGATAACTTCCATTACTTTCCGCGACTGTTTCTGTGATGAACTTTTCTTCCATGACGACGTTGACGTATCAGGCAAGTGGTCACCCTGACAAGTTTGTGCAATTGTGTGTGCTCAGAGAGTTATGCTTACGACATTGTACTAATGTAATATTGTGTACAGTGTGAATTACACTTTACAGTAATGATGGATGTTGAACATAACATGACTTGGTAGTGTTCGTGTTGTGTGGTGTGAAACTATAGACACATTTGTGATGAATGATAGGATCATGTCACTGTAATGTTGTCGGGTGTTACTTAGCCTGCCCGGCGGCAACATGCTGCACCTTCGACCAGTGCTACTTTTGTAATCTTTTAAACAGTCCCTTGGAGACCAATTATCTCAGAATGTACTGGACCGATCTTCACCAGATTTTCAGTATAGGTACAAATAGGGGTGGGCATGGTCAGTCCGACCTTCTGTTCGCGATCGCTCAAGGGACGTTGCTATGGTAACCGATTTTTATCACCCATGGGCAAAAATTGGCACATCCCACCTTCATTCTGTGTGCTGGCATTCACAGCGGATGGGAAGATCACAACACAGATGCGCATGTTAACATCGCTGATGACCCCTTTGCGTCTTATAAAAATTTAGTGAACTTTGGTCCAGTAACCAGTTTTGTACGCGTGTTTACGCCGGGCGGACTACACGCTACACTTTACCACACATTTCTCGTTCCTACTGATCTGAGAAACACATAAGGTGGTTGGTTGTTCATTTGCCATCTTGTGACATGGAAATTAAAACGCCACTGGAACGTCTGTGGACTGGTTTTTAATGCTGGATAGAAATTTGAATTTAGCCTACCCAATTTTTCTGTAGTTACATTGGTCACAAGACGCTCGGATTAAGGAAGTAACGTAAATTAAAAATTATTGTATACTTTTCACCTATAAACTGGCAGTTGCTTTTCTCGTGCTGCATTTGTTTTGTCACTATTACACTAATTAAATTTGAGTCCACATTCTGACTATCGTGAGAACTGGATCAAGGCAACAAAATGGCAAACTCTTAGCGTGATAGCACACTCGCGTTCAATGCTGGTGGACTGACATGGTACATGTAATATGTGATGCAGTCATTTGTGAATTACTGGAAATATACTAGAAATACTTTCTTCTAAGTGAGAAATTGTAGTACTAAAACAACGAAATCTGACAATATGATTTGCTTTTATTTACAGTCAGTAAACAGAATACATGAAAGTAGTAATGGGGACCTTGTATGGCGACCTTGTAGTGATTCTAACATGCATATCGCATTACTGTTGTTATGAAACTACTGACTGCGAGAAGACCTAGGTTCAATTCTCACTGTGGGCAGTTGTGTTTATCACGACAGCCACTGTAGTGTCAGTCTTGGGTACAGGATGTGTACCCTTACTACTCTACCTACATCAACTCAGCCTTCCACACTCTGTTTAACGGTAAACTGACTATCAGTTTTTGGGCTGAGTAATAATAATAAATGGTGGATGTGGATGGTAGCAGCCTACTGGTGGACTCACAACCCGTTGGTTGGCTTGGTGAGGGTCGACGGCCTCCTGGCGTCTGCATTCGTAAAATGACGGGTGAACTCTCACAATGGCTTTGCCATGATGACAGCATTGTTACCCACGCCTGCTGTATAGCCGCCGGCGTGGGTAGGGCGTTCAGTCGCGTCTGTCTGTTTGTCCGCGATCTAAAAGGAAAACGGCTTGAGCTATCAACACCAAACTTGGTACACATATACCCTATAGTAGTCGCTCGGCTTGCATTGACCCAGAGGTCAAAAGGTCAAGGTCACACCGTTACGAAAACCGTCACGTTCGCACGGTTGCTAAGTGACGCATGATGCTACGGCCGTGTGCTGCTTCTGCCGGCGTGGGTCTGCATGTCGATACGACTGCTAATGATTTCTAGTTGGTATTATTATTAGTCAAAGTTCAACCACTGATTTTTTCACAGACTAAACTACGAAAACTACAGAATGGCACAGCTACTGTTCATTAGTTGAATGTTGGGTAAAGTATTGTAAAATTGCTTAAGCATACGACAGCAATAAAAAGATATACAATATGTTTCCGTATTTTGCCAGTTCAGGAGCTTCATTACTGCCCGCTGCTAGAATGCTACCTGCATCGATAAGCTTATGAAATCCACTGTTTAGCAATCAGCAGTGTTCCGTGACCAAAGATGGACTCTTTACTGTTACGGACGTCGTTAGAACTTAACGCTGTCACTAAGTTGAACAATGAACAGAGTATTAGTAAGTTAGCATGTGAATAAATTAATGTCAGAAAATACTGAATCAGTTTATCAGTTGACGCATGCATTGTTCCAGTTTAATCGCGTCATTCATGTGGCAAACCGTTCACGCGGTAGCATATTTAGAATTCTATAAAGGGACCACACCACTTCTAAAATGTATATATCGCTCATAACCCTGCAGTGAATGTGACTTGAACATGAATTTATCAGATTTTCAGTTGATATTGTCAGTATTCCACTGCGCTCGTGGCTTCACAATATGATGTGTGGCTGGGGATCTGCTATTCAAAATGCTGCTGGATGTCTTTTATCCTCGCTCTGGTGAATTTCCACCTCTTCGCTTTTCTCTCCATCGCTGCACTTCGGAAACACCTGACTGCTCTCTAGTGAATAGGAATCATCCAAGTTTAACAGTTTGTGGGAAACAGGGTCTTCCAACTCTGCCGGCTGGGTGTCGCTGTTTCTAGTTTCAGCGCTAGATTGCAGAGGAAGAGGAAGTTGAGAAGGATAAATGCCGGACGGCTGATGTGCTACGTTGCGTGGTGAAGTTTCCGAAAGTTGTGAATTGTCGTCAAAGAGTTCGTCACACGAGTGTGGCTGTGTTGAACCTTTGAAGGACTCCAGGCGGCCTGCAGCAGCAACCTGTTGCGGTGGGACTTCTTCATCACAGTTGCAAGCCGACACGTAGCTCGACTCCGAAGCAATATCGGACACAGCACCGGACAGAATCTGACAAAACTCTTCACCGCAAGCCGGGATGGAACTGTTCTGCCGAAAACCGCCGGGAGATGTGTTGTCGGTCGTTCTTTGACTCTGGGGTCTGTCTGTGGAAAAAGAAGCAGTGTTGTATTTAGTCGATTTAGTCGAACAGTGTTGCGGTGAGGTCTGGGCACTGGCCACGCAGAAACCTTCACAGTGTGGTGGTAAGGTCATAGGCGAACAGCTGATGTCAATCATCCATGGATCAGTCATCATCGAACGTCCGACGGTTTGGAGAAACTTAATCGGAGACGTCGATGCAGTTCTGGTTTCGACCTTGAGTGGTGAAGAGCCAACATTATGCGTCACTACACAAGGCAGTGGCGAGCAACTATGGTCAATAAAGTGTGTGGAAGTCTGCACCAAGCAGTCAACAGTTTCCATCGGCTGAGTATCACCAGATGAGGCTGATAGTTGGACGTCAGTCTCAGAGTACTGGGCTTTCACAGGTGAAATTTCAACAGTGGTGTTCTTTGGGCTCGACATGGTACAGCCACCAGCTTCTCTCTCTGACTCCAGCCGTGATACTGGCCTTCCAGAATGAATAGGTGAATTCTTGGTATTGACCATGAGTTCTGAGATCTCAACAGGACATTCGTCAGTCTCAGAGCACTGGGCTTTAACAGATGAAATTTCAGCAGCGGTGTTCTGAGGGCTTGATGTGGTACAGCCATCAATTTCTTTAACTGACTCCCGCTGTGATGCTGGCTTCTCAGAATAAATAGGTGAATTCTTGGCACTGACCATGAGTTCTGAGATCTTAACAGTCTCAGAGCGCTGGGCTTTCACAGGTGAAATTTCAACAGTGGTGTTCTTATGGCTTAACATGGTACAGCCACCAGCTTCTGCCTCTGACTTGAGCAGTGATACTGGCCTCCCAGAATGAATAGGTGAATTCTGGGCATTGACCATGAGTTCTGAGATCTCAACAGGACATTCATCAGTCTCAGAGCACTGGGCTTTAACAGATGAAATTTCAGCAGCGGTGTTCTGACGGCTTGATGTGGTACAGCCATCAATTTCTTTAACTGACTCCCGCTGTGATGCTGGCTTCTCAGAATAAATAGGTGAATTCTTGGCACTGACCATGAGTTCGGAGACCTCAACAAGACATCCCTCAGTCTCACAGCACTGAGATGAAATTTCAACAGCGGTGTTCTGAGGGCCGGAAATGGTACAGCCACCAGTTTCTGTGACAGACTCCAGCCGTGATACTGGCCTCCCAGAATGAATATGTGAATTCTGAGCATTGTCCACGAGTCCAGGGACCTTAACAGGACATTCGTCAGTCCCAGAGTGTTGGGCTTTAACAGGTGAAATTTCAACAGTGTTATTCCGAGGGCTTGACATGGTAGAGCCACCAGTTTCTGTGACTGACTCCCGCCGTGAAACTTGCCACTCAGAATGTATAGGTGGATCCTGAGCATTGACCATGAATTCGGAGACCTGAACAGAAGTTATAGAACATTCATCAGTCTCAAAGCACTGGGCTTTTACGGGTGACATTTCAACAGCGGTCTTCTGGGGGCTAGGGAAGGTACAGCCACCGGTTTCTGTCACTGAATCCTGCCGTGCTGGGCTCTTAAACTGAATGGGTGAATTCTGGGCATCGACTGTGAGTACTGAAGCCTTAACCAGGCATTCATTGGTCTCACAGCGTTGACCTTCAATGGGTGATATTTCAATAGTGACATTCTTGGGGCTGAGCAAGTCACCAGCACCAATTTCAGTCACCGAATCTTTCCTCACCGACCTTACACTGACGTCTGACGGTGCTGATACAGCCGTCGATCTCACAAACGGCCCACTGTCGTCAGCACCTACAATCATTTCTGTGGAACAGTTCTTAGTATTGACAAGTTCGGCCTTCGAAAGACCGGTTGACTCTGAAGACCTCTGACTCTGCCCACCGTGCAAGTAAACGACGGGTGAGTCCACTGCAGAAGAACAAGGGACTGGGAATTCAGAGATGGGTGGACTTGCATGCACACAGTTCGCAGTTGCAACACTGCTTTTAGCAACATCATCAATTTGTGGTGCTGGCTCACAAACAGCTTCAACGAGCTCTGTGGCAGAACTTTCTAACTTGCCATCACTTTTCAAACTACCTTGATCTGATCTCGTAGACCGTATATTCACAGACTTGGTACTACTTACATCGACCGATTCACTTTGACTGCCGTTTTTCTGCTCACAACTGTCCGACACATTTTTCTCAATGGTACTCTCTTGCAGACTTGGCTCATGAGCCTCACTGGTTACAACTAACGGACAGTTCACGTGACCAGGTACGGCTGTTGGTGGTCCACTGTCCAAGTGCACACCTGTACGGCCATCATCTCCGCACAGCTCTACAGTATCAGCAACCGAAGCACCATGTAAACTGTTAACTTCCTCATCACCGGCAGGTGCTTGAACTTCATCCGCTGAATTACTTGTCGCCTCCTGCTGCGTCAGCTGTCACAAACGACGCAACACTGCAAAGGTGAGATTCTGTCGCATAATACACAGCAAAAAGTAACAAATGTAACTCATTTACGACATTATTGTCGAACGTGTTAGCTGGGAAGGTAAAGCAATTGGTAGCGTCTGTCTGTTTCTGCTCTATCTATGGAACAGAATGACCTTTGAACTTTAGTTTGTGTGGGTGTGGGTCATGACCATAGCTTGCCTGGGATTCAGAGTCAAGTTCAAAGGCCAATGTTAAGCGCGTATGGGCGTGGTAACGCAGTAACGCGGTCGGTCTGACCTCGATCCTTGATCGAGGACAGTTTTTACTGCGCGACGCTACACGCCACACTAAACGTAGGATCACGCAAACAACGCCATACGATAGCCCAGGGACTCGTTTTTTGATGCCAAAGATCTCAGCAAAATTCCATTGGGGTCACCCCCAATGGGGGCGCCAAATGCAGGTGGGGTAGGTTACAATCCGCGATTTTTGACCAATATCTCACCATATCTCAGAAACAGTGCAAGATACGGACATAGGTACTATGGAACGCTAATTATAGTACAGTCCATAGGCAGCCAGCAATGATAGGCATTAGTG
>Ga0209780_1001789_pt1 | contig 14633 bp, 11 predicted proteins | sample WorMetexBAHAMAS2_FD_187384 | JGI IMG/M metagenome (GOLD analysis project Ga0209780, IMG submission 187384) | Marine gutless worms symbiont microbial communities from Max Planck institute for Marine Microbiology, Germany - Inanidrilus exumae... | ecosystem: Host-associated > Annelida > Digestive... | reverse complement strand
GGGGGGGGGGGGTTTATGTTGTAGTTTATTTTGTTATGGACGCGTGTTTGCTGTGTACCTGTATGCCACTGTGCTACCTGCGGCCATTGCCTTCGTGGCTTTGCATGTCGATATGGCCGCCTATGTTTTGTAGTTACTTTTTACATAGTTAATTGTATGACGAATGAAAATACTGCATTGTAGTCATGTTATTGTCAGAGTCTATTGATATGGGTCAGGGGCCCGATTTACAAAATATCTTAGGATAAACTTAGGAAAAACTTAGGATAAAGTGTAACTTAGCATAATCGTAAGAAACACTTAGGATGAACTTACGCAAAACTTAAGATCAACTTAACAACAAAATATGCAATTTCTCAAAAATAACTTAACATTTCTTTACAGAATTGTCTGCATAGGCCTATGTATATATATATATATATAGGAAGAACGTGTAAGCCTTAAGATTGCTTTACTAAAGTAAATGTAAAAATCTATGAAAATCTTAACTATAAACTTCTTAGGAAAAATTTATGCATAACTTAGAATTTATCCTAAGATATTTTGTAAATCGGGCCCCAGATTAATTAATTGTTAACATTTTAGGTATTTACGAGATGTTCTGCAACCACAAGAATTTCTACATTGGCAAGCAGCCGGAACCGTTTCCTGGAACCGATACAGTACGTTGACTGATAATATTGCTGTAAATTGTTATGTCGGGTTTCCTGGTCTCTGTGATTACCTGCCAGTATGCATATCACAGTCATCTGACAGATTTTTACTGTGTGACGCTCATGCAGTGCATGTCAATAGCGCACTGTACTTTGTGGCCCATTGTCTGTGTGTCTGTCTGTCTCTGTCACGAACTGATGATCTGTCAAAACGGATCGAGCTTTCTTCAGCACAGAGGCTAGACTACGCGTCTCCTATACACTGTTATAAGGGATACGGAGGCTGTTAAACAGAAGTAGTAGTAGTAACAGTACTCGGTTAAAATTATTACATGTTGCATGGTTTTTATCATCCACACGTGCCGATGAGAAAGGTGTGGATATATCGTTTACGAGTCGCACGAGAAAATATCAGACATTTATTTCCTATGCACTATCTCAATACCAATCTGCATAAATGTCCAAATATCCATCATACTACCCCTATATATTTTTTTTACTTCACTGCTCCATTATTCTATATATTTTTGTTTGCTCATTGTGTTTTATTGTTACTTCATGTGTATGTTCTATTGTGCCATTTGGTCTTATGACCACAAGACTGAATAAATTCTACTACTGTTTGTTTTGCTTTTTTTGTAATTTTGTGTGTGTGTGTGTTTGTATGGTTAAGGATTTCTTCGCCGAGGATAAAGCTATTTGCGTGAAATTTTGCACGGTGGTTTATTGGCGTCCTGGGCAGGGAATCTCACGTTTTGGGGCACTTTGCTCCCCAGAAGCCCAAAATTGAATGAATCGGCTGTAATGTGATGCTTCTAGGCTTTTGCGACTCACATGCATCAGGTTTGCTCGGCGTGTGGACATTGGATCGGCACGTGTGGATATATGGCCGTCCCCGAGGATGGACATACTTGTTCCATTTGTGCATGGTTTTCCATAATTTGTAAGTTATTTATATTTAGATTGTTGCCGATTGTTATCAGATTGTGTATGTAATGCCGTCGTCAAGTGCTCGGTGCTCTCAGCTTCCGCGCGCCAGCGACAAGGTTCCGTTTTTCGTGGCTCTACGCAAACTCCGCGACCACGTGTGCGGCCGACTGCCGCGGCCGCTCGACGAATCGGAGGTTGTGTTCCCTGACCTTGACCTGAAGGTGGAACCGCGCCGCGATCGACGCCCTCCGCCGGTGACGCAGTCGGCGGCGGAGCCGGTAGATCGCAAGCGCCATTACCGCGACAACGACGACGGGCCGACGAGCATTCCGTTGACCCGCGGCTGCGACGTCTCCGTCACTTCCTCACCATGGCACTCTACTCCAGCCAGTCTTCCTAACTGGTCTTCTTATCCATCGTTCAATCCGTCTCTTCCGGAGTGCGCCTACGGCAGCCGGAAATTCCGGGATGGTCCTCCGCCGTACAGTTCATGCATGCCAAACGCGTGCGTGCCGTTCGGCTGGAACGGTGACTCGTCTCGTTGGTCGGCCGATTATCCGTCGCACATCCGACATCCGCCGTCTCTGGACCGGCCGTTCATCCCGGATGCGGCCAGCAGCCTGCTACCGAGACCCGGGTACGGAGCTTTGCCTCCGTATCCGTACGCAACTTCGTCCGGCGGCCTGCGATCTGGGCCGAGTCTTTTACCGGAGTGCGGGCCGATGATGAACAGCGGTTGTTCGCCTGCGGTTCTGGACATGTTAACACCATGCAATCCGCTGTTGCGTCCATATCCGCAGTAACTATACACACGATGCACATATCCGCCGTGTGGACTCTCGTGCGGTAACTAATGAGCTGTCCATAAATGTTTTCGGATCTTCGTAGCTCACGCAGACAGTATTACTGTTGTTGATACTAGCAATTCAACCGGCCTTGGGCTCCTGCAGTCTGCTGAGTCATACAGCTGCCCTGTGTTGGTATTGTATATTGCTATCTCCGCCCGCTGCTGATAGAACTACGACGGTCGATGCTCTCACCGATTTCCAGTTTTATGTCAGTGCAGGATGTCTAATAATAATAATAATGCTACGAAAATTTCTAATGCACCGTAACAAGGGATGCCATTACAACTACAGGAACTTAGGGCTGGAATTTAACCCTTTGAGCCCTTTCGGCCAGTTTTCCAGCCACAAAATGTTTGAAGTTTCCCCGAGTGGTCGGTAAACTGACCATCGCAAGTTTAGAATATCCCGTTTGATATGTAAATCAGCGAGCGAGTCCGATATTTAGGCTGACCTTTGGTAATGTGTGGTAGGGTTAGTCGGGCAAATACGGGGCACCAGGGTAAACATGGTTAATTGATCCACCGGTTATGATATGATGGAGGCGCAGGAACCATTTTTGAAAATCTCTAGTCTTACCCTAAGAACTAACACCTATTTAATTTTAATATTTATAATTAGTTCTACCTCAAAGGCGCGATCGATATGACCTAAATTGTGTTGAAAGTGTCGTTAAACACTAACCAACCAACCTCTAGCCTGTTAATGTTTGTACATGTTCATTAGGTTGGATTAATTATGATAACTGCGTTCATATTACACAACCAAAACGGAAAATTATATACCTAATTGCCTACTTAGGTATATAATTTTGCATTTTGGTTGTGTAATATCACACAATCACTATCAAGTTTAACGATCAACTTTGCGGCCAAAGTGGCCGAATAGCCATATAAAGAACAAAATAACCACGTGACTAAAAGTACAGTACAGATACAGTTGTGCATAAAACGGTGCGTAACCAGCGTAAACATACAACTGTATAACTGACTTGCCAAACGGACCGAGATTCATTGATAGTTTAAGAGGCCAAAATTTATAAAAGACTGGTATTCTTTGGTTCGTGAGGCCAGTGCCAGAAACCGTCGGGCAGCACGGAGTCTGGCAACAAGATTGTGATCGCGCGGTGCAGGGAGCAAGCTGTGCAAGCATATGAACGTAGTTATCGTTATCAACCTCTAGCCTATGAATATATGACCAGCTTAAATCACTGTCCTGTCCGTAGCACGCTTCCATGACTTGCTGGTTTGTTTGCCCGTAATATCGGCAGTGCTTTCTGATTGTCTGTGTTGTTGAATGCAATACGTCAAGCTGCTGGTTTAGCAGGTGTATTTACCGAGTTATTTCGTCCGACGTGCTGTATATCAGGGCTCGTACAGACCCTGTTCAGGATTCCAGGCCCTAGAAAGTCCTGGAAAAAGGCATAGGTCCTGGAAAGTCCTGGAATTATAAACTAGCAGTTCTGGAATTTTTAGTTCTGGTCTGAGTAGTCGCTAAGCAGATAAGCAGTTCCTTTTAATACATTGCCACCTCTTGAGTCAAACCAAGTATTAGAAATACCTTTATACTGTTAAATACAATAATACAACGTCAGGTATTGCATTTCCGCTTTTTTGCAGTAGTGGAGATACACTGATTATTGATTTTGTATATGCAGTTTTTTGACCTCATGCAACTCATGTTTGTGAATGGAACGTGTCCTGGAAAGTCCTGGAAAAAAGGATTTTTGAGTCCTGGAAAACCGGGAATTTGGTCTTTGCTAGTCCTGTCAAGTCCTGGAAAAAAGCATTTTAATGTCTGTACGAACCCTGTGTATGAATGGGTGTGAATGTTGCGTATAAGTGTGTGCGAATGTTTGTCAATGATGTACTGTTGTTATATGTATTATTTTATTGTGTAGCGCCAGTACAGTGTGAGTTATTTTTGTTTTACTGCAGAATAATCTCTAGTTCCGCAACAAGCTAGATTTTTAGTCAATTTTTAATACTAGTATTCATTTGGCACATTTCAGTGTCCGATTCGGGGTTTATTATTTATTAGGATTTTATCAGTTTGATTAATTGAGTTAAAAGATTGAAGGTACTTCACATATTATGCTGCAGAGTAATATAATATAATAATAATGTGGCCAGATTGTTTATTTGTGTGAAATATTGTGAGGTGGCATTTCAGCTGTTGAACATTTTGCCCGTTGCAGTGGTTGGTGTGTTTACTGAATATGCTGATTATTCATCATAGCAACAATAGATAAACATGGTGTCGCCATAACGTGACGTAACACAACTGGCCCGCCGTGCAGTATTACCATGGAGCTGTAATTACACTGGATGCGGTATGACGTCATCGCCTGGCCCGTGCGGGTGAAGCCACCTGCAGGCCCGCCGCGGAGTGTTACAGACGACGACGACAGATGCCAGCGACCGTTACTACTCTGGCCCTTACACTAAGTGTAGGCGGTCCAGTAATAATATGTGAAGTGTTATTCTGCGTATGGTACGTAACATTAATATCAAAAGGCAACGAGGTCTGGTGGTTACAGTGTCGTTGGCCATCCTTAACCTGACAGAACTAAATCTCCAGCCAAGACCTTGTCCCCGATTTAACTTATTTTGTTGCTGCAACAGACGTTAATCTCCCAACCAACCTGGTGTGTAGTATTATTACTGGCCCGCCTATACATAGTGTAGGAGAACCAGACTAATGATCTTCTCTGGCGTCTGTCGTCGTCTGTAACACTCAGTGGCGGCGCATATGCAACGTAACTCACCGTGGTGCAGCACGCGACTGCGGGTGAGTATTATTACGTCCCGTTAGGGCGACACCTTGTGTAGCTCGTGTTATACCGTATCTGGTTTAGCTGCACAAGTTGGGAGTAACCACACGATATTTTTTAGACTTGCCACCTGGGCGATTTTACCTTTTCCCTGTAGGAAATCAGTAAGTCTGTTACACTCCATCAAAAATACGTGTCAAAATATTACACAGACGAATGAATTTTGTAATGTAATTGTAAGCTGAACCATTACTTCTTTGAAATTGGTCATGATTTCTCGGAAGAGCCATTGCAGAATTGCTGGAAAGTGTGACTAGTATTTCGCCTTCTATCAATGAGTTCCACATTCTATCTCATGGTTTTGTTATTACCCGACAGTTGTCCGTGAACGCATTATGTTTTCGGTCTGTTTGTCTGCCTCGTTCATCTGTTCATTTGTTCGGACAGATCGTGTTACCACGATGTCTCATGAACGGCTTGAACAACCTGATAAACAACATTGCCTCCCATTCATGACCTGATAAAATCTGGAGGTCAAAGGTCACGGCAGGCCATCAAGGTGGCGAGGCATCCATGTCGATGCTGTTGCTTCAAAGTCTTATCTTCTAGTAAAATTATTAATTTTATACTATACTTGCCACATTTAAACGGTGTTATCATTAAGTTCTTTTTCTAAAACTGTTCATGGATGGATGGCTGTAGATATAAAACATATTGATGCTTAAGTCCAATGTATCACCAATCCCATCATATTAATGATCGCCTCTTTATATGAAGACAACATATAATGCATAAAGGTATGATAACTCTAAATTTTGTTGAAAGCATTATCAAATTCTAACCAATCAACAGTGTAAATATTTATAAAACAACAGAACATTGCATAATCAAAAATAGCATTTTGACATTCTATTTTTAATAATACATGTGCAAAATGTTAACTACTTGATATTAGAGTTGTGCCGAGTTGCAGTGTTATTTGCGGTTAGTTGTTTTTATATTAGTGTTATTGTTGAGTTTTTAACGTATTAACTTTGATATATTTTGTTTTTGGTCATTTGTCGTTTGTGCCATCAAACAGGCCACGTGTGAGCCATTGCTTGCTGTTGATTCGGAGTACATGTATGTGACTTTTGTTCCACATACGAATATTATTAGGCATATAGTGAGCAGATGTTTCCTATGCACATCTGTAATAATATGACTGTATGTAACGTTAGATGTATTGCATTCAGCTTGTTTTAATAATCATAGTTCATTCAGATCAATGGCAGATAGATTTTTAAAATGAAATTGTGTGTCAACTTAGCACTCAACTATTATGGACCTCTTCAGAAGTATGAATTTCTACGATGAAGGAGTGATATATGAGATGAATTGTGTTGAATGTGTAACCAACCAGCCAAGTGAAATTGTGTCAGATTGTTTAAAACTTTTCGCATTCCTGAAGACAATGACAAAAATAGAATTCTTGATGAAAAGTCATCTGTCCCTGGTCTTGTGGCAGACTTTATTTCCGTAGCTTATTCACATAATGAAATTTATAGATGACATTGCCAAGTTTAGTAATATTGTGCCAAAGTATACAGCCACCTTTAAAATGTTTCTTAAAATGTTGTACAGGGGATTTTTGCACACCCTGTATGCTCAACGGGTTTGCTTCTGGCAGACGTAAGTCACTCGCTGCTTCTGCTAGAAATGTTAATTGTAATTCTATGCTATGGATTCTCTAAAGGTTTATTTGCAGTCCGTGTAATCAAGCTACTCTTTGATAAATACTCTTTAATAAATACTCTCTCATTGCAGTTGTAGCTGCATTGTCATTGTAAACATGCTGTGCACTTTTGGCTGAAGGTGGCAGCTTGGCTCGTGAACTAGCTATACTTCCACTGTAAACAATTCTGAGTACATGCTGATGTCATTGATAGTTGGCGGCGTGGCGTTGGTCGTATAAACGAAGTTACTCTACGTCGAGCCCGGTTAGTACCGGGATGGGTGACGTGTCCGGGTTCGACTCCCGGAAGCGGCACGTTATTTCGGTATGTAACCAGCCACCCAGGTCGACTCATCCTTTCGAGGTCGATAAACTGAGTAGTAAGCTGTAATCGGACGTGTGTTTCCTCGCACGGGCGGCGCCATCTGGTGAATGCTTACGGGGTGAAGGCCTGGTGTGGTTGATTGGAGCAGTGGTGTGTTTGCTAGCTGCATAATGCGGGTCCAATTGTACATTAACGCATGCATAACGCATTGGCCGCAATTTGCGCTGCAGCACCATTGGCTCTTGCCAATCAACTGCCACTTCCTACGATTGTACAGCGCGGCTGGTCGCGGCATTGCCGCTGTAAGTAGCGCTATAGAAGAATCCGACCTTTACCTTTTTGACATCAACAGCAGATGAACTTTATGCTGTTTTTTTTCAATGTTCTGGCACCGTGCCGGCCACGGAGTTGTTAGAATATGCCCGTTCTGTTTCCAGGCTGGTCATTGTACAGAATGACGCAGTCAGTCTGGGTTTTTTATGTTGTGTTATACGTACACAACACACGGCCCATGGAAAGCTAGGATGCGTCACGCTGCATCCCGCCCAAAATGTGTTAATTTTGTCACAAAAGTGGCTTTCGTGCGTTGGTAATGCATATTTCAGCTTAACAGAGTTGACCTAATAAATTCGGTCTCAAATGTCCGTCTGTGCGTACGTATGTGCATATGTACTTCCATCCGTCCGTCCGTCCTCAAAAAGTTTGTTTGATTTCGATGAAATTTGGCGTGTAGGTAGAGGTCGATGACTGATGCACGACGGTATGCAGTATGACCCGATCCAAGGTCAAGTTCAAGGTCACGAGCCCTTCGAAGTTGAAAATCCATTTTCAACAGCTATCTCCTCCACCATTTACGATGGGAATTGGCAACTGGCCATGGATTCTCAAACTAGGGCACAATATCTCAATTTCATTGGGCCGGATTTTTGATATTTGGCCTAGTTTTTGTGTCACATGACTTTGAAGGTGGTAGAAACGTCAGTTGTGAAGAGTCGACTGTTCAGTCCCGTACGGGGCTAATTTATTTAAATTATCGTTTTATGTTTGGTTTGGAACGTATTTATTATGGAGACAGAGAACTCTGGTGTCTTCTATGACCACAGGTGACATGTACAGAAAGTCACGGTGAAAATTGGTAACACGTGCTATGATATGTAAATGCACAGACAGACAGACACACCGTTCACAATACTTTGCCCACCTACTGGGGACAAAGTAATAACAAACCGTACAAGACATATCCAAGTTTATCCCAGGTCTTTTTCCACACAAAAGAACACCAATGGGATAAAGTATTCATTAATCACTTAAAAATTGACCACACAAACTCTTAAGCATTGCAACAAAGCAACACCCCAACCAGTATATTCTTACCGACTATTGTACTTTTGCAAATCAGTACTCAATATGTTTGTAATCTGTACAACTGATTGGACATTTTTGATCAAATTCCCTATAGTTTTTGTTAAACATTCTGCCACTGTAAAAGTTGAATTAACATGATACTGTATGGCCTCCTTATGTTGAATATGCTACTGAGCACTGTTTTTCAGTGTCTCACACTTCTGTATTGAGTTGTTTATGTTCAGTCATATTTCACTGCGTTGTGCGTGATTTTAATAACAATGTAACAGAATCTCCTACTAGGAGCAGTGTACGTAGTTGACTGGTGTTCTGCCAAGATTGAATTTATGCAAAATCTCTCGTTAACCAATACATGTAGAAAGGTTGTTTCTTGATCAAAGCAGGCTTGTATTTTTAGGTCGACTCTTTGACGGAGTCGACCTAATATAGCCGGTCTCAAATGTCCGTCCGTACATATGTATGTACGTCCGTCCGTCCACACAAGGTTTCTTCTATTTCAATGAAATTTGGCATGTAGGTAGAGGTCAGTGAGTGATGCACGACGGTATGCAGTATGACCTGATCCAAGGTCAAGGTCACAAGCCCTTCAGAGTTGGAAATCCGACCATTTTCAAAAGCTATTTCCTCTGCCATTTACAATGGCAGCTGGCAACTGACCATAGATTCTTAAACTAGGGCACAATATCCAAATTTGATCGGGCCGGATTTTTGATATCCGGCCTACTTTTTGTGTCACATGACTTTGAAGTTGGCAGAAACGTCAGTTCTGAAGAGCCGACCGCCAGTCCCGTACGCTGCAAATTTAATAATAGTTCTAAGCCATGTGAAGTTCCAGTGCTTCCACTGAGGAAATGTTTGTGTCATTTTTGTCATATGTGTGGCATTTTACACAATGATGCGGGTGTTTAAACTAGTTGCACGGGTAATTGTGTAACCACTGTATAACAACACACAGGTAATGTTTACCTGTACACACAGGTAAACATTACCTGTATGTGTATTTTATGTCCAATTTCTTTGATTCATTGTACACTTACAGGCCATCAGCGTCCGTTGTTGATAGCTGCACATTGTCACAGGTTTGGGAACAAAAGTGAAGTGAGATTTCTTCTATGATGTGCCATTTTAGTTTGAAAACTGACCCTAATAAACAACATCTCCTGGCATTCAATGCACATGGTTGGGTTTAAACGTTCTGAAATTGTTGGCCGGCCTCCTTGGGAGCTTAAAACTCCCCCATCAAAGTTTCCAACCCCTTGTTCAGCTGAGAAATGGGAGCAGAAATGTGAAGGAATGGTGCATTGGCTAAGAACGTAGATTTTTCGGTACTAAACCAAGAAATTAGCTAGGAAGAATGTCTCCGAGATGACCTACTTTGTGTCGGGTGGGATGTAAAACTTCTTAACTCAGTCAATTAGGTACATGGACACTTGGGTGGGCTTACACATTCAGATGAGAGTGATCAACTACTACGTACTGCATACCTCATTTCTACTTCCACTTAAGCATAATTAATTGATCTGAATGAATTTCTCAGAAACCGGAAGTTGCCAATAATAGATGCAGCTTACTTTTGTTGGACTTGCAGGAGTTTTAGATGATGATTTATTAGTTTTAATTTGTTGTGAAGACTTACTCGGCATCAAACTGCATAACGTGGTATCGTCTTCATGCGTGTGTGTGTAATTTACTGTAATATACATAGATGTATGCGTTCATTGCCGCCCAGTTACAGATGTGCGTAACCGTGTATGCCACCCATGCGATCGTAATTTGTGTATTGTTAGCCGTTTTTGATATTATCAGGCATAATAAAGCTGCTGCTGCTGCTGTACAACTGTAGTGAGTATTTATTCAGAAACTAATGATTAGTCAACAAAATTGGCTCACTTACTTCCACAACTACTACTACTGTTCACCTAACAAAGTGGGTCTCGAATGTCCGTCCGTCCACAAAAAGTTTCTTCAATTGCAATGAAATTTGGCATGTACGTAGAGGTCGATGAGTGATGCACGAGGTATGCAGTTTGACCCGATCCAAGGTCAAGGTTACGAGCCCTTCAAAGTTGGCTCCTATGCCATTTACAATGGGAGCTGGCAACTGACCATGGATTCTTAAACTAAGGCAAAATGTCTACATTTGATCTGGCCGTATTTTTTATTTGGCCTAGTTTTGTGTCACGTAGCAAAAAATGTTAGTGGATGTCTGTATTGATTGACAGAGCACAGTTTTACTCCCACATGCCCTTGCTGAAGGCAATTAGCACATCTGGATTAGCAAGATGCTAAGTAACATTAAAACGTATTAGTTAATTAATTACAGTTTAATACAGTGTGGCAAGGCAAAGCAATCCATTTGTGGCATGGCGATCCATGGATATAATTGGTTCATGTTCATAATACAGATAACCACCATTGTAAACAGCATAAACAGTTTTATCATACCTGTTTTCAACGCTAAAGTATTAAATGTAGTATTTTGACTATCATCTATCTACAAGGCTTCAGCCAAGTGCTAAGAGTCGAGCATGGATTAAATGCAAACAAACACCAGACAAAACACCATTTTTCAGATAAAACCCGAGTCAGTTGCCCCCTCATTTTCCCTGGGGGAACAATTGCACCTACTTCCTCTTCAAAAGCAGTATGTTAATGCCAAGGGTTTCCAGTTGCTATTGGCACTCCCCCCCCCTTCACAGTGCAGCTGACTGGCTACAGACTCTCTTATAACGGGATGAACCACCACATGCAATGAAGAAAACTCCCCCAAAGTTTGCTCAGGATATCATGGTGATGCTGCTAACTGTTACTTTATGGCAATTATCGACCTGCTTATCACGAAGCAGAGGGAATATAACAAGGTGTCGCCCTAACGGGACGTAACCGTGCTGGCCCGCCGTGCAGGGTTACCGTGGAGCTATAATTAGACTGCAGGCGGCATGACGTCATCGCCTGGCCTGCGAGCATGAAGCCGCCTTGCAGGCCCACTGTGGAGTGTTACAGACCCCGACAGACGCCAGCGAGCAAAACAATACTGGCCCATTAGGCGGGCCAGTAATAACCCACAGTGCGCATCCATATCTGAGTCCATGCCCTCAAGTTGAACTGGGCAGTATGTCAGCTGAGATGACACAAACATACAAAGCTATCTTAATGGCTGTTTTTCTTCTTTAGATTTTTGCTGATTATTATGTGCTATCGTTATACATAGGGTGAAGTGACGTCACAGTACTCTATGGTCATGATACGATCTCCATGTTGTAGGGCATGTTGTTATACCGTGGAAAGTCAACTGGTGAAGATTTGTCATGTTATTTTATGTCACTGTGAGTATGACTGAGTATTACTGCCAAGGAGTTTAATCCCAAGGCATCAAACTTTTCTTCTGGTTGCTGGATGTCAGACATTCACTCGACCTCGTCATTTCTCAATCTACTGAAAGACTCCTAACGGATGGACATCAGCTTCCCAACGTCAGTGTCCATAAAATCACGTAGAAGGGCGTTTAGTAGAGTGCATACCTCCCCCACCGACCTTGACCTTTGACCGTCCAAAATTTAATCACCTCGTCCCCGGTGGCCATACCGACTCCAGCGAAAACGACCACCTTTGATGGGGAGGTAAATATTGTTAACAGATGTTCAGAACTTTCTCATATTTAACACAAATGCTGGACAATTCATAAGATCAAGGCACCCAGCATTTCACGTATTAAAACCATTCTATCTTCTGTCTGTTTCCATCTGTGAATACATGCTTCACATAATCATACAGCTAACTTCTGACAAGTTCAGTAAACACATTTCCAGCACACAACAGCACATTCTACTATTGACCAAATGAGGCCGTCTTCTGATATGGTACATTCCATATCGGTGATCAAGCATTTCCGGTGGCTGGTAGCCGCCTCTAGAACAGTCTGCCGCCTGACGTTACCTCAGCTCCAACGCTGACTGTTTTTCGGAATCGCCTCAAAACTTTCCTTTTCTCCCGATCATTTCCCAACTAACTGTTTTCCGTTTCTAGTTCTGTACGCCGTGTATTGTAGTGGTTTAGCAGTCTTGTACTTAGGCCACTCTAAATAATGTAATGTAATTCCAGACTCAGACACTGAACTAATTTTAAATTTGCCAGCGCAGCAGCATGACTGGTCATTCAGCCCCACTCCGGTAGCTCGCCAGTGAATGAGTCAGCCGACGGAGGTAGAACTGACGGAGGTAGATTGGATAAACCTTCCAAAGCTGGTGGAAGCTTATAAGCAAATTCTGGCGTAACGTCTTGCGTGGCAGTCAATGACTTGTCCTCAGATTTAGCATCATCCAACGACGCAGTCTTCGACTCCGCATCCGAGATGTTCTTATTTTCAGTTTCCAGTTTTTGCACTTTGGCTGCTTGTTGTGCTGCGACTGAAAAAAACGAAATATCAATGTACTAAAAAATACCGACCAATAATTCAATGTAAACTGAGTACAGAGAAGTAAACGCAATGCACTGTCATTAATAAATCTGACAAATTTAATCGCTGTCTACTGCTATAATATTTTCGGCATTTCCGAGCTGCCACGGGTCAAGTTTTGTCTACATCATTTTGATTACATCAAAAGCAAAACAGTGCCACCAGTGACAATGAAATTAAGTAGAAAACTTTTAAATCATAATTCTTTTGGCATGAAAACGTTTAGTGTGCCAGAATACTGTCGACTGATCTTTGTGTGAGACTGTGAGTTTATAAGAAACATAAATTAGCCCCGTACAGGACTGATGGTCGACACTTTGCAACTGACATTTCTGCCAAGTTCAAAGTCACGTGACACAAAAACTAGGATAAATATAAAAAATCTGGCATGATCAAATTTAGATATTGTGCCCTAGTTTAAGAATCAGTGGTCAGTTGTCAGCTCCCATTCTAAATGGCGGAGGAGATAGCTTTTGAAAATGGCTGGATTTACAACTTTAAAGGGCTCGTGACCTTCACCTTGGATCGGGTCATACTGTATACCGTCGTGCATCACTCACTGACCTCTAACTGCATCATCTGCATGCCATATGTCATTGAAATCGAACAAACTTTTTGTGAACGTACAGATGGACGTATGGATTCACGGACAGACATTTGAGACTGGCTTTATTAGGTCGACTCTGTCGAAGAATCGACCTAAAAATGGATCAAAGATTTGCAGTGCTCAAATATTATTATTATCATTTAATAGTTAATATAATAATTCAACTGATCCTTATCCTATTATCAAGAGTATACCCATTAGAAAAACCAAGCAACAGAGACAGCAACTTCAATTCAAAATATGAACAGCAATTACTTGAAGTTTTACCTGCTGCCATTAGACGTTCTTTATCGGCAGGTGTTAAATGTGAGAACTTGCACGCAGCACCATATTTGCACTCACCTACAACAATGAAACATGAACCAGGATGAGACATATTGACTGCAGAAGGTCCCGTTTTGTTAGACACTTTTCCAAATTTACTCAATTGATTGATTGAGTTGTAGTTTTACATCCCACTCGACACAAAATAGGTCATTTCGGAGACGTTCTGCCCAGCCAATCTCTTGGCTTAGTACTGAAAAACTGAAACTAACACAACAAAGCAAGCATGCATCCATAACATAATATGATACAACACAAAATTAACCCAAAAAATGAAAGCCAGGTTTAGTCGCCTCGTGCAATTATCCGGCCCGGAAACGGAGAGGGCCTATTCTGTTTGGGGAACAGAGTGTGTGAAGGACTTGCCTAGAGTCGCTGCATGACAGATGAAATCGGTAACTTGTAGATCAACAGTTCTTACCATACATATTGTACTACCATGCCACACTAACAATGAGTGTGTGACAACATTTTTGCAATATCTCACCTGTCTGTAAAAATTGTCGGCAAGGATTTTTACGAGCATTCTCTGCGAGTACGATCTCTGGATCTAAAATGCACAAACAAACTAATTCACTCTGTAACTGATTTATTTGTCTGCATTCGAAATCACTGCTGCAATTTTGTGTCATCTGCAAATA
>Ga0209780_1001788_pt1 | contig 14635 bp, 8 predicted proteins | sample WorMetexBAHAMAS2_FD_187384 | JGI IMG/M metagenome (GOLD analysis project Ga0209780, IMG submission 187384) | Marine gutless worms symbiont microbial communities from Max Planck institute for Marine Microbiology, Germany - Inanidrilus exumae... | ecosystem: Host-associated > Annelida > Digestive... | reverse complement strand
TAGTGTGTTAGACAAAGCCGGCTCTCAGTCGGTTTTCAAACGCACTTAAAATCCTCGCATTTTCATTCATTTCATTCGTTGGTGGGCGACCCCCTCTTCTCCCTGAAATTTGTGCTTAAAGTGACCCACCCCGGCACCCCCTTTTCTAACACCACGATTTTGACCAATAGCCGCTCATAGCGCCTCAACCGTGAGAGCTGGCGAAAAAAGTTCAATTAGCACTAATAGGAAGTCGCCCACTCGCTTTCCAACGAGCCATAGATAAACAGTGTACGTTACCCCTAAGCCCCCAATGGGTGGCATGCTTTTGCTGTTTTGTGAAAATAAAATTCAACTTCTGTCGAAATAAGTCTGCTACAAAGTTTCTTTGTATGACAACTTCCAGCGGCAAAGTTGTAACTACGTCATTTCCCTATCTAACGATATATAGGCCTATGTGGATTACGGGAGACGTTCGCATGTACCTAAAATTTGCGCTCAAAGTGACCCATGCCTCCAGAAAACGCCTATTTCGACGGATTTCGCTTAATAGTGCCTCAGCCGTGAAAGCTAGCAAGTTCAATTATCACTAATAGTAATAGGAAGTCGACAATGCGTATTCCATCGAGCCATGTAGATGAACCCTGTGCGCTTTCTGCGTTACTCCTAAGTCCCAACAAGGGTGGCTCAAAACGAGAATTTTTACATTTTGCGTTGCCTTTCATATCTTCGTTGCAGGTAGGCCCCTACTGGTAGACACTTCAGATTTGTTATGTGGGTTGAACATAGCAAGTCCCAGGGTACAGATGACAAACCGTCCCCGAAATGGCCCATTTTCAATTTTTAATCCCCCTATGATATATCTGGAACGGCTTAAGCTGGATACTTCAAATTTGGTGTGTATGTTGATCATAGCAGCAACTTAGCAACTCCCAGCCCGAGCCTACAAACGACAAACTGTCCCTAAAAGGGGTGGTCACTGTCACGTAATTTCTAACTTTTGAAAAATAAAGCGATATGACGAAAACGGTATAGATAGCCTCACAGTTTCTATTAAATTCGACTAGGAAGTCGTATGCGCTTTATCGAATGTTTATATAAATGTTGCCGATGACATTGGGTGACTCTTAGGCACCTTAAACCACCTCAGTTTCTACATTTTGCGTTGCTTTATGCATCTTCGTAATTTGGTGATCGCAAATTCTTCAACAAATTTGATGTACAGGTTGAATGTGCAAGTCACAGCCTACAGACGAGAAACCACCATCGATAGGGGCGTGGTCAGGTCATGTGACCCATTAAAAATTTTTGGGGCTCCAATCATATCACTGGAACGGCTGAACCTAGTTATCAAATTCTGTACTCAGGTAGGCCATATCAATTCTAGCAAAAAATGACATATCACCCACAAAAGGGGAGTGGTTATAGTCACGTGACTGTTACATGTTGCCATGAGTGACGGTAAGTGGGCAATTAACCAAGCCTGTCCATGCATGGCAATCTACAGAAATCTCTAGCGTCAACACCATAACTGACATTACGCTAAGCGCTGCAGTGCACAACAGGTCAGGCCTAGGTCGGCCTACTCATGAAAAAACAGGCTGTTGCTAGCATGACGTATGTCGCATTGCAGCGTGAGATTGGCACAGATCCGATGACTGAGTTGACGACCCTTACGTCGATTTCAAAGTGGACGTCCAGCTGCTCGGTGGCGTCGTGCTACAGGTGCCCAGGGCCAGGAAGAGGGCACCCCCAATTTGTATAGTTTCACGACTTTTTAGGCCATGTATTGCATTATATGAGCATAAACTTCATTCTTCTGAGTCCCAAGTCTTAACTGTTTCCTATCTCAAACATCGCTTTGCGTTTCTTATCAGCGTTATTTTTGTTCAATTTTGTTACTTGGGGTACTGATTGTTAGGACTTGGAAGGGTCAGATGCTTAGGTCAACACCGGACCCCTAAATTTATTTTTAGCACGACGCCACTGCGTTTGCTGAGTGACGACTCGCAAGAATTGCCAATTTTCCTCTCCTCATACTCCAGTCAAAATCATGCACTGTGGGTAGGGGAGTGGAGGGGAACCTCCCCAAACCCATCTTCCAACTTAACTCCTCCTACTGTCCACCCTACTAGTCTTTTAGGTTAGACCTGGCGACGCCTGTCGTTGCTACAGTCGACAATTATATCAGCTTCATTGCAGTAGCTATATCATAATAACCTACGAGTGCGACAGAGGCCTATGCAAAGCCGACGATCCAGCAAACACATCATTTGCTTTACGAATTACGAACAGATTCAATGTACATCACGTACAAAAAGCGATGATGGCAGGCGGGCCAATACAGTGGCGGTGGGTGGGCAATGTTCGCCCGGGGCAACACCTTACACGTGCCAGGACCGGATTTAAGTAGCGTTCTCACTGACGCCGTGGACGGCGATATATAGCCGTCGACGGCGATATATCGTCGCAGTGAGAACGCTACTTCAGGCCTCTGGGATGGACGTGTAAGCCGCGCCGAATTAGCTGCCAGCCAACGTTCAGGAAAGAATTTCGGACTAGCCGTCAATAAGCCGCCGGCATAGCTGCCACCAGCTGCCGAGTGGACATAAAAGTCGTAATTCTCTATAATTTAGAAAATTGCATTTCATGGTTATTATGTGGAATTCAACATGCTAGAAAAAGTTCAGACTTCCAACAAGATTAACCGGCAGAAACGGTTGTCCGTTAACAGCCTGCCTAGCTAGCAGGACTTTCACTTGCAATTTGCTTGTGACGCATCATTTATATAGATAGGTTGAAGTGACGTCACAGTAATCTATGGTCATGTAGGGCATGAAAGCCTCATGATGTCGTACTGTAGGCACTTAACTGGTGAAGATTAGATTTGCCACGCTATTTAAATAAAATTGAATCAGTGGGTTTCAGAGAAGCTTACTGCTAGCGCCGGATCGGGGATTTCACTGTAAGTGCTGCAAAATGTTTACAATTTCCAGATCTCCTCGCTCTACTAAGTACAACATGACAGGCTAAAAAACAACTATAGTAGCATAGATAAAAATGTCAAATTCCGTCACTGTCAACCTATCTATTATTGACGGCATCATCGCAGAAGTGATCCACCATTTTATAACAGTTGTTATTGTGATAATCACGTTGGTAGCTCGCCAGCAGACAGCAGTAGATTCACGACTGGACGACAGCGTTGATTTTTGTGCACGATGATAAACCGTCCTCCACTGGCGTGACGATCTGCCTCTCTGGCACTTAAATTGACTTAATCATTCAGCTATATAGCTAAGCCGCGACTGAAAGGTTTTGGAAAGCCCCCGTAGTTTTGGGGGCTTTCCAAAACCTTCCAGCTGGGCCTTCCAGTTGTTGACGCCTACGCTGCGTTCTTTTCTGTCCGTCGCCCCGTCCATATTTCCTGCGCACTGTTCTCAGCATCGGTGGTGCGGCCGTGGTCGAGCGGTGTATAAAGAAACGCATTCCAGTTGAATGCTTGGCAGAACGAGCGTATTCACCGATATGCAGCCTTTACGCACTGGTTTCTGCTCAAGATCTGTACACATTCGACAGCAACCACATGCTGTCTGTACAGACTACAGCAAACATACATCAGTCTTGTAGTCAAGACCAGCAGTGACAAGGCCAAAAACCAAGACCCTCTCTCGAGACCAAGACTGGCAAAAGAAACTAGCCTATAAACAAATACACGTTGCTCACAGTCACAATAACAGTTGATTTACCTATGCCGCATGTGCAGTCTACTGTCTTTGATCCTGAAAAGCAATTAGTGAAGTTTATAAAGACCACAAGTGACAAGCAGTGGTCGAACTAAGAAAAAGTAGTGGGGAATGACACCGAGGCGCGGTAAGCGCCAAGACTTCAAGAAACTCGCTTAATTTTTACCTGCGCGACGGAGACCGGTGACGTCACGAAACTTCCTGCCATGTCGACCAATCATCGTCGAGTATTGCCGAGCGAGCAAGGTGACCGGGCGTTTAACGGCCGACGAATCACAGAGTTCTCGGAGAAAATGCCTCGTAACGGAACCACTAGAGTCGGCCACGCCTCCACGCTACACAAAATTAAAAGACAACATAAACAAACATGGCAGCCATGACGGTGCTAGCCAGCATGTTACGAGTAACTGACGTCATCGGTGGCTGCTGGTCGTTACTTACTATAACTTTGTTACAGTGACTGAGAAACATCTGCGTTACATTACTAGCCAGCCGGCATGTTACATGTAAACATTTAGCAAACGTTTACAAGTTTCGAGTATACATCTACAAAATTAAAACGTTAGGACATCCTTACTGAAAGCTACTGGACGAATTTACACAGCAGGATCAAAACATCACCACACTAACCATTATTTTAGGTCTTGGTGTGGTTGTTTATCAGGCCTGCAGCCCTGCTGCTGTGGCCAAATAATGCTCCCCTTTGCTCACATCCAGGTAGCAGTTTGGCATAGTGGTAACAACGATGGGCAAATCAACAAAATCACTTTACATCGAGCCTGGCTGGTACCAGGATGGGCAACCGTACGCAAGTATGCTATCAGCCACCTAGGCCAACTCAGCCTCCTACCCTGGGCAGCACAGAAAATGAGCATCGGCAAGTAACGGCAGTTATGGCTCATTCCATTTGTGGATTAAACGTGTGGGTAGCAGGTAAACTGTGTGATCCGTCATTAACAAATGCCATATCTCAGCGTCTTAGAGATATGTATCATAATAAAGTGCTGTGCAAATCATCGGTTTACTTAACGTTTAGATTATCACACTCGCTACGATCTAGAAGTATGAGACCAATTCCTACAGACCAGCTCATAGACGACGTGTCCAAGCGGCCGTACTAGATCCTCAAGCTCCGTCCACTGTGTCTCATTTAGAGTCAACAGTTGAGCCACTTGACTGCCGCTGCAGCTCACGAAAGCCGTGCTTGTACCATCATCAATGCTGAAACTAAGTGACACGTCGCATACACTGTCAGTTGGCAGCGTTATGCCAAAAAAATATCACGCGACATTTTTTCAGAACAAAGCTCTTCAGTATCAAGCCAAGAGATTGACCGGGAAAAACGTCTCTGAAATTACCTATTCTGTGTGGAGTGGGACGTAAGTCGATCAATCGAAAGAAAGTACTAGTATTTACACCTAGTCAGTTATTTGCACACTCATACTGAATGTTCTTTGCACACAGATTCAGATGGGTTCAGGTTCCAGTTGCAGATAAAAACAATGCAGAAGATACATTGTTGCATATTCACACTGATAGTTTTTCGGTACTTTCTATCAAAACGAGCAAATAATAAACCATGATAAACAAACCGATTAAAGTGTCCCAAAGGAGAAGAGTTACTGCCAGGGTCGGATTTACCAGTGTTTGGAACTTCAAGCCAAACAGGGTTGGCACAAATTTATGGGCCACCCACATACTGAAAAGCAATTTTGCTGATTCTTCTGATGAGGTCGTTAAACAGCGAAAAGATGAAAGATAAAAGAAGTAAGAGACACGGACCCGACTGCACATTTGTTTCAAACAGGGCCCACATATTTGTAAATCCGGAGCTTATCACTACATGGGCAGTTTACTAGAAGCAGCCAGCACTCACAAGAGTGCAAATACCACGCCGGCTGCGTTTTTGTGCCTCGTGACCTAGACCCTTTGACACCAATATAAACGGGTTTCCAAGACTCATCGTGGAACATTTCTATGTCAAGTTTGGTGATCCTGCATTGGTTTTCGTGATATCGTGCGGAAAAACAGAGGAGTAAAGACAAATTGCGGTGGAAACCTACCCCCATGACTGCCGTCAGCGTGGTAATGAAAAGGACAGCACGAAGAGGTACAGTTTCATGGAGAAGTCGGTATTGATGTAAATCCCAAGAACTGTAACGAGGAAGCATGGTGAGATGCAGCCCCAATCAATCAATAAGGGCAAAAAGATGCAAACATTTCACACACATGTAGAATGAGCACCAACCTTGCATTCGCCGTGAAACGCATTCTGCCGTCAATCTGCAGCGAGACCTTGCAGACCATACACACGTGACCTTCGACACGGAAAACATCCTTGTGTGCCGAAGACTTCCACACATTGGCAAAGTACAGCCTTAAAAATGACGCTGTGTCGGAAGAACCAAAGCTACACAGACAGGTAAGTAACTAACATTACTACAGTTATAACTAGAAGCCAGCACTCACAAGAGTGCAAAAGTCCATGCCGCGCACTGTTTTTTGACGTGACCTTGAACTTTTGACTCGCAAATAAATGCGTTTCCACAATGCATTGTGGAATATTTCTATGTCAAGTTGGGTGATCCTAGCAGTAGTTGTATCGGTTTTTTTCTGAGATATTATGCAGAAAAACAAACATTAAAAAATTCCCTAAACTAATAAATTGTAACACTAATCTATAAACTGACCTACTAAAGTTCCCGTCCAAAACTGAGAATTCAACTCCAAAATGCGCTCTATTGTCTTACCGAGAAGTTGACGTGAAGACAGTCACCTACGCTTTGCAGGAGTACGGACAGCTTTACCTTTCACCTAAAGTTGAACTGATATTATATTGCATAGTCACTAACGTAGACCACACTGTCATACAGAGCTACAAAAGCCGTTTCAAATGACGTTTAAACGCATTCGGTCTCATACATTTAAGCTGTGCATATGACTCCGGTTAGTTAGCTGGAGTTTAACGTCCCCTTTCAGCACAAATACGGCTATATCAGAGACAAAAAGTCAAGGGTGGAGAGCTATCCCTACCCAATGAAGGAAGGCCAGCGATATATTAACCTCAACCCTGGCCGCCTTTTTGTTCAGCAGCCTCCCAAAAGGGAAAGGGATCGAGAGGCTCATTTAAATTATTACGCCAGTGCCTACAACAGGGTAAGACAACTATCACACCGCAAGACTAAACTAAACAAAATACAACAAAACACCAGAATAAATCTTAACTAAGCAATACAGATAACACAATTAAACAAAACAAACTAAACGCAGGTTTGGTCGCCTCCTACGACCTAGCGCCTGGAAACGAAGTGGAACGATTCTGGTAGAAAGGGATCGGATGGACAATAGAAGAAAATAAGTAAAGTGAATGAGAAAAGGAAAAAGGGAAAAAGTAATAAAGAGCAAAAGATGAGGAAGTGAATGGACAAGGGAGGAGCAAAAGCGGAAAGGGGGTACCCGGCCCAACGCGGGGTGCATATGACTCCAGCAACAACGACATCAGTGCTGAAAGAGTCTCAAGTGTTAGAACTGTACCTGCAATGCACTGCATCTCTGTCGGTGGTGCCCGCCAGTTTTACAACATGACAAGACGACGCTAGACTGTACACAAAGTACGGTGCACCAATCGATGACGTTCTTCTCAGCTGCAGCCGCTCAAAATGGACCGTTGTCCCGGGCAACAGTCCCAGCGGATACTGACAACCTCGGACGTTCATGTAGATCTTCACTTCTGCTGGTGACGATACGTCGCGAACAACCAGCACTGTCGTGCAGCACTGCGGAACGCACACTCCTGCACGGACAGCGCTTTTAAGTCAGTAAAGATGACGTGATATATGCACCAATAGCAGGTGTGCTTGAAACAACCAACACATTCATATTAACTGCACATACAAAACCGAAATTAAACATACACTCACACACATTGCAACTATTAAAAAAAACATTTTCTAGTCCCATCTGGATTAGCGTCGCCCATAATCTCCAAGTAGATCTTTGAATTCCGCTTAAGGGTTATTTCTCAAGAGAATTCCAGTCACGTTGTTGAACAATCAGTGTTGAAGCACTAAATGCAAGTACTGTCATCTATACTATTTTTTCATCTGCCAGACGCTATAACACTGGGCGGAGCTTCTCCAGTAGGTCTACAGATCATACTGAGATATTAATAGATCATACCGAGTCTTTCTAACTCTGGTTCTGCCTTCCATGCTCCACTAAACTTCTGAGCTTTCTGACTTCGTGACACAATAATGCCACTGAAAGACACCACCTTTCTTTCCATAGAATCACTGTAACACAGTCAGCATAACAATTACCTACCACAATAGATGCTGGTTCACTGTCACAAGATGAGCCACTAACCTACGATTGATTAAGGTTTTATGTTCTACCCGACACAAAATAGGTCATTTTGGAGACGTTCTTCCCAGCCAATTTCTTGGTTTAGTACTGAACCATAAACCTACAAAAAAAAGATACGGTGGCATACTGCTTATCGAATGGCGTAGGCAGCGTGCTCACCTCCCTACCATAAGCCACTGAGTCCTCGGTGGATACATCACAAAGTGTGTGAAAATTGGACAGCATGATGGCAGACCTATGGTCATCTCTCCAGCAACAGAGCAATGTCACTGCTCCTTGGACAGTACTCATTTTCCATTCTGCCAAGGATAGGAGGCTGAGTTTGCCTGAGCGCCTGGTTACATATCAAGATGGCACACCCGCAAACATTCACCTAACTCAGTAGTAACCAGGGATGTGGAGTCCTCATTTTTTGTGGGACTCCGACTCCAGGGTTTAGAGTGCATGCAGGCGAGGAAGACCATGCAGGACCTCGATGGACAAGATCAATACGTGGACAGGACTCCCCATGGAACAGTCAATCGGAATGACTGAGGACAGAGATAAATGGAGAAAGTACGACCATGGCAGGGATGCGGAGTCCTCATTTTTTGAGGGACTCCGACTCCGGATTTTAAAAAAATTAGATGACTCTGAATCCAACTCCGGCCATGGGCTAGAATCCAGACTCCGGGGATTCAGACTGTGCACCTCTGCTATTAACTGGGCTCAACGTAACTTCGTTGTCGTTGTCAACACTGTTACCACTAAGCCAAGCTGCCATCATTTAGCCAACCATCACTAAATTGTTGTATGATTACAACGAAAGGCCAACAACAGCAGTAAATCCAACAACGACAGAAACCGGTTTCAGAAATATGCAATTTTACCCAACACAGTAAGCAAAGACTATAACAACTATTACGAAGAGCACAGCTATAACGACATTAGCTTCACTCAGTTCACTGCATACCTCACACTGGCAGTTTGTGACTGCTGCTGCCAGAAATCATCGGAGTGACTTAGTCGTGAATGAACATCGTCTACAGCTGCGGAGACTGCAGCATCTTCCTCGGCTGATAACACCAAGTCTTTGTAACTCGGTGAAGAACGAATTATTCTCTTGACTTGTACGTCTGTATCAAGAACTATCAAACATCTTGCTGCATGCCTCTCCAGTTTGGTCTTGTTTGTTCGCGGAAGCATAAATTTACCCAAGAAAGGCGATACATCGCAGGAATGATACGTCAGCCGATAGATGCAGCCCGAGTGCAAGACTGGGTACCACCTTACCAACCGACTGCCAAACAGCACGGCAACGGGTCGAACCAATGGGAGGCGGGCTGGTATAGAATTTCCGACCGATTTTGGACATCCACAGCCTGAGAGTCTTGGTGGTCCAACAAAGCAGCCAGTAGCAGTGAACTGCAGTGATAGCTGCTCTATATGTTGAGAACGCAATGAAATATTCTCGCAGAAGTCAATGATAAACAGCTGTGAAACAGAACATTGGCAGTAATCAGCTGTGGCCACGTCAGGTATCACCTGAGACTTGGGAGAACCAACAAATGATGCAAACATATCGTCACAACTATCGTTTTGACAGTCGACCCGCTGAGCAACAACCGAACGTTTCGAGATGTTACAACTGTCACAAGTAAATCTTTCTTGGTTCTCCGAATTCTCGGAATCATGCAACTGTTGTGACCCTGATTTCGAACTTAACGACGGAAATAGTTTCTGTCGAGGGTGGCCACATAACTGCAAGAGATCTGTAGCGGCAAACAGAATGTATGGGCACACAACTGCTGTGCTGCAATTTGGAACTTGGAAGCGTTCCACTACAAGCTGGAAGCGATCTACACGGAAAATACCACCAAGCAGTGATGTCTGGATAAATGGACATTCTCCGACTTGACCACTGGACATACTGCCCATGCAACTGTTTGACGTACAGCAATGCTCGGCTGTCGATGACTCATTGGTTGTCGATGGCCACGCCCCCAACACACAGTCTATAGACCCCGTCTGATCAAACAGCTGAATTCGACCTGTTAATCGGCTTGTATGTAGATATCCAACAACCAGCTGGAACAACACACACCGTCACAGTCAGCGTCACAATATACATCATCAATAACAACAACAAACGTGAACTGATTTTATCTCTCATACTCCAAGCAACTTGGATGAGCCATTGTTGGCTGTGTGGCACGGTGGTGAAACGCCGGTGGCGAACTTTCGCAGTCCTACGATCGAACTGTAGCTGATGGGTGACCACCTATGTTGGTAAACCATCCGCTACAAGGTCAGCCAACTAGGCCAACTCAGCCTTTCATTCTTCTGGGGTCAATAGATGAGTAGTAAGCTGATCCAGATGTGCGCCACCTTCCTCGGGCGACGCCATCTGATAAATGCTTACGAAATGCATGCATCCTCATGGATAAACGTGTGGGTAGCAGGTAAAACTGTGTGAACCCCCGTGCCATTCAGCCACGTGTCATGATGCTGGTCAGAGTTAAGTCGAGTGTAAGTGTTGGACGGTGTACATTTGCATTAATTGCAAATGTGGCTACTGTTCACTAATCTTTATCATTTATTACAAACTACTGCACACTATTACTGGCCCGTATACATATAGTGTAGACTAGTAACGGTCGCTGGCGTCTGTCATCATCGTCGTCTTCTGTAACACTCGCATATGCAACGAGCAAGTGGCGGGCCAGTAGTGTTACATCGCATTAGGGCAACACCTTGTTTCAATGGTACTGGCGATGGAGAGCCGGATTAAAGGAAACAACATCACTTCCATCACGAGTCCTGAGGTGAAGGAAGAAAAGACGAGACCAGGCCACTGATAAAGGTTAGTGCTTTCTGTCACTTTCAGCACTTTGATACTGATGGCTGGGTGGCGGGAAGAACATCCAGCTCACACAAAAACACGTTCCAATTTTCCAAGAGGTTCTCTTCCACAACAACTGGAGAAGGAGGACCTTTAAGAAAACCGGTGGAACCCAGATATTCAACTAGAAAAACTGCCTTTACATGGAAGCAGTAGTACCACATCTTATTCTGACAAAGACGTCTCACACAGACCACTGGATCTTGTGGAAGCGTGGATGAAATGTTAATCAGTGCACTGTGACTATACTGTGTGCGCTATAGAAGTACACTTACTTACTTACTTACTTACAATGTGTACAACTGACCCACGTCGGCTGCAGTTCTCTGTCCAACACTGTTGATACGTGCCAGCTACATTCTGCTGACAATGAGCTCTGAGTTGCTGCTGATAATGTTGAGGAAGATGATGCTGACAACGAAATGCTGCTGCCGATGTCACGACAGTATCGCAAGATGTCATCAACGGTCGGCATCAGAAATGACTTCTTGTGCTATCACACAGAGAAACCCATCTTTTCTGCTGCTCAGACCCGATGGCAGTGCACAGTGCTAACACTGGCGTCTTGACATATCACCCTATAGCACCGTTCATAACCACAGTGGGACAGTATAAGCCACTGCAGTTCAACCGAGCTCGCAAAAGTAAATAATAGAGTAAGTCGGCACTCACAAGAGTGCATAAACCCACACCAGGGAAAACCAGCGTCATGTGGCAAGCGGACCAGGGAAAGTAATGCACGGAAAACCCGGTGTTGCTAACGTTGCTCGTGCAGCAGTGCACTACAGCAGGGAAAAACAAGTGTAGCTTATGTATGCAGCATCAATGGCAATACTGCATTTTGACTGAAGACAGACACAGACATTGCAACCTTGACCTTTGATCTTTTAACCCCAAAATAAATGGTTGTCCAGTACGCATTGTGGAACATTTGCATGTCAAGTTTGGTGATCCTAGCTGCATCGGTTTTTGAGATATCTGGAAAAACAAAAAAAAACAGCGGCAAAAACCCTACCCATGCGACTGCTGTCAGCGTGGCTACTGAACAAAGAGATGAAGATACCTCTGTCTTACAACGGCTGTGTGTGGAGCTAGTGGTAAATTCATCGCTCAGAGTCCGGATGCGGCACGGAAGCACACTGCGACCCGACAACAGTGACGGCGATGACACTGCTTTGTACAACAGGCTGTTGAAGACATCGTCTCCACTGTCAACAAGAACAAAATCACAAACTACAAATCTCCTGTTAACGGTTGTCTTACAGGAGTACCTGGGTCAGCTCGTTCTCCTCGGGTGTCTTCCTCCAATTATTCTTTCAGTTCTTTACAGGCCGGAATGCCATTGCTGTCAACCGACCCACCGACCGTAACAAAATATACCACAACATAAAATTAACACAAAGAAACTAAAGCCAGCTTTGGTCACCCGGCCTGGAAATGCATCGGCTCTATTCATTCTGGAAGGAGCAGATAGATAAGTCAGAAAGTAAACGAGTAAGGAAGTCAATAAGTAAGACAGAAAGCATAAGTTAAAAAGTAAAGTAAGTAATAAAGGAAGTTAAATAAACACACAAACAAACAATTTATATAGGCCTAGCGCCGAACTCAACACACGAATCACGGTACATTACCGCCCCAGACCCCATACGGGGCCAGCAGTGCGATGAAAGGTTGCTACCAAAGACTTTTGTTATCAATAACTTGTATCAAATCAGAGCAGGGTGTTATGGGCTAAATAACTAAATCTAACAACAATTGCAAATTATACGTTGACAAGTAAATAAGTATTACCGAACAAACTTTGGATGTAGTTTAGCTGAGAGTGCACGCTTAGCATCGAACATGGTAAGCACGTCATCAAGACCGAGACCGTGATTACACGCTAGTTGCATGACTGCCGACCTTCGCTATACAAAATAAATAACATCCAAAACATCAGTATCATGCGAGACACAGATCATGATGACGAAATAGGATTACTCAAAAAAAGTTTTCATGAAATTTGCAAAAGGGACTCGCCTTGTAACTGGGATCAGTCCAATAAATTTTCAGCATAGTTCTACGAAATTGCAAATTGTGTGTTCCTACACATTTCTGCTCCCATTAACAGAGCAAAACCTACTGAAATCACCATGCATAATTGGCAGCGTTTGTTAGGGCCTGTAGAGCTGTGCTGACTAAAACACTTAATGGCAGTTTACACAATGCAACCAACGATAAGTAAAGACAAGACGTTACGTTAGTGGGATTGACATATATCCACACATGCCGACCATATGTCCACATGCCACATTTCACAAATGGCACATCTCTAGCGTGACGTTTAAGTCGGCGCATCTCTATGGTAATGTTTACATGCCAGTGGGCGTGGCCTGCATGCTGGGCGATTCGTGCGATTTTGGATTTCTGTGGAGCAAAGTTCCCCAAAATGTGAGATTCCCTGTCGGTCTTGAATGCTGATGAACCGTCGTGCAAAATGATGCCGCTAGCTTTATCCTCGGCGGATTAATCCATAACTGTACAAACACACACACACAAACACACAAAAACAAATAGTAACTGACATAGCCACACCTTGCCTATCGGCATGTGTGGATAAGAAAAGCTCATAGGGCTAACTTACTTTGGGTTTTGCAGAAACGTTTCCGTGCAAATCATCAGCAAATCCAACCACCTTTATGCAGCTCATTGCACAGCAGAACAGGCGAATTCTCGGCACCTAAACCCACACACACATACATATAAGATACAGCAAGAGGGCAAGATGCCCATTCAATACTCTAATATGCACAAAATACAACAAACATTAAAGAATTTTCGACATCAGAATAGCGAGGTTGAGGTAACTAGACTAACATTGACAACAGGTGGTGCCTGAACGTATTAATAACATGACAAATGCCACAAAAACCAAGAAGTGGTGAAGCATTGTGTTAAGTGTGGGGAGGTCTGATGCATGAAATAGTTCATATTGAATTTCCTTTACTACATTCGTTTAGTGAAAAAATCAGTGACAACTCACACATTATGTGCACCAAAAAACGGTACAACAAATAAAAATTATGCCGCAAAATTTTTAAAAGCAGTATGGCGCCGCCGCCGATGTGTCATACAACAAATCTGACAGGTTTTGTATCTGTCAAAATCATGCTCAGCAAATTGAGTAGAAAGATGATTTCAACAACAAGGTCACATGGATGCATCTTCTTGCTTTCAAGCTCCATCACACTTTGAGGATGTTTTCAACTCAACGGACTAATCTTCACATGTTGTTCAAGTCGTGTCAAGCCATGATGCCATATCAAGTCGTTCTGATAAACTCTGACTTGACTCGGCAGTTAAACAAAAAATATATAAACACAATGCGGTGGTTCACCAACGTACTGAGCAACCAACACTTATCAGCATCAACCACACCAGATGCCTCAAGCTCTTTCATCACTTACATACATACACAAGAGGTTTTGTATAGCGCATATAAATTCAATAGAGTCACTATGCGCTTCGGTCGCCAAACAAGTAAGTTTTCAGAGATTGATTGAATGTGTCAAATGACAGTCCCGGCCGTCGTAGTCTTGGTGGAAGGTCGTTCCACAGGCGGGGACCGGCGACTGAGAAGCTTCTGTCACCCAGTTTGCTGTGTGTGCGCGGTACGAGCAGATTC
>Ga0209780_1001787_pt1 | contig 14637 bp, 11 predicted proteins | sample WorMetexBAHAMAS2_FD_187384 | JGI IMG/M metagenome (GOLD analysis project Ga0209780, IMG submission 187384) | Marine gutless worms symbiont microbial communities from Max Planck institute for Marine Microbiology, Germany - Inanidrilus exumae... | ecosystem: Host-associated > Annelida > Digestive... | reverse complement strand
ACCTTGGCCCCCGGTTTGCAAATCCTGGATCCGCCACTGGTACGGACTAACATTTGAGACCCACTTTATGTCGACCAAAAACGGAAACTAGATATCCCGTAGAGGATCATTTGGCAAGGAATTTCCGGCGATCTGTAATCATTGCGTACTTATGGCGACTTGAAGTCGCAAGACGTTAAAATGTGAGAAATTTTTGCGTTTTCTGAAAGACGCCCTCTTACGGCAAAAATTTTCAAAATCCTGTTCCGAAAGTTTTCACCGCCTCACCGATCGACGTTGTTTTGTTGAAATTTCATGAAATTTGGCCGACGGGAAATCGTGCGTCATTTAGGGCCTACTGGACAAAAATTCGCCTGCCTCCGGATCAAACTCTCGCTACTGCACGGATGCGCCCAAAATCCGCCAGGGCCAGCCCCCAACAATGTACTCAAGACTGCTCCAGATTTCATCCAAATCGGTTCACTTTCGGCGTAGTTATAGCCGAATGCGTGAACACCGTGAAATCGCGCACTAAAGTGAATTCACTATTCGGCGGAAGCCTAGCTTCCTGCCGAATATTTAAGGGCCTCTCAAGGGGCGTTCAGTCAGGACGCAGAGCATCGTGCGATGCGGCGGCGCGAGAAAAATGCCAGCAAAATGTGATGTTTCGCACGGCTCCGCGCGCAGTGTCAAATCAGTGTGTTATCACTTTGGCGGCGACGCGTCCTGTCTGAACGTACCTTCATCGTACACATTAATCGTAATAACTGGACATCTGCCAGTGCCAGCAGGCTGCGTTTCGACCCGTCTAAGACGGAGATCACGTGGTTGGGTGCAGGGCATCTACTGCACCCAACCACACATGATAACCGTCTTAGACGGGTACGGGTTGAAACGCCCCATGATGGCAACTGAAGGTGATGGGAGGCTAAGTTTTCGCCGGCGTCGGTATTATACGTGTACGTGTGTGTATGTTTGTGAACAACTTCCTGGCGCCAATTCAAGTCTGATTGTCACCAAACTGCGTCAGTCATACCCTTGGCCACAGGGGACGAGGTGCTTAAATTTTGGAAGGTCAAGGTCAAAGTTCAAGGGCGGTGGGGAGGTATGCGCTCTACTGAACGCCCATCGAGTTAATGTCAGCGATGCAGGCAGCTAAGCTCTTATGTAGTCCAGGAATTGTTTTGAGGCATAGGCAGAGGCAGCAACGGAGGTAGAACTGCCGAGGCAGTAAAAACTGGGAATGAAGCAAGGCGAGACCAAGGCAGCAACCCTGAGGCCGAGGCAAAGCAGATGGACATTGAGGCCTGAAAAAATTGAAATACGAGAAAAACAAAAAGTACTGGAGACGTAAAACCAGTAAATCGAATAATTTTAATGTCTGCCAGCTACAACAATTAAGACAGTGCAAAGTGCACTACAAATGCCTTAAATGTAACAAAGTCATGTGCTTCTTGTTGTACACGTGCAGACTGAGGTTGAAACTGAGATCGAGCCGAGGCCGAGTAAAAATAACAAGGCTCAGTGAATATGGAGGCACTTGGTTCAATGCCAAGGCAAGACCAAGGCAAGGCAGCTGCCTTGAGGACTACATAACTGATTTGCATATGAGTTAATTTAATTAATATGTACAAATCACATTTAACGTTTTATTGCCACAGAAGTATGGAGATGAAAAATCTGCAAGAAGACAGCAAGCACACAGTGATCAGCAAAAACACTACGCAAAAAAAGACACTAAAATACGCTGGCAAGGTTAGGCTGGTTAGTTAGGGTTAACAGTGCTTTCAACGCAATCTAGATTAAATGCACTGGCAAACAACGGATACATCGCATAGTATGAAATTATGAAAAAAAACAAGCAAAAGAAAATCTAGAAACTACTTAAAATCGTTTCACTCAAGTGCAATGGTGAGAACTATGTACAACGAATTTAATTAGAAACCGCTATCGTAAACAAAACCTGCCTGCGTCGAACTGTATGTAGTAAAAGCAAATACCAGCAGCAACCATAACCAAATAAAACACACTAATGTAAGTTTTATATGTAACTTTATCTACAACCGGGCTCAGGCATTCTTTAAATAACAAATACGTACATGAGGCAATTTCAGTTCCTGTTAACAGATTATGAGCTTCTTTATCATCTACTGTGAGACATAGTTGAGTGAACGTAGTGTCAGACTTAGAAACGTGGTAAGTTAGTAACAAATTTTCATCAGCAGATGTGTTACTAAATCATGGACATGTTTAAATATGCACAAAAATTCACAGTATTTGCCAACAATGTCTTAACATTAAAACACAAAAAGATGTCAAGCTGACAAACATTATAATCATCAACTCATCACAGTTGAAATGTTAAAAAAACGTGTCGAAAACTGACATGGCATAATAAAATAAGCAGCATAGAGAACAGACCAGCATGCTATTTCAGCAACGCCATAATTATTAGATACAGACGGACAAAAATACAAAAACATCTGACAATAGTTGAAGAAATTCTGATTCTAAATATGTGCAAGCAACGTCTGACTACAGTTCAAGCATTGTGCCAGACACACAGACTGACACTAACATTGGACCAGTGTGATTTAAGTTATGGATATTTTTCAGTTTTCATTTTCAGTTAAGTTATCAGTCTAAATTTTCAGTTTCAGTTTTTCAATTTTTTCCCGTTTCCGTTATCGTTAACAGAATTAAATTCTATCCATTAACAGAATGAATCCGTTTCCGTTAACTTAAACCACACTGTAGCTATGGTCTACGTAATAGCCAATATAATGCAAACAAAATGCACCACCCGAGCAGTTCGGCCCAAAACTGAAAATTTTATGACATATGCCTAAACACATACTGTATATGTGTAGGCGTGCGTCCGTCTACATTGTGTACACCGTGTCTCGTCGTACAATGTTGGCGATGGTTGTACAATGAAAATTTAAAATAATATTTATTCAGTTTCATTGTTAATTTTTCTCTTTCTGTTTCAGTTTAGTTCTCTTTTTTTCATTAAAAAAATTTTTTCCATGCCATTATCGATATTGTTAACGGAATTAAATTCTATCCATTAACGGAATGAATCCGTTTCCGTTAACTAAAATCACACTCACATTGGAGCATATTCCTCTACCTGGACCACTAGAGTGATTAGTGACGATAAAGCATCACTCATTGTCTGAAAAATGCAAGAATCAATGAAGTCAAAAGACCTAACGTTAATTTTCGTGATCAATGTCTTCACCACTGTAGAACTTCATCTTCTGCCAGGAGTCCTCTTCAGCAAGCGTCTTAACCAACCACTAAACGACCCTCGACCTAAAACCTAGGCACATTGGTTCTTCTAGACTCTGTTCAAGTCAAATTTAAGGTCAAGGTCGCCGGTCCAGGTTTAGTCGCAGGATGTAAAATGTTCTTTTTCCAGCTATGAGCACACATTACGATGTTTTGGCTGCTTCTTGTGTCTGTTGAGTTCTTTATGCTAAAGTGGTTGGTGCAACCTCAAAATATGGATTTCTAATGCTCAATACAGCTCACTCACGTATAGCCATTCTGCTGCTACCATAATGTCACTCATGTACTTTTTACACTGCAGATAATAAAGACTATTCAACCAACAGACCAAATTATTTTCAAATCTGTAGAATGAATATTACCACACCCCCCGGGCTAGAGTGCTTAACTGGTAATTTTTCTACCATGAATGAATGACTACAGAATGTGTACTGTAGAATCTAGGTATCTCACAGCCTGTTACTACAGAAACAACAGAAGTAAACTTGTTAAGTATTCATGTAAAGGAATATAAACAACGAAAAGGCTATAAATAGCTATTCTCCTACGATAGTCTGTGAAAGTGATACTAACATTTAATGTACTTTAACACTATACAATAGATAGCACGCATTCAACATTCATTAAGCACAGCACTCTAATAAACAGCAAACAGTCACTTAGCATCACCTCGAACACACGTCTACTTGCGTATTGCCTATATCGTGCTAAATTTTATTAGAAACTTTTACTTCGGACAGAAAATTAGAAATAACTCATAATACAATATCTTCATGAGGTATTTTGAGCAACTTTTAAGTTGTCCAGGTCAAAAATGGCTAGTGCAAAGATGCACATGAAGCAATCTTTCATGTAAACACTATTCTAAAATTACTAACCAACATCTATTACAAAGAAGAAAACACAAAGTGACATCAGGAAATGGTTAAAACAATTAAAATATTCCACTACAAAGAAATCGTGTCAAAAGAATGCTTATTAGCCCGCAAGACAAATAGCTTGAGAGAAATTATGCTCATATGACATACAAAAGTTCACAAAAATATGCAAAAAACTATCATTGTGCCTCACTACTCTGACTACTATGGTTTAAGCTGTCATACACATACTGCATAATTTACTTACTATTTACTTTCCATGCTGAGCACAGATTAGGGAGTCTGATTTAAAAACTTCAAGATAATTTCACGGCACAGACAGCCTTGCTGGCATCAATCTGACACTGTAAGTACAACTGACACTGGACTAATGGATACAGCAAACATCTCAGCAAGCAATAAAAGACAACATACAGACAGCAATCAATCACAATTACTCCAAGCAAACTAATAATGCACGGCAATAAAGAAACTAAATTTGTTGTATACAATTATCATAAAACAGACGACAAAAGCACAAATGAAAAATCCTTATCATTCCAGGAACTACTAACAAGCTGAAGCACAAAGCTTTCTGGTTGATGGGTTCGTTGGGTCTTTACAGCACCTTCGATATGAAAAAGTTACACTTGCCTGTAACAGGTATGTTCAGGATGGGTACAGATTTTTACTTTGGACAAACAATAAAAATTTCACGTTCACTAGTTGCTTTTAGTAACTTCCTTTTTTGTTTATCGTCTTACAAGCCGTATTACTTAAATTGGTTAGTGGTTACTGGTGTTGAACGTCACTTAACATAGCACAGAGCACGAATTTTCAACTTCTTTATTCTGCTGTGGCTCCGCCCAGCGTTGTAGAAACAAAGTTGAACAAGGGTGCACAACTACCAACCTTGCCCTATGCAATGATACCTAGACTGCTTCCGTATTCCAATACAATAAAGGCAAATTGGCATTCACAAACTCACATACTTTGCCACTCAAAAGCGTGACGGATAAAAAACAAAAACATAAAACGTTTTCGCCCCGGCAGCGTGCAAAGTCCGCGCTCCGGTCCACCAAACCTGGTATGGTGATATAAGTGGTCCATACCATTCTTGCACCTCTAAAATGTGTTGGCATCCAATGCATCATTTCACTGCTTGGGGGTGCTAAACGTTTGGGTAAAACGCACCCCCTAAATTTAACCCTCCATAATCCTTAAACCTCTTGAGCAAATCTGCCCACATTTTAATACATGACCGTCCATGAAGCTGCCCACAAATGGTAACAATTTTGTAAAATATCACCCGGGGGCATTTATATTCAAACACTTGGGTAAAATGCTTAAGTTTTTGGGCCCCCACACCCCACCCCTGCACCGATGAAGATGACTCCTCCACATTTCATCCCCATTGGTGTAATGTGAAAGACCTAAAGTAACCAAAATACCGGCAGCTGTCAGTAATGAGGCACTCGAGCAATTTTAACTTCAAAATGACAGTTCTGGCTAATTGGAAACCACAGAAAGCCGCCATTCAGCTAAGCTTCGCTACTTGTGTGTGAAGCCATTAGAACATGAATCTGACAATTTAACTAAGCAGGACCAGAAAGCTATGTTCTGCACAATGAACGAAGGTCGCACAAAACAAAATGACCACAACGGCACTGATGCTGACGAACTCTCTGAATACTCAACTTGCAAACCAAAGCAATGGGCTTCATCAAAGGTAAAACATACGTGTTACTCCAAACACATTTTAGGAATGGGTGAAGCTAGGCATTTGGATACAGAGGAGTACTAGTGCATGCATGATAGATTACACCATAAAGGGATGTGTTCAGCTCTCATGACCTCTTTAAATTTTCAAAATAACTAATAATATCTCGGAAACAGTGCAATATAGACATTTGCAATGGAACAGTAATAGTAAATCGTATGTGGCCTATCAAACGGCAGCAATACCAATGACCTTGAGTGAACTTGAAGGTCACCCTTGCTGTTTGAAACCATTCCAACTCCCATACCTCGGTAAACCTAGCATGTATTATTTCCAATATGTATAATGACCTACTGCAAGCCTTTATGAATGTAATTTTTTCATACAGATGTGCAGCAGATTTCAACAGACATAGTGCGTCGTGTGGTTCCTCTGTGATAGCTGAGCTTCTTGTTCTACAGGCTGAATACCCTTACTGTCAACCAACCAACAGCATAAAAATCAGGGATATATCACAAGGGCTAAATTTTCATTATGACGCCAGACTATGACTCACATTTACATATATTTTCCCTAATCTCAGTTCCAGTAGTATGGATCGCATACATCTTGTGAGCTTTCTGTTATGCCACCGTCAGCACCAGTAACAAAAATGCCCAATCATCACGTACCAGTGACTACAATGTAGTCACATCCTGCCGCTGAGGTTCATTGTGGCCTTTCTGTAACGAACTTCTATCTCCTTCCATCTCAAACGACACCGACGGCACCTCGTCGGGCGATTTTTCCATGCTGTCTGGACCGGGATGTACGGCCGCCGACGTTCCCGGTGCTGACGATGCCTGTCCGTGTGGACTCTCTTCTGCAACCTCGTCCAGCGTAGACGTATGTTGACCAGAACGAGGTCCACTGCCCTGGCGTGAACGGAACTTCGGCACGTACACAGGAGTCAGTCCTAGCAATTAAACAAAGCACAGCACGGAAAGTGAAATCTCTTCTTACATGTCCGCGGTTTTTATTTCACTATCCTTTACACTTACTCAAGGAATGTGGACGTTTGTCCAGTTAATGACATGGTTTTTGTTTCACTACCATTTACTGCGATTACTACACAAATGCGGATGTTCGTCTGGTTTATTGCATGTTCAACCGATCACATCGAAACCTGGCACAGAAGAGTGAACTTCAGATCTGCTCTTGCATGCCAAGCTTCACCTTAATCAGTGCAAAAGTAGTTAATTTTGGCAATTTTAGGAATATAATTGCCTGTATGTACATATCCCTTGTATAACTGACAGTTTTTGACACAAAATTTTAGAGTTAATGGGTGGCACTATGCAACGTACGACGGGTTAAAAGCAACATCTCAATAACTTTGTGATACTGGCAGGTTATATTCAAACGTTGATGTCACAGCCGTAGCTATTTATACTAAAATGGTATTTCGATTAACAGAAAAGTGTTCATCATTCCCAACATTATCGACATGCAGACCCACGACGGCAATGGCCGCAGCTAGCACAGCACAGGGTTACGCAATGTCGGCTATAGTCACTAGCAACTGTGCAACGTGACAGTTTTCTTAACCGTGTGACCTTTGACCTTTTGACCTCAGGGTCAATGCGTGCTGAGCGACTGCTATAGAGTATACGTGTACCAAGTTTGGTGTCGATAGCTCGAGCTGTTTTCCTTTTAGAGCACAGACAAACAGACAGACAGATGCGACTGAATGCCCTGACCATGTTGGTGGCTATGCCGGCGTGGGTAATAATGTAATTTATAATGCACATAATGTTGAGGAAATCTTGAAGTCGAGGCACTGGCAGTTGCCAGGTAGTCAGAGACAGATTGTCAGTGAGTGACCAACTAATTAAGGAAGGAAGCTGCCACAGCAGAAGCCTTCATAGTGGCACAGATTTCATTTCATATCTTGGGTAAGCAGTAGATGAAGAAATGCAGACCAAACTCGCTATTGATGTATGTGACGTTTTCTCAAGATACAACTATAAACTGTCGGCGATTCTTTTGATGGGACTCAGTGAAGAGTGGCAAACCTGGTGCGATGGGTCGACGTCGTGGGCCATGACCATGACCTCCTGGCTCCCCATGCATTTCTCCTCCACCGTCCTCTCCTGCTCACGACAGCACATAACAATACAATTCACTGCATTAATGGAGCTGCAGAACGTAATGCTGTGATATGAATACGGCTGCAAGGACCATTCAAGGCCTTGCAACATCATGCAATTTTGTGTTCGTAACTGCTCCTGCAATGCAAATGCAACAAAAATAAACTTTCATTTTTCTATGAGCTCGAACAATGTTGAAGCCAATGACAATGCAGAAATTGGTATTGACGTGGTTGGAGACATTGTTTCACTGGTACTGGCTGGCGCTAACGTTTGTAACCTGATATTGCACCTTCTACTGTCTGCAGCAGGTGACGAAATGTTTCTGTATCAATTCTTAGACGCTGCGGAAAGCAACGGGATCTTCTTCCTAGAGTTCTTGGACAAGTGGTGTGTACCATCCCCGTGACAATGTCTTTGATAAAGCTATCTCATTCAAATTCATTTGCCAATTACTTCTATCAGGCAGATTAAGTTCTGAGGCACAAGTGATAATGGTGGCAGCCGCTGCAGACATTAAACTATTAGCCATTCCGAGAACTGTAGGTCTACTAGTCTATTTACCTCAATTTCCCACGTTTCCAGCGACAAAATATCACGATCCAAATCATAACGTCACTGGTTGACTGACAGGTGTTGTTGCATTCACATCACATCAACAACACTTTACGCCACACTCAATTGACACTACTGATAATAACAGATGCTGCTAGCATTATTTCTGCTACGCAAGCAACCTGACGACGTTAAAATAATATGGCACGTGAAAATAACCACAACAAAACCACGAAAAACGAACAACTCAAACAAAGGAAACTGAGTTTATTTGGCACTTACATTTATTATATTTATGGCTGAAGTCATAATTGACAAACATTTTTGGGTAGTATTGCGTTACTAGTAATGTGCTACTGTAAAAAACTACAATTTTAATTAACTTGTAACGTAATGCGTTACAATGTTTGCAGTGTGACTAAGTAACAAAACTAGTTACATTTGTACTAGTAACATAACAGAATTGTTACTACATGCAGTTACATCAGTCCATTTTGTCTGACAAGCCACCCCCAACTTTCACGTGTAATGGCCATCAGTGTGCAAGAAGTAAACAAATAAGGAAGTAAAATAAATGGGGAAAAAGTATAAGGAAGGAAGGAAGAAAGTAAGGAAGTTAAGTAAAGAAACAAATAACTTATATAGCACCAAAATCAACAAATAAATCCGGGCGCATTACTACCCCAAAGCCCATATGGGCCCACCATGAGCTAAAAAATGCAGCTATTGCTTGTAACTATGCCGAATGCTGACCGATTTCCAAAATTCTTACTCCATCACACTCAGTAAATTATCATTACGTTATCATCATGATCATACCACACCTTCAATGTATTGCTACCCTACTTTGTGCTATGTCCAGCACCCTTTGTCCTAACAGTGGTCACTGTCCGGGCACTTGTACCGTGTCAACCTGTAGTTCTAATAAGCAATGCAAAAACTCTGCAGCTCACGGTTGATGTCTTCCATGCTGCCACTACGTGACGCTGTCGGACTTAACATGCTCGCTGCGCGCATGAATCGCTCGTGACGTCGTTGCTTCTCCTGCAGATGATGCAGCAAATCACTGTTCTCCTCCTGCTCCATGTTGTTATTCGGCTGGTGCAGGAACGCCTTCAAGTCACCACCACAACAACCAGTGTTTGACCATTTATTCATAATATACTTCAAGAGCTCAGCAAGTGATGGAATCATCGACCATAACGTAGGCTTTCAATCGTGGAAATGACTGACAGGTTTTCTGTGAATGTTATGGAATGCAGACTTTCACCAGGGAGGGAGGTCTCCCCTTCTGTAGGCAGACTCAGCCCCCATCTAATACCAACGTTATAGACATACCAACACACAACCCATGGCATAAGCAGAACCGTTACCACGCTCAGCTAAATACTAGATAAACCATCATAGATGAACACATGTGAGCTTATGCATCAGCTACATTGGCTGTCTACCAGAGAGTAGCCAAGACGGCTACTAGTACATAAAATCCAAAACAAAGCACGAGTTCCAGCACATCTGACCAACTACCGTTTCCTTATGTGAAGTACCACAACTAAACAAAATCAGCAACATGTTGCATGACTATAATGGCACTTACGTTGGCTGCTGCAGCTTTGCCTAACATCTGATGTAGAGACTGCGGAGTCACTGGTGCGCCGTCTTCACCGGGCTTTGGCCCTTCGATCGTTTTCTGAAGAGCTTTTAGGAAACGACTGCGTTTGGTGTCTGCTGGCTCCTCCCCTTGATCCACGCTAACTCTCTTCTCGCCTCCGTACTCGATGTCCTGGCGATGTCGTGCTTCATCCGCTATTAACAACAATAACAACTACTATTTACTACCGTTGTACGGCCATCGTGTTATGGCCACTGTGCTAGCTGACACGGCTGGAACTTAAGAACTGGAGGAATTTGTTGGAGTATGAGTTTCCCTTTCCTGCCCACATTCCCTTGCTAACAGCAACTAGATCACACAAACAATGCCACATAACATAATTTCTATCTGGCGAAAAGCCATAACCTTAGTCAACACTGCAATAATCTGGTATATACGATATGACATAAACCTGTATGTGCTCTGAAACTTCACTGTATCTCATGAAAAAGTAAGACAAAGAATACCATGCTCCACAGATTAGCATAGGCGGGATGAACTTTCCATTCCCACACAGGTTGATATGACAGTGAGTGCAATGTCTGACCTATGGCTAATGTACCTAAACAGCAATGCCTGCTGCCAGTGCTCCTTGGCCGGTATTCATTTCCTATTCCGCTAAGTGTAGAAGTTGGCCTGTGCGGCTGGTTACATACAAAGATGGTTTACCGCGTGAACGGTCAGCCACCTCAATGGTAACTGAGCTTGATGCAGAGTAACTTTGTTGACATGGACAACTGTTACCATTAGGTCAAACCACCCACCACGACATGTCACATTTATCTATACTAATAATAACACAAGTGGAGTGGCCATGGCATGGCTGGCTACTTTGCTACATGTGGCTCCAGAGCCTGGCTTGGTGTGATTGACACCATCACTGTTGCAGCAGGTTAGGCAACAGCCAGGCACGCTGTCTCCAGCTGGCAGCCATTACTGCATCTAAATGTCATGGTATAGTGTGTCCAGTTAGCTAGCACCTGTCTGGGGTATGCGTTGGTTAGTTCAATTTCAACGTCCCCTTTCAGCACAAATATGGCTATATCAGAGACGAAAGATCAGGAAGGAAGGGAAGGGTTATGCGTGCTCTAGACAGAAAACTCCTATGTGGCAGAAGGATATGAGAGTGAGTGTGTCAACGTGATACCATGCAGCAGGTGGTCTAGTGTGATTGTAAAATCCATGCTATCATTTGTTGGGTCTGACAACTTCACAACGACAGAAAACGCAACTACACCTTGATAATCTCTTCATACAAAATTTCAGCAGGAAACACAACAAAACTGTTTTCTATACAGCCCGTAAAACTGCCAAAGAGGCTAATAACCAACTCATTTTACTACTACTGGAACTACAACCATTTCCATTTAACAACAGCGGTTTTTCCAGCTAAAGCCTGGTAGCAGGTTCCTCCTCAGCTCCTCCTCTTCCACCTGTTCAGGAAGAGAATCTTTGGGATTAGTGTAACCTTGGGTTTATGTGCCGGATGTCCTTCCTGCTACCCAATCACCAGTGTCAAAGTACTGAAGTGAACACAAAGCACTAACTCTAACCAGTGGACTGGATTCCCCCTTTCTTTACTTGCAACCAGACTCGTGACAAAAACGGCACGTTGGCTTTACAACGCCAGTACCAAAACCAAATTCATTTTAGGTGTTGACATGATAAGCCAAAAGCAGATGCTACTGACAACCATTACCGGAAATGCGCCGCAAGATTGCAGTATCAGTTGGCACTTCGTGTCCATCTGAACGCTTTCTGCATCAAACACACAGTCAAACAACATGTTATTGTCTGTTCCTTTAACACTCCAACCACAGTTTGTGGATCACAACAGCAAGATCATTGGCCGACCAACAGAGCTAATGTCATGACTAGGTCAAACTGGAAGTGGCAAATGAGATTAACTCATGGACAAACAAACCTCAGCTACTGCAGACGGACCGCACAACATGCTATTTTAGTAAATTCATGCTATAATTCAAAAGGTATGAGAGTTAAAAAGGTTTCAAGCAGCAAAAGTGACCTTCAAGGTCATTCAAGGTCACTGGCACTGGTGCCATTCGATACGCCACATACGATTTGCCATTAGTCTTCCATTGCAACTACACCTCTATCTTGCACCGTTAACGAGATATTATCACTTATTTCCAAAAATTTAAAGAGGTCACGTGACTCTGAACACATCCCTTTTGGGGATAATATATTACGCATGCACTAGTACTCCTGTGCATCAATCAGCACACGAAATTTGAAGTGCCTAGCTTTACCAAGTCCAAAGATATGATTGGGGCAAAATTAAAAAATTAGTCCCGTACAGAGACTGACGGTCGACTTCCGCTAGGGCAGACTAGGGCCGTCAGACGTGGTTAGGACCAAAGTTCAGAGGTCACGTGACGGAAAACGAGGACGAATTTCAAAAATCTGACCCGTTAAATTTTAGACATTGTCCCTAATTTAAGAATCTGTGGTGATTTGTCAGCCCCCATTAGAAATGGGGTAGGAGATAGTTTGAAAATGGTCCAAAATGGTCGAATTTCTGACTTTCGTGGGCTCCTGACCTTGATCTTGACCTTGGATCCGGGCATGGTCATTACCTTTTTCATCTCTCATCGAGTACTACCTATATACCAAATTTCATCGAAATCGAAGAAACTTTTTGTGGACGGACGGACACACGGACGGATGGACGGAAATTTTCCACCCACAGTATTAGGTCGACTTCCAAAGTTTGGAAGTCGACCTAAAAAACGGGTCACATGACCCTGACCATGCCAATTAGGGGGTGGTCTGTCATCCGAACGCTAGCACTTAACATATTCCATCTGCATACAAGATTTGGCCGCTCTCATTTCAGCCGTTCCAGAAGTAATGGTCAAGACGGCGGCCGTCAGCCATCTTGAATTTTCAAAAATTTTCAAAGAACCGAAGCAGATGAACTCCAGTTCCAAAAGACGCGACACAACGTCGCAGAATGACAAATACGTGCGTCATAATCGCCCAGTGGCAGCAAGCATATATCATCGATATGTAAGAAACACCAGCTGACTTGTCATCATCAGGGCGGTAGAGTGCAGGATCACTTGAATGCATGTCTCGACCACCACAGACCGTCTCATAGTGCTGCCTGTTGTACAACAGCAGCGACAGTTTCAAACAGAATTAGCAACCAGCAAACATTCGCAGTCTAATCCACATGCACACCCAGGCTAGCATAGCCTGTTACAGCACGCGTCACCAGCAACCATGCGACCGTGACGGTTTTCGTAACCATGTGACCTTGACCTTTTGACCTCTGGGCAAATGCATGCCGAACGACTGCTATAGATACGTATACCAAGTTTGTTGTTAATAGCTCAAGCGGCTTTCCTGTTAAAGCGCGGACAAACAGACAGACAGACGCGACTGAATGCCCTAGCCATGACGGCGGCTATGCTGGTGTGGGTAATAACTCTTTTTCTGCAACAATTATACTCGGAGAGCCAGCCAGCGCAGACGGAGCAACACCCCTTCCATCAGGTGTCCAGTTCTGAATGAAGAACGGATGATGCCAGGCCAGTGGTTAGGGTTAGTGCTTTGTTTGTGTTCCTTCACTGCCCTGACACTGATAGTTGATTATCCCCACTGATTCTCTTGGGGACCTGGCCACAAACAAAAGGGGCAGTCGTACGGTACAGTGTAAGTGAAACAAATGGAGAAGTAACAGTTTGCAGAACAAAGCCAAGCACATACTGCATAGAAATCTCCTGATACATCTCCATAATGACTTCATCGTTTGTCTTAGGGTCGTTCTGTAGCACCTTCTTCAAATTGTAGTCGACTGCGTCAAGCCATTCCTATAACGTCGACGAAACAATTTTACCAATACACTCAACATACTCAGTGACAATGTAAAGTTTACTATGCACCAGTGATATTTTGATTAAGTAAAAGTAGAATTAGAAGTAAAAATATTAAAATTACTTAACGAAATAAGAATTAGAAATTAGGAATTATCTCAAGAAGTAAAAGTAATTAGGATTAGAAATTAAAGCAATCAAAGTAAAATAGAAATAGAATTAAGAATTATTTCCGGAAGTAAAATTAATCAATGTGATGGTAAATTTTATAATAAGGATGGTATGGTAGGGCTCGTACTTGTCATGATTCGCTTACTGTCAAGTTCAACCAGTTCGAACCAGTCCAGCCTATTGATTGTGAGACACGTATGAGTATTTCTGTAATGAACATACTGAACTGTGTTCATTCTCCAGAGTTGAATTGGCATTCATTGTTCAAACTGCCCACGCTTTTAGTATGTCTCGTATTTTGATATTTTGTCTGTTAATACACTAATGATCGAGTTGAAATGTATTGGCATTGGAATTAGGAATAGGAATTAGTAATCAAGATTTTTTTACGACGTAGAAGTAAACTAAGAATTAAGAATTATTTCACAAAGTAGAACTGAAT
>Ga0209780_1001786_pt1 | contig 14638 bp, 9 predicted proteins | sample WorMetexBAHAMAS2_FD_187384 | JGI IMG/M metagenome (GOLD analysis project Ga0209780, IMG submission 187384) | Marine gutless worms symbiont microbial communities from Max Planck institute for Marine Microbiology, Germany - Inanidrilus exumae... | ecosystem: Host-associated > Annelida > Digestive... | reverse complement strand
GTTATATAATTATATTATTATTTTAGGTCGCATCGCATGCCGTACGCATAGGTGTGACCTATTGCTACAGATGTCGCTCGTAGCGTGCTCTGTGTGTCTGTGTCTGTGTGTGTCACACGGATGTGCCCTGCAAAAACGGCTAAAGCGATCGAGATGCCGTTTGGAGTGCTGACTCAGGTTGGCCCAAAGAACCAAACATTAGATGGGGGACCAGATCCCCACGGGATGGGACAATTTCGGGAGTTGTCCGGCCCAATGAAAAGCACTGGGAGTCTCTGCTGCGATGTATGCACCGAAAGGGATCATTCAGTCCTCAATAACGGCATGACAACTGACTGCAATGCTCCCGACTAGTCGGTGTCACATTACATTGTCCCCCGTGAAAAATCCGGGGTGCGGACGTTTCGACGACGCATTTTTGGGACGTTTCGACGACAACCCTTGGACGTCTGTGTCGTGGTTATCTGCCGGTTCAACATTGTCTTGACGATTCGAGTCATCCTGTCAGCTGGAGACGTGGACTGCTCATTTCTGGCGTCGTTTTCGTTTCGATGGCTTTGGTTCCTCGTCATCTGAAGCAGCAGTCAACTCGTCGGCATGGATTGCTCGTTTCCGGCGACTTTTGCGTTTCCGCTTTGGTTCCTCGGCGTCTGGTTCAACGGTCAATTCATCCATGCTCCTCTGCTGTGCAGTCCTCCACTGGATGACCGTTACAAGAAAAAAGCCTGTTGAAGGCTGACATGGCACCGGCAGAATGATGTGATCAGGTTCAGGGGCAGTGAGTGACGACGACGTCCACATGAGTGTCACTGTACCGTGCGGTATTTCGTTTGAAACCTAATTCTGGCGCGTTTTCAGAGCTTGACCTAAAAATTTTACGGTTTGTCAAGGTTCGTTTGAAAACTGCTCGCCTTCTACAGCCGTGCGTCGGTTGCTTCAGCAATTGACGCCAACATCTGTACAGGATTTACGGTCATTTTAGCAATTCAACAGTCACACACATATTTGTCGTTGAAACGTCCAAAATGTGTCGTCGAAACGTCCGACCCGTGTCGGCGAAACGTCTGTCGATCAACATGTTTGTCGTCAAAACGTCTGTCGTCGAAACGTCTTGTCGTCGAAACGTCTGTAGGCCAAAAATCCGACCCCCTGCGATGCGGCCTTTCGTCAAAATTCTTTGACCACTTGTTTGATTTAGTGTATGAGGAACTGAAGCGGATGAGTCCGTCCGCGGTGAGTGTGTATTATATGCAACTAGAAAACGTTGATTGACTGAGCGGGTGAAGACGCGGCGCTGCGGCGACACACACACACGGCTGTGACGACCAGTGCCGCGTGTGTGCATGGACTGCGTCGTCGTCGTCGTCTTCATGCTCACTGGAACGGAAACCAAGTTGACCTGAGTTCAACTGAGCTCTCTGTGTGTTTGTGTTCGCCGTACAAAGAAAGCACGCTGGCGTGCATGCGCCGAAGAACAGACGCGTCTCACACAGCGCGGTCGAGTGTTTTGTTTGCCTGCGAACTCATCTGTCTGATCTTTCCATCTCTCTAACGCCACCAGTCGCCGTGTCGCGTGCAAACAGTTTTTTTTTTTACTTCGCCTCCCGGCAGGGGTGCAAAGTATTGTGATCAGCGTGTCTGTGTGTTTATCTGTTTGTTTGTCCAAACGTTCGTCAACGCTCTATGTTTTATTCGTACATTTCGTCGACGTTTCGCACGGAGTAACGCGAAGCGATCAGCGGTGACGGCAAAGTGCAAAGTGTCCGTAGCCGAAGAGACTGGTTGCCCGTCGTTTATCGACGAGAACGTCTAAACACAACACGGCGCGTCAGCGAGTGACGCCGCCGTCCTGTTATCAGACGACGTACGACGTCGACCACGCGACGTCGACGTCGACGACGACAAGGCGGTCACGTGGGTCGGTGTGTTTACATCGCTCGTCGGCCGTGTATACACGTCTAGCGGCCGTATATATCGGCGTCGCAACACAAACACGTTGCCGGCCGGCAGCAGGCAGGTGTCCGTCCGGACGGCGTCGACGGACGCTGCCGCCCGCCACGCGCGACAGTCACGCTCGCCAGCCACGATCACATGCCGACAGTGGCGTCGCCACGGAAGGGGGGAGCGCAAACGGCCTCTTCCAATAATCCCCAAACTGGATCCTGAGATCGTCGCAAATTCGTTGAGAAAACTTTCAGGCTGCACGGGGTTGGGGGTACACACACACATTACTGGATGATTCTGTAGCCAGTCGCCACAGTGCACATGTGACTTATGCAGAGCCCCCAACGGCCCAACGTCTGACACCTGGCAACGCCACTGCACGCCGAGGTCGACGTCCACCTCACTCGGACAGCCCTCTAGCCACAAAGCATTCGCTTGACCGCCGGACGGATACTGAAACTGATGACTCACGCGATAGAAATATTTTACGTGCGCTGAAAAGTTGAGCGGAGACCGTCTTAGCCGACCGCACGGAACAGTAACAGAAACAAGTGTACTAATTTGGCAAAAGGCCGCATCGGCGTTTGCATTCATCCGCCGCGTGCGTTGGGCAGGCACATTAGCCAGGGGCGGAAGGCGAACAGTGCGCAATGCAGTCATCCGGAGTTACAATAGGCCGCAACATGCATGTCCACCTCAAAAGTGACCTTTACTGTGGAGTATCTGGATCCCTATCTAATTATATGGCTACTTGTGCTCACATGAGATTGTCCCCCCAACGGCATATCGATCGGTTCGGCCGTTTTTGCACAGCTCACCCGTGTGCCAAACAGACATACTGACCATGCTACGCTCGACATCCGTAGCAACAGGCCGCATCTATGCACTGCGTGCTGGTGAGCCGTATGGTTGCGTTGCAGTATGACCTTGGCGCTAAAAATGTTTATCAAACCAATCAGCACATTAGTGGCTTGTATGGATGTTTACCCCGCTACGCTGTGCTAGCGCGGTATATGCTGTCTGTCCGTCACACGCCGGTATTGTATCAAAACGGCTAAACATAGGATCACGCAAACAAAGCCTTACTCTAGTTTTCTTATACCAAAGACCTAGGCGAAATTCCAACGGGGTCATTCCCAACGAAGGCGCCAAATGGAGGTAGGGTAGGTTCATTTCGGTGATATTGGACCAATATCTCGCTATATCTCAAAAACGTTGCAAGAAGGGACATGGTTACTATGGAACGCTAATATGAACATGCATGCGCTCTCTCGAATGGCGCTATTTCCAGTGACCTTGATTGACCCATAACTACCCCAAACTATCCTAATTTCGATATTTCGTATCGCCTTTCATATTTTCATAGTGGGTGGAGACAGAGATTTTAAATTTGATAGATAGATCGATCGTAGCAAGTGCTAACCCACAGATTGCAAACTGTCCTGAAAGGGGCGTGGTCAGGTCATGTGAACTATATTTAAATTTTGGTTGACACCAACTATATCTCTGCAACGGCTGAAGCTAAAGTGGTCAAATTTTGTATACAGGTAGGCTAGGTCAAGTCCCAGCATAAGAATTACAAATCACCCTTAAAAGGGCGTGGTCTGGGTCACGTGACCCACTTTAAATTTTGGGGCCCCGGTGACATCGCTGGAAAGTCTGAAGCAAAAATCGCCAAATTCTGGGTGCAGGTAGAATATATCACTCGCTAGCATTGGGACGACAGTCTACCCCCTAATGGGCGTGATCAGGGTCACGTGACCCTTTTTTATTTTGTCCTAATCGCATCTTTGGAATTGGTGAAGCTCGGCGCTCGAAATTTCGTGTGCTGAATGATACACAGGATTACTGGTGCATACATGATATCTTACCCCCAAAACAGATGTGTTTACAGTCAGGTGACGTCTTTTAACTTGGGGAAATAAGTGATAATATCTGGAAAACAGTGCAAGATAAAGACATAGTTGCAATGGAAGTCTAACAAGAAATCGTATGTGGCCCATCGAATGGCACCATTGCCAGTGCCCTTGAATGACCGTGAAGGTCACTTTCGCTGTTTGAAACCTTTCTAACTCCCATACCTTGTGAAACATTGCACGAATTTACTAATGTAGCTCGTCGCGCGGTCCCTCTGCAGTAGTAGCTGAGCTTCTTGTTTACTCTACCTACAGAATGTCTCGTTAGCGTTGCGTGCTGCGGCGACTGCGGAATGCCGGAAGTCCGACGGGCACAGGCCGGCGTGACGACAGCGCAGCAACAACGCAATTCATCACTCAGCATGGCGTGGCGTGGCGTGGCGTGTCACCGCGCTAAGATAAGAGACTCGGCCGTCGTCGCTCGACGTACGGCACGCGTCGCCGCTTGTCGAATGACACGCCGCCGCCACCAGCCGGTGTCTGTCCGACACATCGATACGACGCCACCGCCACCAGCGACCTTCTTACTGCACAGAAAACTACGTCAGTTCTTAGCCTCTGACGAACAACAACATTATTCGGTCAGTAACAAAATACTGTTAAAAATAATTTGGATGCCGCATCGCCGTCATGTCTGCCGCGTGCGCTAGGCAGGCACATTCGCCTGCGGTAGGTACGTTGCAATGGGCTGGCGCTTGTCCCCCTCTAAAGTGTCCCTTCCCTCCATGTTCTCCAAGAAACAACTGAAAATGAAGCTGATATAAATTATGAATGAACTATGCAATACTTTTCAATTTCTGCAGAGGTTTATACCGAGTGGGCCAAAAATAGCGGCACCAAGCCAACGCTGTTTTGTTTCGTCATACTAAAGCACGTCTTAGACCAGGTTGATGATTATATACAATCAGAAACACAAAAAAAATATTGGTCGACAAAGAATGTTACAAATGCCGATTATTTTGTTGCTTTTGCAGCATTACGACCGTTTTACTTCCGCATAATTTTTTACATCAAAGCGATGTACGTTTATTAACAAATTCTACAATAAACAGAAATCCTCTAGCTTTTCTCATGAATTTGTTAATATATGCTAGTATTTCATTCGTATTGTAATGCTTTACAAACGACTGTTTTGTTAAAACAATAAAGTTGTTGAATACCGCTCACGTTAACACGTTGTAGCAAGCATTAGACGTGTTCATAAACATGGCGCCCTCTAGCGTGTTATGCTTTCATTAAGATTAAGTTTGGCATCGCTCCACTTGCTGTGCTATTTAGTTTATTTATGCCAAATATCATTGAATTTTATGGCTGCATTCCATTGGTGCAAACAAAAATAAAAGGCGGTACCGCTAAATTTGACCCACCCTGTACATCACCGCATTGACCGACGTTCGGACCGAGCGTCGGCTAATTTTCAGGATAGGTACACATAGGTGGGCATGATCAATCCGACATTCATTTCGCGATCGCTCAAGGGATGTTGCTACGGAAACCGATTTTGGCGCGAGTCGGCGAAAATTGGCATATCCACATTCATTCGGTGCACTGGCCTTCCACAACAGATAGGAAGGATCACAACATGGATGCACATGTTAACACCGCCGACCCTTCTAAAAAAGCAAAGTCATCCCATACTCGTTACCGAGCGTTGGGCCCGGAGCTGATCCCGGTGTACAGGCAGTCAGCCCGCAGGTGACTTGAAGCCATCCACCCGGCGCCCGGCGGTATAGGCTGCCATTACTTTCCGCCAGGCCTGCGGTTACCTTCCCAGCCGAAGAGCGTCACCGCTCATCGGCCGGTACCAAGTTATACTGCTTGGTGACAGAAGCACATAGATGTAAACAACTTGCCCAAGGTTGTTACGCAGCTTTTGGCCAGAGTAGGATATGAACCCACGACCTGTTGATCGCAAGTCCAACGCTCTACCCGTTGCGCCACCGCGCCAATGTAAATGACATCCACAATTTCCCGGACCGTTTCTTCTGAGCTACTCGGTTTTTGTTTTTAGTTTTTCCTTATTTTTCGTTTCTGTAGGCCTACCGTGCGCTGGATTAGGCTGGCCATCTCGTCAGCTTTTGAGCGCACGTAAATATACTGTATCGTATTATATCGTATCGTATTGTATTATTGACGGTGATAATGGTGGCGGACTATTAACGCGCATTTACAAATGAACCCAAGATTTTTACGTTTACAAGGCTGATGTAACGTTCAAGAGTCTGCATCACACGAACTACGCACGCGGGAATTACTGTCACGCCGTCTGGCGATACGTGACGTCGAATATACGTTGATTGTTGCTGCTGAGTAGCATGCGTGAACCTACAGTACCGCCAACGGTCCGTAACTCGCTGCATAAGAACTGAGATAAGTAATCTCGCTGTATAGTCTGTCGATATCAAGTCAGATAACGACATCGCGGCAGACAAGGTCGATCCCCTGCAGCGCCCGGCTCATCCAGTCAGCGGTAATTGCTAAACGACCCTCGACTAATCCGGTCATACCTGCACGCAGCGGCCTCACGCTGAGGCCGACCCGACGGCGACGCCGACCGGCCGAGAACTGCACGGCCGAGGCCGAGACGCACCGCGGAAACACCGCGAACCGGCGGCCGAGAGCAGCTCGCGTCAATCGACCAGAACCTTGTCAGAAACATGGCGGAAACTGCACGAGATAAGTGATAAATCGAACGCGGATTCTAATGGGGAAGATCATTAATCCCTTCAATGCGCAAACAAAACAACTTTCGAAACAAGAAATGCGGGTGATTTTGGTAAAATAGCGATTATTGCCTTACCACACGTTAATACGTAGTTTATTATTTTTTAGTATTGTTGTGTATTTGTATCCATAAATTCTTGTTGTTATTATTACCATGCTACCATGTCATGATGGTGAAAATAAAGCTGTATATATATAATACATGACAACAGCAACAACAACAACAATGTGTCCAAAGTAATTTGACCAAAGGCCGCATCGCCGTCCCCATCTAACACATGGTTCCTTCGGTCCACCCGAGTCTATCCAACAATCGGCATCGCCATCAGTTCAGCCGTGTGTGCAGACACACAGACACAGACACACAGGCGGACCACGCTAATCCGTCTGTAGCAATAGGCCGCATCTGGCTATTTCTGCGATGCAGCCTAATAATAATAATAATAATAAGCAGCGTTTAGCGCATGATATATGTCTATGTATTAAGATGTTATGTTATAAGTACAAATGACTAGACTTTCTGCATGAAAAATACAAATATTTAGGATTTGCTGTACAAAATTTAATAAGATGAGACGAGAATTCTTGAGCCAAGGTAACAGCTAATAACAAGCGCGTTGGGAGAGATTAATCACTATACTGTAGACAACAGACGATGATGATATTGATATTGACTAACGAGTCAGATGGATTACTGCTAGCATCGGCCAAAACAACTACGAAATGATAATGTTTATTCACCAACAATTGGCAACAAATAGTTAATAACGCACGCGGCTAAATTCTTTAGCGCATTTAGTACAAACTTTATTAAACACACATATGATGTGTCAAGTTCATTGTTTAAAAGAATATAACAAGTCGCCAATATTTATAATATTTAGCAAAACTGCAAAACTGCAAGTATTTATTTCGGATGTTTTAATCTAAGACATTTGAGCGTAACAACGATCCGATGTCATGTTTGCTTTTTCGACATGTTCATGCGAAAACCAGCTGCCATGAAGTGATAGTGGTGAAAACATTTTTTTGTTTTTTTTTGGTTTTTCAATAAAACATGTTTTATGTTTTTATTCCAAGATCTATGTTTTTACAATTACTGTATTGTACTGTATTTATTAGTATCAGGCACATGGTCCACAGACATACATACACACTATGCTTGAAGTGACGCCAAAATACACACAACTGCAGATACGGCGCACCTGTCGACGTGCCAGGTGAACAACTGAACATCTTACCTGTAGTAGTCGTCGCGGCAGTAGACGGCGCTGTCGCGGACGAAGCATGTCAGCTGTGAGTCCAGCGGGCGCTGACAGTGCCGACAGGTCAAACAGCCGACGTGCCACGCGACCCCGAGTGCTGCCAGGTAGTAGCGGTCGACGACTACCCGCTGACAGGCGGCACAAACCGGCCCCGGACCGGGCGCCCCGCCGCCGCCCGTTCCCTCGGCGTCGTCGTGGACGTGGTCGACACCGACCTGGCGACGTTCGTCGGCCGCCGTCGCTGAGCCGTCGATCGTCGGCGAGTAGGCCGAGATGTTGCCGGCTGCTGACGCGAAGTCTCCCGGACACAGCTTTGTCGCCACGTCACCGCCTGATGACTCCTGCACCAACAACAGCACTCGGTCATGCACAAGTGCTAGAATTACCGATACCCTGTTTGGGTCCGGCCCCCGCAATACAGTCACCGACCCCTAGAAGTGTTAAAAATGAACTTCTGTGGGCGCAAATAAATCCAAAGAAGAGCATAATAATTATTTAACAAACCTGTCTAGCAGTTGTGTAGCAACCGATATATGTATATATTATAAGCCCTATACTGTTTCTAACACCTACAGTATGTTTTAGGTGTTCGATACTAAAGGCATATAGTTGCTACAACATTATTACACCACTTAAACATGATATTTACAGTCACAACCAAACAATTACTTTTTAACTTTTCACAGCCGCTCTGGAGGGCCGGAAAACCTTTATTCACCTTCAGAGGCAGTACAAATGCAAACTAAAACAAGACAAAATAGAAAAGAGACACCACGGCCAGCGTATAAGCACAATATGATGCGGCTGAAACTGCCAAGAAGCACATAACACAGCAATAACAAGCTAAGTATGAGAAAGGATGCTAATTTCTTACTGCGCAACGAAGCTGGACAATTCCCACAGTTCATTTCTGCTAATTTACCAGCTTGTACAGGAACGTTGCTTTCATTTTTCAAGCAAAGTAGATATGGTGTAAAAACAAAAATAATTGTGACATTCCATTACAAAATCACTTGATATAGTTTTGAAAATTTTCATCAGAATTCTTGTAACAGAAAACTGAAGCGATTTTTCAAGCGAGCGATTAACAGGGCAGGCTTCGACTGCGTACCACAATAAGATCGGGATGCATTTAGACTTTATTAAGTGCATTAAAACATCCCCAAATGCTATCGTGCCAATTTTACCAAAGATTGCATTAAATGAATGCGACACAGCAGCGGAAACTCCCAATGCCTTTTAATGGGGCAGACAACCCCAAAAATTGCCCCTTCCAATGAAGGGATCTCACGCCCCATCTAATACACGGTTCCTTGGACCCACGTGAATCAGCCAGCCTCCAACGGCATCGCGATCGGTTCAGCCGTTTTGCACGGCTCACGAACGTGACCAACAGACAGACACTCAGACCACGCTACTCCGTCTGTAGCAATAGGCCGCGTCTAGCGATTGCTGCGGCCTCATAATAGCGGTGGGCGGAAATATTACTATTACTCTCATTCCGTCTCACTCTCGTCAAATAATTCTGTTTAATTCTTTATTCTCGGTTATTTCGAGATTTATTCCCACCCCAATTAGGTGGCGTAGTGGCACAACGGTTTGGGCGCGGGTTCGACTCCGTCAGGGCACGGCTGCGTAACGACTCAGGGCACGATGTTCACACCCTTTTGCTCCTCACCAAGCAGTACAATTTGGTGTCAGTCAATGGGCTATGACGCTCTGCGGCTGGGAAGGTAATCGTAGGTCTGTCATCGCATTGGCCGTGCGCTAGAAAATTCAGTGGTTTCTCCACCTACGGCTCAAGGCCTATGAAAAGAGATGATCATCCCGCCTATACGCTCCAGTAAGCAGTGTGGCACCCTTTATACCTTTACCATCCCAATCTGAATACCTATTCCCATTCCCTGTGTAACCTTGGCTCGTCGAGTCGTCATACCATTTTTTTGGATAAAATAAATCAATATGACTACTCTGTCATAAAAATTCAATACGTTTGTAGCAAAGCTGTGTTCAATATTCTCTCTGTATGGAGTTGATTTATACATACTTATGATTAGCGAGTCACTACGCATGTCAAGGTGGGTGAAGTGATTTAATATATTTACAGTAATTAGCTGTAAAGTGCCATACGTACATGTATGTCACAGACCTGTATAGTTCACTGCTTTTTCTTTTGCTGCTTTGTTTGTATTTATGCCTGGGTGTTAATTTTTTCTTTCTTTTTTGTTTCCATCACTTGTTAGCGAATAAAGATTTATATAATGCCAAGACTGCCAGTAATATCCGATCACAGACGATGCCTACGTTCGCGATTAATTGACACAAACCTATAATGATTAGTTATTCATTCACTCATCGTGATCGTGCAACCTTAAAGACTACGACATCAGTCTACCAGAGAGCTATTTAACAATTAAAATCACTGTTATTATTTACGAATATAAAAATACAACACTGTATATCATCTTGCAAAACACAGGTTTCGGCCTGGGAAGTTTTAGTCGAGAAATCGGGCGTTTCATCTAGACCTGCAAAATACGGGTCTTTATGAGAAATTTATGGCCATCAAAATGTCATTGTATCATATCGGTTTTTGTGAGTTATTTTTGTTGATTATTATTTTAAGGATGACGGTGTAACAGACAAAGATGACAGCTAAATGAATGGAGTAATGACTGACGACTTTCGATCACACGCGAATGTCAACGGTACGCGGTCGAAACGACCGATTAGCAGTGATAACGACCCAATGTCAGCTGTTGTTACGACACGGAAGATACACACCGGCCAGTTGTCATATAAAGGCGGTAAATAAATGTGTGTACACGAAGCGGCTGTTAGCGTTACTAAGAACTGCTGTCACTGTATCGCAAGTGATGGCGTTTTAGACCCAGATTGGTCACGCTCATCGGTGCTGATGCCGGTGCAAAATATCGCCGGCGGAACTGTCAGCCGCAGTCGCTGAATCTGCTAAGTGACTGCGTGATGACGCTGAGCGAGGCAGATGAGCGAGTACGGCGAGGTCACGCACCACGGTAGACGATCACGCACTTCAGCGTCGCAGTTCGCACCGCTATGCCACGTTCGTCGACCGAAAACACAGGACAAGAAAGCGGAGGACCGGACTGCACAGGGTGGAAAGTTAAGAACCGCACAAAACGACACGAAAACGTAAAGGTATTAATCGCATTAATGCACTTGAAAGTCAGCACGCTTCCGTTTTTAACTCATACAAAGACAGCGAAGCAGTTTCATGTAACAGTACGCGTAATGTTAAACCCCAACAGCCACAGACCTGCAATGTCTACTCGGTGAAATTGTGACTCATTTCCGTCGACATTACATAGATAAATGTCAAGCATTTAGTTAGTTACTGTTACCAAAACAGACGGAGTTTCATGGTTATGGGACTCCAGCAAAGCAGACATTAGCTGTCCATGGACAGTATAACAGCCACGGTTCTGCATATGCCGGTCCTGCGTTTTCAGCATCTTCGAACAGGTCCGTGGCTATACGTGCGCACGTGATGCATTAATCCAGTCCAGATGTGTATCAACGGCGCGTTCTGCTGCTGTAGCCGACACCGGCGCCAAGCCACGTGTACTACGGATGTGCACCTGTCTGCCAGGCGCGATGATGATTCCTCGTCCATCGGGCCATTCAACACTGTCTGCTCGTCGCAGCCTCACAGTTTATTGCCGTCGACGACTCTTAACGTGGAGAAAATATCATATACTTGTTGCCGTGATGCGCCGCTGCCGGCGCAGATCAAAGCCGGTGGCGCTAATAGCTGAGGACGATGCTCTTCCGTGATGGCGCCAGATCTCTTTAGAGCACGCCGCAGTTGGTACAAATGTTACTACGCCGCGATAAAAGGGCGCCACGCACGTGAAGCACGTGAATTCGGACGACAGCCGACGCACATTACGAACATGTTATTCGTCAACAAGTCAGAAAGCTTGAATGTCTTACCGTGTCCGTCTTCAATTCATCATGAACACTTTAACATGAGCAGCGGGACCGCGCGACGCTCTTATCCCCACCCGAAGTGGGCGAGGGTAATGTTTTCACACCATCTGTTTGTCTGCTAGCAGAATAACTAAACAAAGTTACCGGCGAATTTTCATCAAATTTGGTGATAGATTATATGAGCAACAGAAGAACTGTTATAGAATTTTGGAAGTGATCGGTTAGGGATAAAGTTAGGGCCAGTTCACCAGTTCACTTACACGCGCGCACCTGCTGCTCGTCGGTAACGACACTGTGCCGATTTCAATGTGGCGTGACGGAGGTATGCATTCTATCAAGTGTCATCTAGTCTGAGTTGCTGCATGGTTACGGGCACAACTTAATACTTTATTTTGGGGAGATCCAATTCCTCTTGTAGCCTTCGCTCTGTTCAGAAACCCGCGCGATCCATTCAACAGTTTTGACCGACTGTAAGAGTGGGACGGACAGATGGACGAACGGACACACAGAACTACTGCAGCACATACCGCATCTATAGGAACAGTATATAGCTAACAGCCAACATAGAAGAGGCCATCCTAATTAGGCCAACCAAAATGCGGGAAAATCCTTGAACGGACTGGGAAACATGCAGTGCATCCCATAAGGCCCGAATAAGAAGGAGGCTAACTATACCCATCCCTAAAAATCCTACCCCTGTTCTCTCGTCGACTCTTTGAGCTTGGAGCTTCAGACCTTTGGACCATGCATTCTATCCGATTATACTCATACACATATTAAGGGAGCTGGCGTAGAATGGACGGACTAACGCCTTTGTCTTGGAGTGCATAAAATGGCCTGATTTTGGGCAAGCTGCATGTTCACACACCAGCCGCTCTCACACGTGCAGCACAAACGACGACGATGTTCTGCGGCTGGGAAGGCAAGCTGTGGCGCGGGTTAAGACTTCACTCATTGCCCGCGTGCACGGGATTATAACATCTTTAGTACCTGTACTCAAAAAAGGTATGTGCGCACGATATCAGTTACAGAAATACGTACAAAATACACATAAAAGGAGTCATATTCAGCTCAAATGAACACAAGAGCGAATTACAGAGCAGAATTAAAACACGCACTTACCAGTACATGTAGTGAGTTAGAGATGCTTCGACCAGGCAACGTCGCCGATGACGTCACTTCCGGTGCAGATACATTTGCAGACTGGTAGCTAGTGGAGTCAGCTGACGATCCAGAATGCACCGGGCGCATGATAAATGATCACTGCCTCTCTTCTACAAAGCGTTTAAATGATAGTTTAAATAACAATCAGTGACTGCACATCACACATTGACGCGTACGTACATCCGATAATGTGCGAAATGTTCATTTTGTCTGCGACAGTGCTGGTCAAGTGATGTAAACAAAGTCGAGCGTTCGTTGTTATTAACAGTTTGCAACGGCCACACGCTGTCAATAACACCTCTGGTGCGCCGACAAAGTCTAAACCTGTGTCCAAAGTAATTTGGCAAAAGGCCGCATCGCCGCCTTGTCACCCCTCGCGGCTGCGAATGGATTTGTGTCCGATCTTGACCCCATCTAATACATGGTTCCTAGTCAGACCCCAAACAGCATTTTGATCGGTTCACGCGTTCAGCTGTTTTTTTTTCACAGCACACCCGTGTGCCCAACACAAAGACAGACAGACACACAGACCACGCTAGCTGCAACATCTGTAGCAATAGGCCGCATCATTGCACTGCGTGCATGAGATGCGACCTAAAAGGTCAAAGCCCAGAGTGTGGTGTAAGGTTACATAGAGACTGGAGATTTTGAAGATTTTAAAGACAAAATAGCTGAAATGACCTTGAAGGCCACTCGACCGCGAGTGACTCAGAACAATCATGCGACACGAAACAAATACGAGAGTAGACAGTGGACAGACTTACGCATGGCTTCCGCCGTTGCTATATATACATATACTTAATTTAGAAGGCAATGAGCCGAATTTTCAAAATATTGGTCCCGAGAGATTTCATGAGCTGAAATGACCATCAAAAGTCACTCAACTTCAAAGTCGTCAATAATGACACGATTCGATGACTTCCTATTAGCGTTTCATAGTAATGGTCTATAGCCTACCTTGTGTGACATCGTTTCTGACATGCAACGAAATATTTGTTGAAAATGTCGTTTTTAGTAGTAATCTTTATTCACCGAATATCACACGGTAGAAATGAAACACAGCAAACTTTTGATTCATGGAGTATGTTCGTCATCTGTCATAATGACTGTGATGTCAGCGCCGGCGCCAGTGGGGGGAAAGGGGCAGGGGTCTCCCACAAAAATTGACCCCCTGGGCGGGGCTTATGTGGCCAGGGTTTTTCCTAATGTATCGCTCACTATGTGCCCCCTAAAACTCTTTCATGGCCCCAACTTGCTATAGACTCGGGCGCCGGTACTGTGTTATAAGAGGCCTTCGGGCCCTTTTGCTTCTATTAATAAATAAATATAATAAACAAATATCTCATCTATATATAACAATACAACTGAGAATTTTACCGTGTTGTTTCTTAATATACAACTATAAGAATGTGACTGATAAATAGGCTACATGATGTGACATTAATGGTGTGTTCAATGGTGCATTAGAGTGGAACCAAGATCGTACCGATGTACCCGAATGTGACCGTGGACACGCTGATGGTGCGAAGGTGTTACTCAACTTGGACGTGGCAAATGGAAGGCGTCGACGGACGAGCAGACACGCCCGCCCGAGGTAGTGACGCTGCCGCGCCTGCAGCGTGCCGCCGCCGAGCGCCGACCGTCGGTCGCTTGGGC
>Ga0209780_1001785_pt1 | contig 14640 bp, 9 predicted proteins | sample WorMetexBAHAMAS2_FD_187384 | JGI IMG/M metagenome (GOLD analysis project Ga0209780, IMG submission 187384) | Marine gutless worms symbiont microbial communities from Max Planck institute for Marine Microbiology, Germany - Inanidrilus exumae... | ecosystem: Host-associated > Annelida > Digestive... | reverse complement strand
TGGCTACACGCCTTGGCTGAGTGTCCGTATGGGTTTGTATTTTGTAAACTGTGCCCGAACTTAGCGCTATCTACACGATTCCAAATACTTTGTCAGGTGTACGGTGTGGACGTTAGATTGTTTTAGCGCGAGGCATTGTGTATTTGCTGTCGTCATTCCCTCCCTCCGTCTGTCTGTCCGTCCGTCCGTCCATTCGTGACATTCGTTTGCCCTGTCACGCTTTTCACGGTCGGTGTAGTGGTAGCCGCGTTGGTCGCATCAACGAAAGTTACTCTGTGTCGAACCCAGTTATTTCTGTGAAGAGATGGGTGAAATTAAAATTGAAGCTAGAGCGGTGACCCTAATTTAACGTACTTCAATTTTAACAACAGAAACAGCAGGAAAGCAATGCTGAAAAGCACTAGCATAAAAAACTGTAGATACGACAGTTTGACAAAAATGTAAAGATGAAATGAATTCGTTGAAGTATATATAACACCCGGATGGCACCTTGTGCCAGATGAGATATGTCCGCGTGTACGGAGAAAACGTCCAGGGGGATTTCCTACGCTCGCCCAGGCCTTTATTGCAATTTCTGGCTGATTGATGATCCAGAAAACGGCTTCCCTGGCTTTTGTTGGACTTGTCGGTCTGAAGGCAAAATGAGGGGTTAATAGCTCCTGCTCTTTTTCCACCTGATGCCCTGTCCGTCATACTCCTCCGTCTCGGTATCTCTACGTGTACGCCTGTGGGTATGTCTGATGTAACCTGTGCCCACCCACCGATTGCCTGCTGGCCGCCCGGTGCGTTCGAGGTCGTTTGCCCGGCGGCGACTTGGGCCGTCATGCAGCTCGGCTATAACAAGCGATATTCACCGCATCCACCCGCCCACCGTTGATGCAATCATACGTCCGCAATATGCCAGGGACTGTTTATAGCGATAAAGACCGTGTACATATACCATCCTCGCTGCTCGTGTTCGTGCTAGCTGTTCCGCGCTATTTTACGGCTGTCCGGTCTGTTTTTTTTAATGTTCGATTGCTCTGTTTCAAACGCACATTTGTGCTTCTCTGGCTATTAAATACTTCGCCATCTGTAGCTACCTGGCGCGTATACGTCAGTCGATAATTGCACTTGTATATCAGTTGTTAATTTTTATGCTCGTCCGCACGAAAACGTCGGAGAGGACCACTCATAATGTTATCACATTCGGAAAACATTCAAAAGACACCTTAAGACCTGTTTTTGTGCCTCTGCCACCCGACAATGTCGGCGAAGACAATGTTTCCCGAAGTTGTGCGATCGACAGACTCCGGCGACAACTGAAAACATTTTTGAGTTTGTTTACGGGCACCGAAGAACAGATCAGCTTTGTGATGCGCCCTCGTTCTGCTAGTATGGGCGCAATACAAATGTCTCAGTTACTGTTACATTTACATACATACATACATACATACATACAAACTAATTTATATAGCGCCAAAATCGTAGAAACGAATCAGAGGCGCTGGCGCGGGGTGACTAGACATTAAAAGCAGACTGGAAGAAGTGTGACTTTAGTTGACGCTTGAACGTTGCGAGTCTGTCTATAGAGCGAATATGTTCAGGTAAAGAGTTCCGGGTGCGGAAACAGAAAAGGAGCGTGAGGAGAAGTTACTTGTTGCTGTTACTGTGATTGTTAGGAGACCGTGGCGGCGATCATGAGGTGGACGGTACGCGCTACGGTGAGCGCTGTTCCTGCTGTCCTTACGGCTATCACATCGACCTCGACTTCCTGAGATACCTCGACTCGTTGTACAGCGGCGAGTCACTTAAGTCTCTGCGCCGACTGCGTCACGGTCGCAGCGGTGGACTTACCGTGTCCTCCAGCGACGGGTTCTTCAGTGACGACGACCTGGCCAGGTCAGGCACGGCTGAGCTGCAAGTAAGTAAGTAAGTAAGAATATTTGTACACGGCGTAAAAAAGCAACAGTCACTATGCGCCGCAGCCCTATAGACAAACAAAAGTGTCTTCAAAAGTCTCTTAAACTGTACAAGTGAGATGTCTCTGCCACGTAATGTAACAGGCAGAGAGTTCCAGAGACACGGTCCAGCGACGGAAAAACTCCTGTCTCCGAGACGTGTTCGTGTTCTTCTTCAAGTGAACCTGATTCAACTAGACATTCCTCCTCACTTGATGTCAGCCACGACGACTTTAGCAGCTTGCATTTTATTCCAAAGCCATACCAACACAGAAAAGATATTATACAACAAGAGTCCTTAGGCCCTGATATGTTATAGGAACGGAAAAACGGCAATTACACAAGATATCACATTTAACTGATAAATATGTCTTGTGGTGGTTGGTTAGTTCCACCCTGTTGTAGGTGCTAGGATGACTTAAATGAGCCTCCTTTATCCTTTTCCATTTTGGGTCGTCGCTGAACAAAAAGGCAACGACGTCGGGCAGTTACTGTATCGTTAGCCATCCTTAACCTGGCAGAACTAAATCTCCACCCAAGCCTATTTTTATGCTGAAATGTGGACATTCATCTCCCAACCAACCAGACGCACTGTTGTTATTGTGCATATTTTCCAGTGTACAGTTCTCAGTTCTCTCAGCTAAGGTTGGATATTATGTGCGTAGTGACTGATGATCTGTAATAAATACAAAGTTGTTGGTGGACTGTATTGCAGTACAGGCTCTGTAGTAATGAAACGGTAATTGTAATTGTCTTTACACTGTTACGAATGTAATTCTAACAGTACTTGGTTCAGTTACTTGCACTTGCGGATATATCGTAATTGTAATTGTAATTTTCATTACCTATAGTAACAACAACAACCTGTTTAATGGACCTTTGTCCATGACAAACCAGGTAAGCCTTACCAGAAAGTTTTCAGTTTCTTTTCACCCCTCCCCTCCAATAGACAGCATCTAAGCTCTGATGCTTGTCTGGAAGATAATCAGAACTGCTCTTTGCTGTGTTGTGTACGACAGTTGTGCACAATGATATGCACACACATGTAAGCAGTTCTTACATTTTTGCATGTTAGGTTTAGATTTCTTTTTGTGTGTTTATTTAGGTTTTGTCTATTGTGTGTTTGTTCTTTCATGTTAGCTTGGGTCATTTAGTTCTTGTGTTGCTTGCATTGCTTGCTTTTGTTGTGTTGGGTTCAGTTTTATCAGTACTTAGCCAAGAGATTGGCTGGGAAAAACGTCTCTGAAATGACGTATTTTGTGTCGAGTTGGACATAAAACCTTAACTCAGTCAACCTTACCAGAAAAACATCGACTCACTCCATATCTTTGTGGGCATTGTTTGTTATCTTTAATTAATTTCCTCCATTTACTAATTCGTAGCAGCATCCTTGTTTTTGATACTATCATTAGTTGAGTGTGTTAATTGACACACATCTGTTTTAGGTGGAGGCTGATGTCACCGGTGTCTCCGATCCAGTCTCCACCACCACGCAGTGCCAGCAGCAGCAGTCGTATCACCACAGACGACATCGTCATGGAGATTGACTCCTCCATGAGCCGGACACTCCACACCATCGACAATGAGGTCGACACCAGAGTTGTTCGGAAAAAGAAGCCGCCTCGACCGGCTCCGGACGGTCGGCCGAGAGAGAACGGGTATCGGAGTATGCCGGAGGAACGACAAGTCCAGCAGTCTCAGGAGTCAAAGCCGTACAGCGAAGTCACCCGCACTACAGTCACGTCGACTGAAATTGCCGACAAGTTTACGGGACTGATGTCTGGTGCTCCATCTCCGGTCGTCGGAGATCGGCCAACCGAACACACGGTTGGCACCATCAGCCCAGAAATCCTTCAGGCGATTCGGGAACAGATGGCCGTCAGTCTTCAGCGGATGCGCGAGCTTGAAGATCAGGTCCGAGTGATGCCCGTGATGGAAGATCAGATTTCTACACTGCAGAGTGAAAACAAACGCCTCTACCATCTACTGTCGAGACTTACCGAAGACCAGATGGGTCACGGCGTACCGACGGTTAATGGAGATGCTGGTTTTCACGTCGAAGGCGACGAAAATGTCCGGACTTTTCGCGGCGAACAGGGTTCGATACTTGTTGAGTTGCCACTGAAAGTTGGGAAGGAAAAGGTAGCTGATGAGTCTTCATACTCAATGCGTTCAACCGAAACTCGAACCGAAACTCGGACTGATGTCCACGAAACGAACGCTGCTGCTCGCCGAGCGTTCTTTTGGGGCACGCCTGATGACAGCGATACTATGAGAATGTCTCCAGAAACTTTTAGACTGTTTAAGCCTTCACGGACAGTTGGTGTCGGAGATGGTAACGTTTTTGATGTGGGTGGCTTGGTAGATGGACGTGCCTGGAGGAAAACTCGTGACGTTGGTGTGCTCTGCTTGCCAGCAAGTCGAGACGTCTCGGTCTCAGTTGCCGAAGCAACTGATGAGGAGCTACAAGAAGAACATGTCTCCGGCGGTGCCAGAGTCAGCCTGACGGTTACAGTTTCTGATGAACGAAGCGTCTGTGAGCCACGCTGGGAAGTGGAGCGGTTCGGCAGCGGGCTGTACCAGGATGTGGCTGTAGAGTGCCTCATCATTGGCGGATTCCTGACTTACGACAGGCAGTACATGTCCAAGAACGTGGACGGATGGCTGGTTGAGTCGAATAGGCTCTGGACGTACTCTGCTGATGACGAGCTAGCACCGCTGACGGCATCCACACTCGTACGACTAGAGTATCAACCAGATGAGAACCGGAGCACCATGCTGGCCGATCACATGTCGCCTGAAGATGGATTTATTCATGAGCAGTCCATGTCGGAAGTCAACTTAGAACGACAGTCGGCGAGTCTCGATAGGGTGCTCAGCCAATTTTATCAGACTCATCCCAACTCCAGGGTCAGTGACTCCATCCAAGAAGAGAAAGCAGTTTCGGCTCCAGCCATCAGCATGTCGCCCGAAGACGGATTTATTCAGGAGCAGTCCTTTTCGGCGGTCAAGTTAGAACAACAGTCGGCGAGTCTCGATGGTTTGCTGAGCAAACTTTATCAGACTCAGCCCGACTCCGCAGTCAGTGATACCATCGAAGAGGAGAAAGCAGTTTCAGCTCGTGCCAACCCTCCCTTGTTTGACTTGAATGCCCGCTTCAGGAAGCTGCAGGAGAAAGCCCAGTCCGAGGATCATGTGGTAAAAGAAGACATCATCATAGCACAGAGTAAACCTCAAGCGGCTAGTTCTTGCACAGACAAAGCTGTCTTTGACCTACGTGCAAAGTTTGCCCAGTTACAGGAAGTGCAGGAGCAGACTATCAAAGAAGATGTGATTGTAGCTCAGTCTGCTACACCGAGGACATCCAGCCTTCGTGTTGAGAAATTGGTAATGGAAGACTTAGTCCACAGGCCAGAGACTTCAGACTCTCGATTGATGCACGATACCATGTTGTCCACAACGTCTGCTGAGCAGGTGCCCTCTGTGTTGATGGATCAGACATTGTCCACCCAGACTTCGTCATTGTCAGAGGGTGGAATGGTTGTCACCAAGACGGAGGTCACTCGGGAGGTGACAGTGGAGACGTCGCTGCAGCTCGGTGAAAAAGAGTCGAGCGATGAGAGCTCAGGTGTTCAACCTTTTCCTCCGCACCTGTCACGCATCACTGCTTCATCAGTCAGTGACGACGATACCCTGAATGACCAGCAGCAGCAGCATGATGTCACCACACTGGAGATGACCACCGTTACAGTAGTCGAGGCAGCAAGTCCCGGCACTGATGCCGTCGTGACTAGCCAGCCATCCACAGCAGCTGCTGAACAGGTGTCGTCTGATTTGTCAGATCAGACACTGACCACCCAGACTTCAACAGTCTCAGAGGGCGGAGTGGTTATCACCAAGACGGAGGTCACTCGGGAAGTCACAAAGGTCATCACAGGGTCAGAGGTTGCATCAGAGGTCACAACATCATCGATTGAAACAGTCGACACATCCAGCATTACTAGCGGTGAGGCTGAAATTGTACAGTTTTCGTCTCCTGACTTGATTGACACGAGCCATCCAACAAGTACGGTCATTACTACTGAGGTAGGTGAAGTACAGCAACATATGTCTTCAGGTGAGGTGGGCAGTGTCAGCGTAAGAGAAAGTATTCCTGACGTCAGTAAAGATGAAACTACACCTCAGGAGACATATAATGAGAGTATGGTTGTTACAACTGAGGTAGGTAGTGTACAGCAGTTGCCAGGTGAGGTGGTCCCAGCTGCGGAAGTTGGCGCTGTTACAACAGACATGGCCGCCGACCAATCACAAGGCTGCCACATCATCATCACAGAGACCCGCATTGAACGCCAGCTGATTGGCTGTGACTCTGACCAATCGCAGCCTGTCGTCATTGTTCCTGAGGACACAGTCATCCAGTAAGGAATTGTTACTTGAAATCTATCTATTGAAACAGAATTTACTTACTTTGTACATGATTTTTAACCTTACTTGTGTTCAGACTCCCAGCAGGTTGTCCATGATGTCTCACACTACCTTTGCCAAATCAGTGTTCCTTTAGGACCTTACGAAATTCTTTATAATATCCTGTTATTCCAACTATCCAATCAAGTTGTCATCATATAGATATGAAGTTTATTAATTTAAACTTTACGTGCAAGTTCATGGTTTGGCTTTATCATGTATAGACTCATCCATTTCCATTCCCCAGTGAATATCAAAAGCCCAAGTTAGCAATCCATGCTCTAGTTGTAGACAATTTTGTGAACCATCTGACGTATTATATTGGTTGATAGCAGAAGAAAGTTAGTATTTTTCTCTTTAATTTTGATTAGGGCTGTTGAAGTAATGAGCTAACTAACGTATTAAAGCATTAAGCAATTAATCTCAATTGCAAAAAAATTGATGCCACTAAAAATTTTAATGCAAACTAGTCACACCAGTATCAAGATTCAATACAAACCTCAAGATAGTCGAACTTTACACCTTTAATGAATGAGCATTTACTTCCCGGTTGGGTTTGTAGCGTTACTCTAAACTTTGTTTGATTTTACTATTCTACGATGATTTTTTTGTTTGTGTCGTTTAAATTTAAGCTTTTTTAATGTTCAACAGCTAGCTAGTAGTCCTGGGTGAGTTTTCTATAATGTACATTTCAGTGTTGAGTGAGTCTGTCATTGTTCTGATGTGAGCAGTACAAGTTTGACAGCTGCCAGTGATGAGCTGACTGCAAATATTACATCTCCACCGGCTTCTTCAGTTACAAGCACTTTCTCTGCCAGCGGCTTCGAACATTCGTATGTGGCAAATTTTGTATTTAGTTGTATGGAAGTAATGACTATGTTAATGTCAATGTTGTCTAGTCACTGTCCGACATCTTGCCATGTGTGTGATATGTGCTGTTTCTTGGCCATTATCTGAACCATGCTGCACTTCTGTAAAGACTCAGCGTGTAAATGTGTTATCCTTAGCTTATAGTATTAACTAGTGTAGTTTGTTGTCGGACTTTGAAGCTGCTGAAAAGTTTGCTTGAATGATATTTGTGCTCGATATTTGAAGCAGTGTTAGTCAGTCATGCCACTTTTTCCACTTTTTTACTAACTGGAACAAAAACAGGCCAAAATGGTGCCACTGCTTTCGTGCCGCTGACATTTCCAAACACTGACGACCAGTTGTGAAAAGTAAATTCTAATAATTACATCATTACTCACCTCACTTTGAACATGCCAATGCATATCTTGTGAAATACCTGGAACTTTTTTGACTTAATGTGCCACCCTGTACATTATGTAATAGTTGTAAAACAATCACAGTGATGGTGATGAATTATCAAGACGAATCCGATTGTAGAAAGATCTTTGCAGTGTTTAGAGGTGTTTTCTTGATGTAGAGGTCTGAGTATATGATGTGTCTGACTCCACACTGAGTTCTGCCTGGTTTTCTTTTTGTTTCTTTATGTTGTAATATCTTTCAACATGTCATCAAGCATACTTCCACATTGTTGATGGTTCCTCAGAGGACCTTGCTACAAAGAACACAGCTGTTTATTGGTTGCTTGCTATTTGGCCACCACATAAATATTCATGTTTTGGACCCAAGCCACTCCTTGCCTTGCTGCTAGGTTTTAAGGCTGAATGCCAGTGTAGGTGGAGTCCTGCAGCCCCCGAAGATGTCCGGCAGCCAATCAGAGGTCTGGGTCTTACAGACAGGCACTGTGCCATTTGTTGGTTTTGTGCATGTGCCACTGAACGGGCGTGTAAGGGCATTGTGTGTGCTTATTGTGAGTAGAGGTGTATTGAGTGATGAGATGCAGAAAGCCTGCTCCATCTATGGACAGTGGCTTGTTGATGCGTCTAAAGTCACCGAGGACGAAAAGGTACCATACAATACACACTTACATAGCTGTCTTGTTGGTTATTTCCTCCGTCACATTTTGGTTGCACGAAGCTTTTTAAGAGCTTTGGATATTGCTGATGTGTTTTTAATACAGGCCTGATTACTAAGCTGACCTAAAGTATGCAGTGTCCCTCGTCTCAGGAATCAGGTAATGGACGAAGAAGGGGATTTGGTGCCGTGCATGATTTTTTGCTGGTCGGCAATGTGAAAGTCATCTGGCGACAAAAAATTGTGCATTATTATGTTAATTTATTTAGGGTGTATCGTATTATTTACAAGCCAGATGACAGTGTTGGAACTGAAGGCAACTGGTGTCATCCGTTTGACATGTTGGGTTGTATTTTTAGCCGTTCAGTTTGAGCCAGATCTTGTACAATTGTGGTTGAATAACTTGGAGAGATACATGTGATTGCCGTACTTTGGTCATCTGGCCCGGGCTTGCATTGTTTCTCAGTCAGTTGGGTACTCAGTACTCTCCATCGCTGTCATGTTGTTGAGGTTTATGGATAAATGGGCGAATGTGTCAGTTAGATTACGAATGATTTCTCAGCTATATGTGCCATACTTCGAGTACTTTTTTTGGCAAAACAGTGATATTATTTATTATTCACTAGGCGGTGCCTTTGTCTATGTTTGAACTCACCAAGCGTCTGCCAACCGTTATTAAGTTTTATTACTTTTCAGTTTTATTTGTCCTCCAGTGTTTTGACGTTTTTGGTTGTGTGCCGGCATGTAAAAATGTGCTGCAATTATTCTCAGGTTTTCATGACCCTGCCTTGACTAGCAGTAGTAGTAGTAGTGGTAGTGGTAGTGGTAGCAGCAGCAGCAGCAGCAGTGGTAGATAGTTTGTTAGATGATTATAGATGACTTATAGCTCTGTTTAGGCATTTGGCCAGGCTTGATGAAGACACTTGCACACTCTAACGTCAAATTGACATTTCACTCAGATGACTGTAGTTGAAAATGCCCTTCCGGTCACTGAAGCAAATGACTGAATCATACTTGTCAACAGTAGTAGTAGTTTTCAGCTTCATTTATAAAGGGTTAAGGTAAAGGCGTAGATTTGTATAACACTTAATTATGAAACTTCTGTCTAAAATACTCAGGATGGCACTGTTAAAGGGATCACACAGTTTACCTGCCACCCACGCACTCATCCACAAATGGAATGAGCCATCCTGCCTTTACTTTACTGCCAGCCGCAGACCATCACCACACTTTGGCTAGTACTGGTTTCCCGTCCCACTGAGGATAGGAGGCTGAGTTGGCCTGTAGCTGTTTTGTGACGTATGCCAGTGTACTAGTTGTCGTGGCATGTATTCCGTTGGTTTTTATGTGGCAGAAATCTAGTGTTGACGTGATTCAGAGGAACTGGTTTAGCACGTCCAGTCGCAAGTCGTCAACAGCTGCCGAAGTACAGAGTTGTCTGTCAGCGTTTGAGAGCATACAACTTCCACTGCTGTTTGCCATCGTCAACATGGCTGACGCCGACGTATGCCCTTGTGTCTTGTCACAGTCTCTCTCGTCTGTCTACTGCAGAACTGCTAGTAAACGTTTCAGTTTTTGGTTAACTAGCGTTTTATCCCAAGCTGCTGCGGGTTGTAGGTCTACTGGTCTCCGACAAGAGAATCTATGGGATAATGAGAGCAGATTTCTTACTGGCCACACGCCGCATTTCCTGTCTCCCAGTCAATATTGTCAAGTGTCAAAGCACTGAAGAGAAGCCAAAAGCACGGACCTTATTGAGGGAATATGATGTGATCTGGTGTATGGTGACGAAGTAGAGCTGTGCAGGTATGCCAAAATAATACCCGGCCCATACCCGTACCTGACCCGGGTATGGGTACAGAGCCCGTACCTGCACCCGTACCTGCTTACCTGTGCCAGTTCCAATTATGAATGGGGTAAGTGACCAATTGATGCGACCGTATACTTGACATTATATGAAGTGAATGTCCACCACTTGAAACAGGCTTGCAATATCGTCTTTAGTTCATGGTAATAAATTAATCTTCAAAATATTTTGCATTGTTGAATAATGATGTCACTGATGAGAGGAGGAAGGACTGCAAACTGTATATAGGCAGGCCCTATTCCATAGTGCTTATTGTGATCATTAGCTATGTATCTTGTCGGTTTCTGTCTTTTGTTGTGTTTATTTGTCAAGCGTATAAACATGAACATGTTGTTCAGCTGTTTCAACTTAGAATTTCAATCTCCGGTTATTATTTGGGCCTGCATTTACTGCATAACAAAAATATAGCACAAAGTACCATTCATACATTTTTCCACAATGCGTGTACAACACATCACCCATATGTAATGTCAGCCTATCATGTTTAAAAAACCAAAAATGTCTTACATTATGAGACATTTGTCATTTTAATAGCCCGATAACAACCATGTGAAAACTTCATTTTGCAAATTTACTGCTACTAAGTAAGACAATATCTTATTTAGAGGTGAACAATTCACATATAAGTGACATAATGTGACTCTGATTTTCTTACATTTACACCTAATAAACGGCCGGCTCAGAATACCCTTAACCTGTGGGCATAGCCATTGAACGCATGCCTTATAATTTCATACCTGTACCCAACCCGCGGGTACGGGCTGGGTACAGGTATACCTGCACAGCCCTATGGCGAAGGCATCCACATCAGTGCTGCATTGTCGAAGTCCATCTTCCTAATTTTAGTTCTTTTTCTTTAGTTTTTTTCTGTTACAGTTCCATGCAATAGATTAAGCTGGCTACACATTAGCTGCTAAGCTCACATCAGGTACTTCTGATTGTCTCGTTTCATACCCAAGTTGCTGCTTGTTGACTTACTGGTTGACGTGATGCATTGGCAGGGCAACACGGCACTGCACTACGCCGTGTCTCAGTGCAACATCGGGATCATGCAGACGCTGCTGGACACGGGCGTCTGTGATGTTCGACGGCAGAACAGAGCTGGCTACACGGCCATCATGCTTGCATCACTGCTTATCATTGACGCCAACGACGCTCATCGCGACGTCATTCGACGACTGTTCGCTGTCGGCGACGTCAATGTCAAATCAGCAACGGTCTGTATCACCGTCCGAAAGTTGACACGTGATCATAGTAATAAACCGGACCATGCCGAAGGCGTTGTTGAGGGGAATGGGGAAGTGAATATCCCCCTCCGCAGCTGACTGGGGGATCTAGGGCAGCATCATAAGCTCCCCCAGCAGAATCTGGGGTGGAGCTCCGGCTGAAAACATTTTGATACATTTTTACACGAAAAAACACCTGGTGAATAGAATTTCATTAAATGTTTTGTCAGAAAAACAATCTGGAAATGATGTATAATTTTGACGCACAAGGCACCAATTGAAGAAGCCATAGTAAGCTCGTGTTCAGTGCCGTGGCCTCTCCAGTAATTGAGATGCGCGTTGCTATATGCAATGTCATTGAGCTACTTACGTGAAGATAAAATGTATACTGGATAAAGTACAGGTTTTGAGTGAAATTGTCAACTGGACCTTGTACTGAGAAACTGGACGGTCTGGTCAAAGACTGGACTCCTGGCTACTCTAGTCACCATGACAGAACAAGCCAGTTTGACAGAACAAGCCTCCGAACTGGATGATTACAAGTCGTTCATATCACTTCAGATGGCTGCCAGTGACATTTGTATAGAAATATAAATACAGTTGATGGCACATCGTTGTGGTTCGGTGGTAAAACGTACACAAAGTGCTCTGGGCATGAACAGTTACTGTCATAGAAAGATGCTCAGGTGCTAATGAAGCATTTTGAATCACGATCGTTAGTTTTTGTGCTTTGAGATTAAGTTTTCAGTCAGAAAAGAGGCTTTGACGAGGTCCTGTATCATCCGTGTTCGTTACTGCTTTGGAAGTTACAATCTTTAAGAAATGTGATAAATGTATTTATTTGTTTTAATGTATGTACTATGTACTGTGTGTGTGATATATTTTGAATTATGTATATAAAATATGTGGATTTATGTATGTGTAATTTGTAAATATAAATGTTAAATGTTTATGACTCCAGAAATACCAGACACTATTAGATCTGCATGTTGCTGATCACGTTTTACCATCTCAAGTGATATATTCCATGCCAGCTCGGTCTGCTGTTACGTGATTGGAAGTCTAGTATTTAGAATAATATTTATTATTTCTTTGCCAACCTACAATGTCGGCAAAGGGAGTATCTTTTGGGTGGGCTGTCCGTCTATCATGTTTGTTCGTTCGTGTAAACAATTACTGTTACCACGATATCTTATGATGCCGTGAACTGTTTTGATAAAACTGACAGGGAATATTCAGTAGCCGCTACTGATGACCTGATTAGATTATGGAGGTCAAAGGTCAAGGTCACAGCAGGCCGTTGACGTGCAAATTCATCGACGTCGACGTTGGGGCGTCGAAGTTCATCTTTAGTATAGGTCTACTGCTGCTGCTGCTGCTGCTGCTGTGATGACTGTGAGTGTGATGTTATGATACAGTCTGGACAGACTGCACTGATGCTGGCTGCAAGCCATGGCCGCAGTGACATGGTGGAGCTGTTAGTCGCTGCCGGAGCTGACGTGAATGCTCGTGATGAGGATGGATCGACGGCACTGATGTGTGCCTGCGAGCACGGATACATCGACATTGTTCAGATGCTTCTTAGTCATCCAGAATGTGACTCCAGCCTCGCTGATGTGGTAATCTATGACCGTGTTTCTGCTTCTGAGCTTGCAGTGTGCCCAACATTCCAACCACTTCTATTTTCACAGCGGTTTTTCTCAGTTAACATGTCCCCGACATGGATAACCTTTTGAGATAAATGGCATGGCTCTTTCAGTGGCCACAATGTTTGGATTCTTAAAGCTAGTTGTCAGCTGTCACTATGTAACATGCTGCAGTTGTTAAGGGAGAGAGTTCATTATGTCCATGTATGCTGTGTTTTGCTCATATTGTTGCTGATTTAGAGTCGGATGTAAAGTCAGTCTGTTCTCAAACAACGTGAGTAATGTAATAGTAAAGATGCCATATTTCACTGCAGTGGAGTTGGGGTGTTCATCTTCTTCTCATAGGCCATAAGCCGGTAGGTGGTTAGACTACTGAAGTCTGTAATGCACAGTCAGTGCGATGCCAGACCTACAGTTACTCTCACAGCCACAGAGCATCACCGCCCATTGACCAATACCAAATTATACTGCTTGGTGACACCGGCTTTTCTTTCTTTTTTTCTTTCTTTCTTTCTTCCTTCCTTTTCTCCTTCCTCCCTGCCTCCATTTCTTCCTTTCTTTCTTTCCTTGCCTTGCCTTGCCTTCCCTTCCTTTCCCTTTCTTTCCCTTCCGTTCCTTTCCTTACATTCCATTCCCTTTCCTTTTCCTTTCTTTCTTTCTCTTCTTCCTTCCTTCCCTTTGTTCCTTCATTCCTAACTCCCTCCCTACGTCCCTCTCTCTCTCACCACGTGTCTGTGAGTGCTTTGGTTTGGGGACATCTCGACCACGGTAACGAGGCCTACACTAGTCATAATGCAGCTGACGATGTGTACAATGCAGGACGGCAGTACAGCACTGTCAATAGCAATGGATGAAGGACACCGCGACATTGGAGTTTTACTATACGCTCACATGAACATCGGACGACACTCTTCTCCAGTATGTCACAGATACACACACATATACACATACATCATTTGAATGCCCACCAGTACAGCTTACAAAAATATTTTAAAAGTGCATATTTGTGTAATAAATGGTAATCGTAAAGCTATGCCTAAATAGTTGTTCTTAAACTACTACCGACATTAGCATCCAACGTGTTCACCCAGGTTAGACGTTGCTGCTTTGATTACTTTCTGCGCTTTCTCCAACCCTGTGTGTTCTTGAGGACAGACTGAAACTTTTCATATCCCGCCAGGTTACTCACCAGGTATGGCCACACTGCACTGCTTTGAAGAGCAGGTGTGGCCATAGGGCTTGCTGGACAAGCTTAGTCTGTGAAGAAACCCGTCTTTGTTTTCCTCCAGACATCTAAACCGTTCTTGAAAGAATACACAGTGCTCGAATAAATAATACACTTGAGGCAAACTGTTCCATATATCAACCACCTGTTTAGAGAAGAATTAGTGTTGCATCACAATTCATCTTTATCAGTCTTCCCCACACTTGCAGAATATCAGTTGTAGCTGGAATGTCGGACGTAATGAAATCGGTTTTGAATTTCCGTTTGTGAAACTATATTGGAGTGACATTATGTGTAATAATTATATCGTTATATCATCGTGTTTACAGTGAAATGGTCGTGTGTGTTTGTA
>Ga0209780_1001784_pt1 | contig 14645 bp, 11 predicted proteins | sample WorMetexBAHAMAS2_FD_187384 | JGI IMG/M metagenome (GOLD analysis project Ga0209780, IMG submission 187384) | Marine gutless worms symbiont microbial communities from Max Planck institute for Marine Microbiology, Germany - Inanidrilus exumae... | ecosystem: Host-associated > Annelida > Digestive... | reverse complement strand
CTGTTATTATTGATTACTACTTAGCTATTTGTTCCCGTGTACGGCGTTCATGTCTTATTACAGCGAAAGCAGCAGTTAAAAGAGTAACGCATAAAACTAATAAAATGTCGTTCAAGTATTCAAATGTTTAACTAACAACTTCAAGTGTTCTGCGTACTTTACTTAGTTAATGATCCTTAGAGCCCACAAATTAGAAATTTCTCTTTCAATAATGAAACTATTTTTATTTAATTATATTCTCGTTGTATTCTGTAAAATTATCGTTCAAGACATTTAGTTTAAAAAGTACAACTTTTTATTAACGAAAATCAGCAATTTACCTCAAATTTTAATTTCATTTAAAAGTGATATCACTTGGGTTGGCAACATTAAAGATTTTTTTATTAAAAATAGGAAGAAAATTACCTACTTAATCGAATATAAGGTGATAGCTGTGTACACAGTTGCATTGCAATCTAGCGCTTTACCACTAATTGGGAGGCATTGTTTGAAGGGTTGTTATAGTCAACTTTATTCACCAAGTTAATTGGCAGCAAACAAGAAAAGAATAAATACAATAAATACAAAGAAAAAAAGAAAAGGAAAAAACAAATAATAATGTCTAAATTGTCACACGTTACACACTCTCAACATGAGCGAACAGTTGACATAATACGTTGTTAGACTGAACGTGTTTGGACCCAAACCTCTGCTTGCGCTTGGCAATCAGCGTCTCAATTTCCAGTAGGCCAAACCAATATCGACACTCTGCAATTACGTCCATCGACGTAGTTCGGAAAACTTTCATGAGGACCCTATTTATGATGAGGTGTATTAGCATTGGTCACTATAGATTTTAATTACCTGTATATTACCTGTATTCTTGTGCGTGTTAATCGCAGGTGTACATGGATTATGGATAGCAGGGGTACCGTTCAGTCGTTTACGAGTCGCGACCAAGAGCATATAGTAAGTAACGTGATTGAGCCAATGGCTTGCGACGGACTGAGAACCATCTGCGTCGCCTACAAAGATTACGTCACTGGTAAATCTCTCACCAATACCCCGGTGTTTACATTTCCTCCTTGCAGCGTATAGATCTTGACGTCTACCATTTATCTTTTCGAGTTGCTCACTGTGCTGTATTATATGAGATTAGGGCAGCAGGTCTTGACATATTCACCAAGTCTGAATAGTTTTGGCCGGGAAAGATTTGCTCGTGTGGCATGCTTATGGGACGGAGTTAAAACATGCGTCACTAGGAGGTCCGGGTCATGCTTCCGTGATATATTTTTAAAAACTGGTTTGAAATGGAGCACGAAAGAGAACAAAAGCTCAGCAAGTGCTGAGGTAGGCGACCGGGTCGAATTACAGTGAGTTTATAGGACACAATAAGTTGGGCTACTTTTGGGCTAGTTTACGGACGCCGTTGGGCTGGAATTTCTACGCTGGCCTTGCAACCAGGTGCGTCAGTCTAAAGAGCACCCCCGGCGGGGTGGCAATAATTTAGGTTGGTTGCGCCCCAATATTTCGGATCTTTTTCTTATTCAGTTTTCAATGCCTGAGGCTCATTATTTTAACTCGATTCACATTTCACACATTTTATTTTGTTTGGTGTAATTTCGTAATTCATATTCTAGATTGGGGTTTTGTACCCCAAATTGACGCCACCACCCGGTATCGACATCGCTCTGGTCGATAGGGCAGATGTAGTGCATGATGAAATCCAGAAATATGGCCGCGTCTAGCGGTAAGCGTAATGTAACGGTCTGGCGTCCGTCCGTCTGTCTGTCCCGTCTTTTTTCTAAACCTTAATAGAGCGTGCGGCTCATGCTCAACGTGACTCACCAGGGGGCAGCACGCGACGCGGCTAGTAAATATTTCGTCAGAGTATTACGAGGACGGACATACTTCTTTCATGATCCTACTACCTTGCTTTGGCATGAAAATAGGCAGACTGTTATTAGCTGATTGTGAAAAATAATAGCAACAGTAATGCTGTTGACCTATACAAGTGCAGACAGACTGTACTAAAAGCAGATTGTGTCGAGGAGCGACTGAAAGAGGCAGGTAATCAGCTAGCCATCCGCTTAGTTGCACGTACGACTGGGCGCAACAGCAAGAAATTAATTGTTCGCATGCGAGTGAAGTTTAATTACTTGGGTCCACTCCAACACCTGCGAACATAGGCGGCCAGCTGGCATCTTCGCTGCCGTAGCATATCTTACCTGTGAGTTTTATGACGGCGTATACCGGTATTGGTTACGAGGTCGTGTGATGTAAACAAGGCAGACACGATATTGCCGAACATAATCGGAATCATTTATTCACCGTGTCCGGGGAAAAAGGCGCCACTTTATTTCTGCCGCTAACTTTGCCAAATGCTGACCGATTTTCAAAAACTTTTCACCAACAGACTTATCAGTAAATGTACAGTAAAACGATAATAACGTATCCCACCAACCCTCAAATGCGTCGCTACACTACCTTGTGAAATGTATCTGCTCAAAGATGGCCATACTTCAAAGCTGAGTGGAGCGAACTGCCATGCAGAACTCAGCCACTCGATACAATTGCTGAAAAATATTCACGCAATTTTGTTAGCACGATTTTGTTAACTGACGAAAAGATATTTACAGCGGTCACACCGAAAACCCAAAGAATCACCAATGTACGCATCTGCAGCAACCAAGAAGAAAGACGTCACGACGAAATGTTTGCGTACACGATCAACGATTCAGTCAGTCACTGAAGTAAGTAAGTAAGTAAATTTATAGAGCGCGGTTAGCGTCAAGAAATTATAACGCGCTGAATGCACTAGTACCGAGCAAACAGGTACGTTTTAAGCAAACGTCTGAAACAGTCTGCACTGATGGTCGGGTCTGGGATGAAATCCCGGAGAGAGTTCCAGACTTTGGGGCCGGCAACTTAAAAGGCTCGACGGCCGTAAATGTTGAGTCGGTAGCGAGGTACTGCAAGCAGTTGACGGTTGGCGGAACGCAGGTGCTGCCAAGTGTCGACGCCGGCGGCCGGAACGCAGTAGTCCGACAGGTACGGCGGTGCGCGGCCGTTCAGACACCGGTGAACTGTCACTGCCAGCTTGAAAAACACCCGGTCGGGGACGTCGAGCCAGTGAAATTCGTCTTGCAGTATCTGACACAGGCCGCGGTCAAACTGAAGGCACCGATCGACTTTCTTACCGACAACTTCGCCAGATATCGACTGATTTTAAAAAATTTTTCAATGGAGACTCAGCAGTAAATTTATAACAAAGTATTAGTATGCTATCTTTAGAGTCGGTGAAGTTATGCACTTCAGATTTCGTATGCTGATTGACACTAAGGAGTACTATTGCATGCGCGATAGATTGCCCCCAATGCCGATAAGTTTAGGGTCACGTGACCTCTTTAGATTTGAGGAAATGAGCGTTAATATCTCGGAAACGGTGCAGGATAGAGACAGTTGCAGTAGAAGGCTAATAGGAAATCGTATATGGCCTATCGAATGGCACCATTACTGGTGACCTTGAGTGACATGTTTGAAACCGCTCTGACTCCCACGGTTACTAAAACCGTCACGGTCGCACGGTTGCTAGTGACGCGTGCTGCTACGGCCGTGTGCTGCTGCTGCCGGCGTGGGTCTGCATGTCGATACGACTGCCTAATGTTTTCTAGTCAACTATGGGTCGTGGGTCATGGATCATGCGAGTCACTCGTCTGAGACCTGTTGGGTCACGTGGGGCGTGGATCAGAAAAGATAACCCATTGTCATCTCTGGATCGGTCGATCTTTGTATAGTCTCATTGACGGCAGTGGTTAAAGTAAGGGGGCGAAAGCCCCCACCTCGGTTTTTACCCCACTTCGGTGTTTAGCCTCTCCACACCATGGCCAGTTGACCGTAAAAATAGTATAAAATGCACAAGAATGCACCCTTTCCAATTTTCACGTTCACGTTTATTTGCCAAAAATGACAATATATGCAATGTGTTACAATAAAACAATAATCGGCAGGACAAGCCAGGCTAAAAGCTCTTATACAGCCGCCCTGAAAAAAGAAAGAAAACACACACACGCAAGTTACAAACACCGTCTAAGAAACTGAGTAAAATCAACACACTCAATACTGTTTTTAAGTGCTAACGGAACTAAAATCCTCGTCAGCAGGAAAACTGTTCCAGTCATTTATTATTCTGTCACAAAAGAATGAGCTCGTATACCAGAACTGTACAGTTTGTAGAGTTTATACACTTGCCCTCTGGTACGAAATGCAGAGCTTAGGACAAAAAATTCTCTTGCAGCCAAAGTCAACCGCCCATTACCTCACCTCAGGCTCACCGCTTTAAACACTTACTTACTTACTGACGGAGTTGTTAACGTGTACACGCAGGCGCTGCTGGTGCCAACGAGTTTCCGATGAGAGCGGAGCCGAACTGGGACGACGAAGACGAGATTGTAGCGAGGTTGACATGCCTCTGTATCGTCGGTATTGAGGATCCCGTCAGACCCGAGGTAAGTCCACAGAATGATGATGATGATGATGACGTGCCACCTTCCTGCACCGGCTCCATCGGATGCCAGTGTCAGTAAGTAAGTAAGTAAGTTAGTGAGCGAGTAAGTAAGTAAGTAAGTAAGTAAGAAAGAGTATTTATATAGCGCCATTTATACCAAGCATTGTCTCAAAGCGCTCAGACATGGATCACACGGTTTTACCTACAAATTACACCATGCCTGCCTTTCCTTCGTAAGCGTTCACCAGATGGCGCCACCACTAACTGAGATAGCAGGCATTCAATTGCAGCTTACTACTCATTTGTCGACCTCGAAGGGATGGAAGGCTGAGTTGGCCTGGTTGACGTATAGCGGACGGTTTACCCACATAAGTGGTCACCCGTCAGTTGCAGGTCGAGCGCCGGACAGGGAAAGTTCGCCGGCCAAAGACCGACGTTCTACCGCTGTGCCAAGTAAGTAAGTAAGTAATTAAGTAAGTAAGTCAGTTAGGCAGTCCTTTAGTCAGTCAGTCAATAAGTCAGTAAGTCAGTAAGTAAGTAAGTAAGTTTATTAGACAGCCTTGCAGCTGTGCAGCTGAATAGATCAATACATCAATACATGAATACGTACGTACAGTGATAAACACATAACAAAACACAAATGAATCAGTGAAATAGTCAAATTTCGTGCCGATTGGTCAAACCGTTGCCGATATGTGGCCATTTTTCGATTTTTCAAGATGGCGGAGGTACAGACATGTGATCATGGCATATTCCGCGCTAGCATAGCATCGGTCGGTAAAACCAAACCAATCGGATCGTAGCTATTTCTTTTTTCCAATGATCGTCGTGCAGGTTCCCGAGGCGATACGGAAGTGCCAGCGTGCCGGCATCACCGTTCGCATGGTTACCGGAGACAACGTCAACACGGCGAGGTCCATCGCCACCAAGTGCGGCATCCTGAAACCAGGAGAAGACTTCCTCGTTCTCGAAGGACGAGAATTCAACGCCAGGATACGCGAGTCACCTGACGGACCGGTATTACACACCTTGAATCGTTGTCTTGCCCAGTTTGCTGTCATTCTAGTATTGACTTTGTGCGTGGCTATTTGGATTTGTAGCGTTGGTCCTGATCAACGAAGTTAGTTTACATAGGGCCGGTTAATACTGGAATGGGTGGCCGCCATTATGGATTTTTAAAAGTCAGAAATTTTAACTGCCGCTGGGGTTTGAATCGTAAATGTGCGTCAACCTCATTCTGGTACCAGTTGCTTTATTTCCGATTCACCTATTTGTTTACCTATTCCTTCACTTTTTCCGGTTTTGATTAGCCACTTTGCTCATCCATAACTCCCTCTCTCTTTCACTCCCGGCTTAAAACCTACATGTTTCGCAAATCCTTCCCCCGTAGTTTTACTTCTTTCTCCCGACTGCCTTCATGGACTATTGCCCGCACCGTTTCTTCTGAGCTACTCGGCTTTTGTTTTTAGTTTTCCCTTATTTTTCGTTTTTGTTCAGTGCGATAGATTAAGCTAACCATAGCGTCAGCTTTTGAGCGCACGTAAATATACCGTATCGTATCGTCACTGTGCCAAATTTCATGGCTTTCGGTCAAACCGTTGCCGAGATATTGCGATTTATTGACTTTTTTCAAAACGGTGTTGTCGACCATATTGGATTTGTCGTAGGCACATTGAGAACACCGACGAAGATTATTTGTTGGTCTCTATCATTGGGCAAAATTTATTTGGAATCGATGCAGTAGATTCGGCAATTAGGAAGTTTTTATATTTTACGTATTTGGCTTGAAAACGCCAAAATTGAGTTTATGGCTTTTGGGGGGTTTGACTCCTATATACCAAATGTTATCATACATATCATACATACTCTACATTGTTTTCCAGATTTGATAGTCATGGGATTCAGATCTGAGCTAGTTAGGCGGCTCGTATCTTGTAAGATGAATTCTGAGGTCTCACAAGCAATATACCACCGAAATCGGCAGCAGTTGTAATTTTCAAGATTCACAAGGTAGTGTAGAAACATAGTTAAGCTGAGATGGAGAATGTTGATAATATTTTTGTACAAAATTTCTTCACGAATCCGAAAGTGAAAGAAATTGGGAAATCGGTCTACATTCGCCAAAGTTATGATCGAAACTTTCGAAAGTCAAATGTATTGTTTTTGAGACACACTCTATATAGGTGTATAGTTTGTTAGGAAATCGACATTTGCATTTACGAGAAATTAGCAGTTTTAATCTGAAAATCGCCTTAAGTAGTCAAAATACCGGCGTATTCGCTGCGCGGAACGTACGGGTAAGATACAACGGTCACGTGACGGGGCCGTGTGACGTCACGCAGGTGCGCCAGCAGCAGCTGGATGAGATCTGGCCCAAGTTGCGGGTGATGGCTCGATCGTCGCCGCAGGACAAGTACGTTCTGGTGAAGGGCATCATCGACAGCAAGTGCAACGCGAACCGGGAGGTGGTGGCGGTCACCGGAGACGGAACGAACGACGGACCGGCACTGAAGAAGGCCGATGTCGGCTTCGCCATGGTATCACTCAACGTACACCCTCACGTTGTCGTATTTACGAAATTATTTATTACTGGCCCGCCTAATGGGCCAGTATTGTTTTGCTCGCTGGCGTCTGTCGTCGTCTGTCGGGGTCAGTACCAGTTCACGGCGGGCCTGCAGGCGGCTTCAGCCACTCAGGCCAGGCGATGACGTCATGCCGCCTCCACGGTAACACTGTACGGCGGGCCAGTACGATTACGTCGCGTTACGGCAACACCTTGTCTATTTGCCAACTAGTGAAAACGTGCATCGTAACGCAAAAACATATATATGTAAATGCGAATATACAAAGACAAAACGAATAGCAAAAATACAGTGAACTTGATGAAGCCAGCACTCACAAAAGTGCAAAAACCCCACGCAGCACTTTTTCGCTAAACGTACACAACACACTCACGCATAGATGTAAAAAACGTTCAAATAAAAATCGAAAACGTTAAAAAACGTAAAACGTGACAAAAATAAAAAGCGCGTGTAAACGTTGAATAAAAAACGTTACCTATACTAGCCTGTGTTTAACCCCCAATGTTTAAGGCCTAGCAGAACTGCATCGAACTACGCAACAAAATTTTGCAGCTTTTTCTTTTTAGTTAACATTCAGAAAATCAAAAATATGTCTGTTGAATGCAGTAAGTACTTCAGTATTTGCAGCCCACTGAATTCTACACTCCCGTAACTTACGGGAAAAATGAAAAATGTATTATATTATTAAACTGCATTATTTCGTTGCCGTTCTTTCGCTTACTTACACGCCTATTTTGCCAACGTTTTTAAAAATAAAAAACGTTGACAAAATAAAGTACAAAAACGTGACCATAATAAAAAAACGTAAAAAATCGTTTTTTTACATTTATGCACTCGCGTTGTCGTATTTCCGAAATTATTTATTACTGGCCCGCCTAATGGGCCAGTATTGTTTTGCTCGCTGGCGTCTGTCGTCGTCTTCTGTCACCGCTGTTTGACCGGTACAATTTATACTGCCTGGCACGTATGCGTATGTGAACAAATTGCCTATTGTTGTTACCTGAAAGCCGAACAGCCGGGAGTCAAACCCGCGACCTTGAAGTCGCGAGTACAACGTCCTAACCATTGCAGTACCAGGCCACACCGTGAATATTACCAATGCTAATTTGAAGATATGATCATCCATTAGAGACTTACGATGCTTTTACTAGTAATACATTCCGGAACCTGTACTGACAATAAAAACAACAGCCAATTTAAACGGCGTTTCGGCCGATAAAATGTACGTTTCTTTTCACGTCGATGCTGTTTATGGCGGTTTTACGACTGACTACTTTTACGCGGTGTGTTTACTAAACCCAGCGGATAAATTGCTGAGTTTACAGTACTAGAGACAGGCCTACTTGTCGAAACGTTGTGTCCGACTTCAGTAGAATTGCCGATGACTCGGTAGTGTGGTGGTTAGGGCGTCGGACTTGCGACTCGATGGTTGTGAGTTCGATTCCCGGCCACCGCGCTATCGGTCGGTTGGTACTGGGATGGGTGACCGTCAATTTTTCTTGTGGGGATGGGGCTCTTGCCCCTTCCCCCCGCTGGCGCCGGCGCTGAGCCCAAGGAACCGTTTGTTAGATGGGGTCAACGTAGGACGAATCCATTCGCCGCCGCGAGGGGTCACACGACGGGAATGCGGCCTTTTGTCAGATTGCTTTGACCACTTGTTAATGGTTATTACACAGGGCGTTACGGGTACGGACGTGGCCAAGGAGGCTTCCGACATTATTCTGACGGACGACAATTTCACGAGTATCGTCAAGGCGGTGATGTGGGGTCGCAACGTCTACGACAGCATCGCCAAGTTCCTCCAGTTCCAGCTGACCGTCAACGCGGTGGCCGTCACCGTCGCCTTCATAGGCGCCTGCATCATCGAGGTCTGAACTCAACAACATACACGTCGGCGCAGAAAAATACAGGGCCGTTGGCAATAACGGATGCATATGCACTCGCCAAATGCTGCATGCTTCTTTTATCACGAGAATTAGCAGTGTTTTTAATAAACAAACCGAAGCCCACCTGTGGCACAGTGCTAGAATGCCGGTCTTTGGCCGGAGAAATTTCCCTGTTCTGTGCTCGACCTGTAGCTGATGGGTGACCACCTATGTGGCTATACCGTCCGCTATAGGTCAACCAACCAGGCCAACTCAGCCTTTCATCTCTTTGGGGTCGGTAGATGAGTAGTAAGCTGCAATTGGATGTCCTCTACCTCAGGGGTGGCGAACGCTTACAAAGGAAGGCAGGCAGGCATGGTGTATTTGCAGATAAAACTGTGTGATCCATGCCTGAGCGCTTTTATGTATACATCGTATATAAATGGTGCTATATAAATACTCCTCCTTTCCTTTTTTTCCTTTCCTTCCCGAGCACTGCCTTCATGGACTAGGAATAGATCTGATCTTCTTTACTACTCGGTTTTTGTTTTTACGCCTTCGCCACCAGAGAATGTCGACGCAGGCATAAATGTTTTTAGGCTGTTCCGTTCTTCCATTCGTTTGTCCGGTCAGATACTGTTAGCACGATATCTCATGAGTGGCTTGAACGATTTTGATAGAACTTACAGGGAGTATTCGCCAGTCCCTACTGATGACTAACTAGATTCTGGAGGTCAATGAAAGGTCAAAGGTCAAGGTCACATTTTGGTTTAAGTATGTGGCAGCAAAGGCAACCACGTCGATGCTGGGGCGTCGAAGTTTAGCTTCTAGTTTTTTATTCGCTATTTTTTCTGTTTGTGGTTTCGTGTGAGCGATAAAGCTCGCTGTCGGCGTTTCAGCCATACGGCATTGTTGCATTTTCTTGCGCAGCACTGACCAATCCGCTTGGTCAGTTCCTGTGTATGCGACATAGTTGCAGTTTGCCACACGCACAAGTGCATAACTGCAACTTTGTTGCGCGATACAGTTGCGCGACAAAGTTGCAGATGTGATGTCGGCCTAACAAAAACTGCAAAAAAACGAATATTGGTCGACTTTCTGCAAAAGTTGCGAACAGCCGGTTCGATCGAGCGCACTGCAGGGGGTGTACGTTTTATGTTGTTTTAAGTTACACCAAGTAGTTTGGAGGCACAGTTATGGCGAAGTTGTAAATTTTGTAACTCCTTTGTAGAGTATTCATTTTTGTTCCCAGTGTACAAAAAGTGTAAAAATTCACAACGGGCGTTTTAATCCGAAATAAAGTGGTACGTTTTGTAGCTCATGATGTAGAAACTCCATGAAACTAGCCAGCTGCTCAAAGCAGTCTGGCCAACCGTCGATATCGCTCGATTACGAGAACTGTCGGAATTTGGTTGGAGCAGATCGAAACCGAAACTAGTAGTGTCAGCTGTTGTACGGGACCCCCCACCATCAGTGCAGACTATTTCAGACGTTTGCTTAAAACGTACCTGTTCGCTCGATACTAGTGCATTCAGCGCGTTAGAGGTTCTTGACGATAACCACGCTCTATACATTTACTTACTTACTTACTTACTTACTGCAGGACACGCCGCTGAAGGCAATTCAGATGTTGTGGGTGAATCTCATCATGGATACGCTGGCGTCGCTGGCGCTGGCCACCGAACCGCCTACCGAAGATCTACTCAACCGCAAGCCGTACGGGCGAAACATGCCGCTTATCTCGAGGACCATGTTCAAGAACATCTTCGGTCACTTCGTCTACCAGCTAATTGTCGTGCTGTCGCTACTCTTTGCCGGTAACTTCCCCTACGCTGTCTCTTCTGCCGTCATCTAGATCTGCTTCTGGCCTTCATTCAAATATCCAAAGTAAACTGGCAGAGCGTACAAGATTTTATTGAGGATAATGGCTTTGAACACGGAGTGTGTGTGTGTGTAGCGATAATGTTCGAACAAAATGACTTTTGAAGTAAACATTGGCATCGTGGTTGACCTTCACCGTAACTAGGTCAATTTTATAGGCCAAGGTCGTAGGTCATAGGAGGAAAATGATCCTTCTTCCGGGTGAAAGTGAAGTAAAATTGGGAAAAGCAGTTTCCGTTTCAGCAGTTGAAAAGCAGACCTTATTTAGAAACTGAATACGTAAGAAAGCGGTCGGTGCGACCTCGAGTGAAGGCACTTCCGGTTACCGTCACGTTGTCGTCGTGCGATTCAGGCGAGAATCTGTTGAACATCGACAGCGGTCGATACGTGAGCTACTACGAGCCGCCGAACCAGCATTTTACGGTCATCTTCAACGCGTTCGTGATGATGACGTTCTTCAACGAGATCGGTTCGCGCAAGGTACATGGCGAACACAACGTCTTCGCCGGAATGCACCGCAACCCGCTCTTCATCGGCATCCTCGCCATTACCTTTATTGCACAGGTGCGCTTCCGATCAGCGTTTACACGCCATATACGGCGGCCGACGACAAAAACGTCGACGGTTCTCGGTCACGAAAACATCATAGCAGCCAGTCTTCAAGTTTACTAATCCGATTATCGCTGAATTTGTATACCATCGCCACACTGTGTCGGCAAAAGCATTGTTTTTAGGCCGTCCCGTTCGTCCGTTCTTTCGGTCAATCAAACGAAATCAAATTTAATTCATATAGCACTTGACTGGACAAACAGGCGAGAACTTCGCTCTTACGTGTCCCCATGAAAACGAAACCTATAAAAAGAAACAAATGAAAACAAATAACAATATTTATATTAGATAGACAAATGCATCAGACAGTATACTCGGCAAGCCAGCAGAATCCTCGGCATCATAGGGAAGCAAAGTAAAGTGTTTTGACAGGTCCGTCCGAAGAATAGGTCGTTTAAATGCAGCTAGTGACGAGAAGTTCGTAGACTGCGGTAGACTGTTCCACGTTTTTATCGCGCGATGGGCAAAAAATCGACTGCGGATGCTGCTAATACAGTGGCCTTTAGTGGTAGATACAGACAATATTTAAAGAAATTGCCAAAATTTAAACGAACCAGACCATATATTCTATTATATTGTTGCCAAGATATTTCACAGACAGCTAGAACAATTTTGATAGAACTGGTAAGGAATATTCACTAGCCCATACCGTCGACCTGATTAGATTATGGAGGTCAAAGGTCAAAGTTCAAGGTCAGAGCAGGCATAAGTATGTGGTGTCGAATGCATCCGTGTCGATCGGGCGTCGAAGTTCTTCGGGCGTCGAAGTTCTACTTGACTGCTTTATCCTTAGCATCTTAGCACAGAATTTCATCATTGCCGCATTATTATTCGTTTACGCTATCGTTACGTCGCCCCGGTAGGCGTGCGAAGTATTATCATCAGCGTTTCTGTATGTCTGTCTGTTTGACTGTTTGTTCGTTTGTCTGTCTGTGCACACGCATATCCCGTAAACCGCACGTATAAATTTTATCAAATTTTCTGCGCACGTTACCTGTGGCCATGGCTCAGTCCTTCTCTGACTACAATGCGATACGTTATTTACTTCCGGTTTTGTGGATGACGTCATGCTTTATATAATGCAATGAATACGACGTGTATGTTTCGACCAGTTCGCCAGGTGGCGGTAGCGGGGGCGAAGTGTGCTGTTTCCCGCTGCATCTTTTTTGATTTTGTAAACGTTTGCACCTATATAATTGTCACCTGTACACGCGTGTATCGGCGACATTGAGCGCGTTATGTAATTTATTCAAGCTATAGACGAAGAGCTGTTAGAGCTAGAGACGGTTCTTAAATTCTAGTCCTAGCGCTCGGATTTAAGTCCGAGCAACGAGTTAGATGGCTTTAGCAACACCCGCTCGTTTACTTCCACGAACGTGATGTACCGTCGCAGTGAAAAATTAGAAGAAGCCAGCTCTCACAAGAGTGCATAAAACCACGCCGGCAATGTTTCTGTGACACGTGACCTTGGCCTTTGACCTTAATATCCGAAAATAAATGGGTTTCAAAGACGTACGGTGGAATATTTCTGTGTCAAGTTTGGTGATCCTAGCTGCAGCGGTTTTTGAGACATCGTGCGGATAAACAGACAGACAGACAGACAAACGCTGGCGAAAAACCCTACCCCGCCACTGCCCTCGGCGCGAGTAACTAACTACTCGGAATAAATGTATTCATGCGGTTTCTATTTCAGATTCAGTAAAGTGTTTAACGAAATGTGACTGATGATTATTGTATGTTTTAATATATAAATCTGCAAAAAATCAATGTAGCGCTTGGCATAGTTGGTGCTTTTTGGCCAGCGTATAAGCGTCATTTGGGCGTTGACGGCACGGGCCGCTGTAGCAACGGGCCGCTGCTGCTTTGAGTCGTTCGTAAACTCCGGGACAGATAAATCTCGTCCAGACTATCTCATCTGATCGCGCCCAGGAATAATCCGTGTTCCTGTCGCGCGTACATCACTGTTTGTAGTGCGCATACGTCGAGACTGCAAGAGTCCAAAGTCTGACGAATTGTATCGTACAAATAATGTGATGCGCTTCTTCAGTGCCAAGCCAAGAGATTGGAAGTTGGAAGTTGGAGACAGGACATTTGTATAGCGCATTTTTATGCGAACTTACCTCTGTGGCGCTCAGAATGGCACGTGGTAACGAGGGATCACACAGTTTAACCTGCCACCCACTCGTTTATCCACCGGTGGAATGAGCCATCCTGCCTTTACTCTCCAGCCGTAGAGCATCACGCACTTTGGCCGGTACTCATTTTCCCTCCCAGTCCCACAGAGGGTAGGAGGCTGAGTTGGCCTGGGTGGCTGTTTACATACCGAGACGGTGTGCCCTCCCGACGACGGTCACCCATCCCAGTACCAACCGACCGATTTTTAATAATAATAAAATAGCTTTGTATAGCGCCGTAAAGTCCGGAGATACAGAGGCGCTGGTGGCATCAGGTTAAGACTGTCTGAAAAGGTGGGTCTTGAGGTGTTAGGTCTTGATAGTGCGGCGGCCGGTGACCGAACTAAGGAGTGGACCATTGAGTCGCAATTCCGACGCACTAACCACTAGACTCCCGAGCCGTTTATCGATTGGCTGGGAAGAACGTCTCCAAAATGACCTATTCTGTGTCGAGAGGGATGCAAACCTTAACTCAATCAATTGTGGTACGCAGGTGCTGATTGTACAATTCGGAAGTGTCTTTTTCTCCACGGCGGCACTGACAATCGACCAGTGGCTTTGGTGCATATTGTTCGGCATCGGAGACCTCATCTGGGGACAGGTAATGTGCTTATCGAGATCAATAGATCTTGAGTTAGGCTTTCAATATACAAGTATATATTAGATAGGGTATGTACCTATTCCGGTGCAATTCATGGCATTGGAAATATTAGAAAACAGCCGTCCGTTTGTGAGTGTTTGTGTGTGTGTGTTTGTATCTTTGTTTGTCTGTCTCTATCTGTATCTGACGCTCAGATATCGCCAAATTCGATGCAGCATATCTTCTCTTATACCCTCAGTTTTATCGGATATGAACCAAATTTGTATTGCGATACGATACGATACGATACGATACGGTAGATTTACGTGCGCTCAAAAGCTGACGAATGGCCAGCGCACGGCCCAGAAACGAAAAATAACGAAAAAATAAAAATCAAAAACCGAGTAGCTCAGAAGAAACGGTGCAGGCAAAAGTCCGTGGAGGCAGTCCGGGAGGAAGAAGTGAAAC
>Ga0209780_1001782_pt1 | contig 14648 bp, 5 predicted proteins | sample WorMetexBAHAMAS2_FD_187384 | JGI IMG/M metagenome (GOLD analysis project Ga0209780, IMG submission 187384) | Marine gutless worms symbiont microbial communities from Max Planck institute for Marine Microbiology, Germany - Inanidrilus exumae... | ecosystem: Host-associated > Annelida > Digestive... | reverse complement strand
CATTTAACATCATGAAGTATAATGATTGATTACTGGTACATATTATAAATGTTGCAAAAAAACATTCCAAAAAAACATTTATCTACTGAATATAACCAGTCTTTCACTTTCTGTCAGCCTTTTCGTTTTGTTGTCAGTTATTCTCTGTCTAAAGTGGCACTGTGATTTTGCGGATTTTTACTGTGATTTTCTTGAACACAATGAGTACTGCTGTTCACCGCTGTTTTTCTTATAAAAAGCTGACTTGTAAACAGGAAAATCATACTGTCTGAAAAACTCGGCATTCTGTGTAAATGTTTATTACATGGTGAAACTCAGAACGGGCAAGATTATTTTAACACTCCGTGATTCAGATGGATTTGTGATATGATAACTAGGGCTGCAAGAAAATTACAGAATCACGTTAACCGTGAATACCGTGATTTTTGGTCATCGCCGTGATCTTGCGTCACGGCCGTGATTATCGGCGGACTGTGCACAAAATGAGCACCGTGGCTGCGCAAAAAAAACTCATTCAATACTACTGTCCCGACACTGATGGCCAACAGATGGCGCGTTTTGTACAGCCAGTGCTGGCATTGCTGCAAGCAGTTCGACTGTTTGATCCGCAGCAGTTTATCTGCAAACATACATGGATTGACAGTGACGTAATTTCTTCATTTTATCTATGCCAGCTGTTCTGGCCGCCATGATGTAGGGCAAGGAAATGTAAACATTTGCAGCACTTAGATAGCCAACATGGTGCTAGCAGCTAGCACTAAGCTCTTCACCAGTTAAGAAAGACCAGTTACTTTGCCACACAATATAAGAGATCGTAGATTACTGTGACGTCACTTCATCCTATCTATACCGGACGTGAATTGTAGAGATCTCCACAAAGCGACTGCGGCATACAAGCAAGCAGTCAAGAGTTGACTCTTATGTGAAGCCACTAGATTTTGCTTCATCAAATCTTCAAACAAGGAACGTTTTCCACATCTGTTTCAGCTCGCCATACGTTACTTATCTGTACCTTGTAATTCCGTTGATGCTCAGTGCATTGTTGGCCAGTAACGTTTCACAGCGGCACAGCTTCTGTCTGATGCCAACTTGGTTCTCCAAGCATTCAATGTTAGGGAGTTAACTGAGATCACTGTACTACTTGATAGGACTTTAATCTGAATTTTTGCCACTTAACAATCTTTTCTCATTTTCATGGCAGCTTGAACTTTGATCCTATATGGATGGAGCAGCGTAGCATGACTGTTTTATACTAGTTTTACTGCTTTGCATTTACAGTGCAGCCAAATAGTGACGTTGAAGGCAATATCTGTGATGAGTATTGAACACTCGTGATTTTCCTAATAATCTACTGTGATTTTGCAGATTTTTTACTGTGATTTTCTTGCAGCCCTAATGATAAGTATGCTAAAACCAACACAGGAAGTAGGCTTGACTTAGCACACACAATATAAAGTGTCACAGTACAGATTGATAACACCAAAAGCAACTAGGTCTCCACTCATTCTCCACCAGTAAACCACTATGTAAACCAATTAATGCTTGTGTGTCACTCTAACTGCAAACCTTTAGTCTTTTACAGTGGCAAACATTTTCTCTCAGGCATTTATTATAACAATAACGGTGCAACAAATAGTAATGGCAGTGCAGAATATCAAAATTTGTTGCAAATTCCAAACCTAACTTTGAAACATTAACTGCCAAGAGCACGTGGATTTATGCTACACCATTACTGTATGTGTGCATTGCTAAGTGGGAAATACACAACTCCACATGCTTGATGTAGTGCAATGTTAATGCAATCAGACTTGCAGATACAGTGTACAAATGCTATGTACACTGGACACAACTGTCGAAATATTACAGCCATCACAGAAGCAAAGACGGGCAAAGTATGCAGCAATAAGCATAAGCTGCCTGAGGAAGTAATACCTATACACGTAGATCAGCAACAGCATAACTGAAATCACTTACGCTTTACTCAAGTGTGCACTGTGAACACAATATAATCAGATTGGTTCAGTGGTGAAATCAGTCATGTACACATCCATGCAACATTCTACACTTTCATAAAACAAGTGGACAAAACACAACAATGACAGAAACCAAGTAAACTGAAGTTGGACACACGACAAAGTTAAGATGCAGATGTCTTTTCTAACTGGCGTCGTTTGACATCCCAGTTATACACCCGAGCCATATCTGAAATGATGTCGATAAGAAAAGATGTCCACATCAGCAAAACTGCCACACTTCATGTATGCAACTGGAAATTAATTAAACTTATGGGTATAGCAGTACAGACAATACTTCAACCCTTTTACTTAAAACTGCAGTGCTACAACGACCTGAACAACAAATTTTTTGCCAATTACTTTTCCTCAGCAGTCCAGAGTCGGACTGGCGGTGTTTTAGGGGCTGTGCCATCAGCAGCAGCTTAGGGACGCCATTCTAAGTGTATCATATCCATGTGTAAAGGTGCATTATATAGGCACTAGGAATGTACAGCTAATGCATAATAGCATATACATTGCATAGGCGTAGGAGTGGTCCCTAATTATGGCACAAAAATTCCCCCTACTTTTCCTTTGGCCCCCACTTCTCTTTTGGGCCCTCCATTTTAACTTCAGCTGAGAATTAAAGCATGTTATTTATTGGTGTGCTTTCTTGTCTTGTTTTTCTGAGTAGGCCTACTTGCTAAATATATGCAGCAAAATTTGCTTAGAAATGAGCCAAGAATATGTTGGGGGATTCAAGAAATGACTGTTTTAAGTTATTTTCGTAATAAAAGTGTCTGGACTCTTTCTCAGAACATACAAATTTCTTCAATTTGAATTATACAGGCAGTATATAGTAAGTGCTAGAATTAAAATTAAAAATTACATAATTAAAAAGTGAAGTGCTACATGTTGTGTTATGATAACACATTGCTAATTTGTTAAATTTGTGCACTGTATATAATAAATGTTTGCCTGTATGTGATGTAATACTGCAGCTTAGTGGCGCACTAAGCTAAGTTTACTTTAGTGTACTAAATTATTTCACTGCAGCATGTGCGGTGAAATAATTTAGTACACTATAAACTGCAACATTAACCTGCCCATGTGGCCGAGTGGTTAATGCACTCGGCCTCCATGTGCAGTAGAGCGTGATGTGCTCAGTGGCCGGGGTTTGACTCATCCTGGGCGCGTCCGCCTACTAAATAATTATTTCTAATAACTCCTATGCACATGATGAAGAGGGAGTTAATCCCAGGCAGGTAAGAGGGTTCGACGGTGTCCACTATAAACTGTGACCGTTGCTGATGCCTTGATTAGCAGCGTAAAGGTATCAACTGCGCTGTCGTTAGAGCCAAAGCAGACAGATGTGACTAAGTGTCCTGGCTGACGCTGCAGAAGTGTCAATCAGGTGGCCGGGCGCTGAACAGCAGACCGGTGGGGCTGTCGCTGCATAAGTGCCAGTCCGGGCTTAGTCAGATAGTAGGCCACGCATAGAGGGGGCACGTTTAGAAATACCTAACAAGCTGCTCAAGCCTACTTTCCCTCCTTTACCGTCCATAGCACGCACACCACACACACCTATCAACTCCCCTCCTCTCCCTGGGCTGGCAAATTGTACCGATTCAAAAGGTCTCAGCGCTGGGGTCCAGAGTAGGCTGGACCCCTGCCCGCATTCCCGTAAAGAATGAACGAAACTGCAACATTGCCGGGTTCGGGTTAGGGTTGTTACAAATACGTTTAGGGCAATTAAATAACTTTGGGAATTTTTCAATTTTTTTCGAAGGGGACTTCTGTGTGTTCGTCGAAGGGGGCGTCTGTGCCATGGCACAATGGCCAGTCCAAGTCTGCAGCAGTTTCAAAGACAACAAACAATTTTTACTTACAGTGATGAGATCATTACCATAAAATACTGCTTCAGATTTCTGTATAACGAGCTGATTTTCCATGGTTACCAAACCTTAGACTAGGTTTCCCAAAGATCTCTCCACAGAAGCTTTTGGCGATTGTTGCGGTGACATTTTTGCACATAAGGTACGCTTTCTAATACCAAACCCACAATGCAATGAGTGCACGGCACTGAATTACTGTCACCAAACAACAACAACAATGCATTTAAAGGTGATATGCAACGGTTTTTTGCCAAATTGATTAAAAGTAGTTTCTTGCTGCTTACTGCAATATAAACCCGTCTGTGTATCAAATTTTGATAAATTATGCAGTAAAATGCTAAAAAGTCAAGTTTATTGGTCTTTTTGGTATAGTTATTCTTTGGCTATTTCCGTCATGTGTGACGTCATACCAGGATACGCTGGTCTTGTTTGCGCTGTTATGCGTTATTGAGATTAGATAAGAAGTTATTTATTTTACCAGTTTATGTTTTAAGAACATTGACATTTTACTTGTTACTACTGTAGTGTAGTGTAGTGTAATGTCTCACTCAACACTCCAATAGTCTGTTTCCTTGTTTGTTTTCCTGGTATGACGTCATCACTTGCAAAAGTAAACAAATCATCGGGTGCGCACTTTCGGGCGCTTTTTCTAAAATTTCCTAATTTTTTGATGTTCCTTAATATTCAAATAGATTTGTTTATATTAAAGACATACGATGGGCAATTTACCTCAACAACCAAAAAAAATCATTGCATATCATCTTTAACAACCTTAGCAAGCCGGAAGCAGAAAAGCACTCACTCACTCCCCTCTGTTTGTGGATAGTGTAGGCCTACAATATCTTTTCACTAATTTCCTCCATTTATTACAGTCTGTAGCACCCTCCTTTCATAGAAGCAAAATAATACTATTTCCATTGTGGTAGTCACTTCAAAAAGGATACTGACTTCAATAGTAGTTGTCTGGTCACGCAAAAAGCCGAGATCACTGTCAACAACCTCCAGACCTTTTAGTGCGGCACTGTGGTTTTTAGTCAGCAGTAACTCGGCATCATCAAGCGTATATTCTAACATGACATTGGCCTGTAAATATTCAACATTACTGTCAACTGTACTTCACCACTGTATAGTACAAATATCAAGTAAGTCCAGTCAAACTTAAACATAACTGAGAAAGCATTTATCAGAAAAAAAGCAACAAAACGTACATCTCACTGACATTGCATTCTGAAGAAATACGCTGTGTTCCGAAAAAGGTGCCACTATATTCTGCCAAATGCTGACAGATTTTCAAAATTCTTTCACCAACAGACATAGCAGTGCATTTCTGGCATTTCTGGCAAAGCAATAACTCAACGTCCCACCACACGTTCAACATGTTGCTACCCTACCGTGTGAAATGTTTGTGCTCAAAAATTGCCATTCTCTAAAGCTGAGTGGAGCAAACTTCTATGCAAAACTCAGCCACTTGATGCAGTTGCTGAAAAATATTCATCCAATGATGTCAGCACAAATTTACTGCTAAGTCTGCCGGTGAAAGAATACTGAAAATCGGTCAATATTTGGCAAAGTTAGAAGCAAAATATAGTGGCACCTTTTTTCCGGACACGCTGTGTGTGTACATGAAGTTTATTTGCCATTACTCGGCAGAAAACATAAAACATGCATATATACAGCAGACAAGACAATTAAAAGACAAAAGAAAATGTTACTACGCAAAAATTTAAAAAAACTAGAAAGCGGGACAAAGCCCAACGTATAGCCCGCCTGGCATGGGTGAAGTTTGGCTTTTAGGTTTGGGGGGCTAGATCAATGTGAGGTGAGTCAAGGCGCAGAAGGCACCGAGGGGGTGTGGTCCGGGGACGACTCCCCCTCCCCATGGGGGAGGGGTCTGGGAAGGGAGCCGTGCCCCTCTCCAGAAAAATTTTGTATAATTACTGTTGAAATTGCGCGTTTTGTTTGATATCTGGAAGGTTATAACATACATATTTGTGTGTTAGTTTTATATGGCAAAATGTGATAATGAATGTACGAATAGGGCCTATATGCAGTGTCTTGATGATATTTGAGTACTGTTGATACTGGTTACTGTAGAAACTCAGTCACTGCAAGGACATCACTGACTCTATAGAACTGGCTCGTTAGGGGGCCTAACTGAAGTTTACGGTTTGTCACTCGTCTTCGGCTTTTTCTGTGGCACTGCACATCACGGGCCTACACGTTATAGTTACAAATTAGTACCAGATCAGTCACTGTCACTGTGATTTCTACTTAAAGGTAAAGCAAACAACATGTAATCTTACTAAGGTAGACATTTCTGCCGCTCTGAAAAACATCAGTGAAATGTTACTTAGGCTAAAGTAAAGTACCGATGATCATCCTAAAGCGTACTGTATTGACCCACGTCTACGTGATACATAGTACACAAGCATGGTAGTTGTAGAACTGAATTAATTAGCTGATACGACAATCACAGTTGATCATGCTACTAAGATTACTGGGATGAGCATATCTCAGGTTTTCTGCCATGAAACCATCAGGCCCACCAGCTCTACATGGTTTACATTCACTGACGCATTTATCAATTGGTTCAAAAGTGACCGAGCTCTTGTCAATGTTGTTTATGTGACCATCATAATCCAAGTGTCTTCTGTGTTATCATAAACTGCAGAAAAATATGCTGCAAATTCCTAAGTAATAAGCCTACTGTCTTCTAAATCATTAATTTTTACAGGCTGATCCACTAGTTTGGCAATTTTTGTTTTATTCCATAGTTTCCAAAATTCAGAAATGTGGTTAAAAGTTTTCTTTAGCAAATTTAACTTATGTACAGTGCAACTGATATCATGTGGTACTTATATCTAAAACATCAAGGTATGCGTCAAATCAATGAGATAAAAGTGTAGACAAAATTATACAAACCCCAAGCCATAGGCACACGGTGTTGGTCGGTGGAATGTTTGCCTTTACATACAAAGTGTCTGCCAGCATAAACGTTGAGTCCATTGGAGTCTTGGATTCCTAATTTCCACAGTTCAGAACAACTACCCTACTTAACAAAAACAATAAGCTCAGATATTGCCGAGGGATTGCACGACGTGCTATTTTAGTAAGTTCATGCGATGTTTCACGAGGTATAGGAGATAGAAAGGTTACAATCAGCAAAAATTACCTTCTAGATCATTCAAGGGCACTAGCAATAGTGCCATTCAATAGGCCACATACAATTTCCTATTAGTCTTCCATTGCAACTATGTCTCTATCTTGTATCATTTCCGAGATATTATCACATATTGCCCAAAATCTAGGGAGGTCACGTAAGTCTGAACATATCCCTTTTGGGGATAATATATCATGCATGCACTAGTACTCCTCTGTGTCAATAAACACACTAACTTTTAAGTGCCTAGCTTCACCTATTCCACCAAAAATAACTGGGGAAAAACTTCTTTTAAAATGGGTTACGTGACTCAGACAACGGCCATTAGGGGGTCGTCTGTCATCCCAAGGCTAGCGCTTTATATATTACACCTGCATACAAAATCTGGCGACTCTCGCTTCAGCCATTCCGGAGATATAACTAGAGTCCATGGGCTATCGTACGGCATTGTTTGCGTGATTCTAGGTTTAGCCATTTTGGTACAGTGAGAGCTTGTGACAGACTGACAGAAGGACATACAACGACCTCATTTACTATGCTAGCGTGGTGTCGTGCAGTAAAAACCGGTCATGTTACCCTCACCATGCCCTTTTTAGGGGTGGTCTGTCATCCAAAGGCTAGGATTTGATACAGTCTAAATGTGTGCACAATTTGACGATTCTAGCTTTAGCCTTTCTAGAGATATCATTGGGGGCCCCAAAATTTAAAGTGGGTCACATGATCCTGACCACACCCCTTTTTAGGGCGATTTGTCCTCCGAATGCTGGAACTTGATACAGCATACCTGTATACGTAACTTGACGACTGTAGCTTCAGCCGTTCCAGAAATAAATGGTTCGTGTGATCTGACCACGCCCCTTACAGGGATTGTTTGCCATCCACTTGCACTTGCTACGATCAACCTATCTACCAAATTTGAATAACTCCACCCACTACAAAAATATGAAAATGGAGTGGTTTGGGGTAGTTAGGGGTCACTCAAGGTCACTGGAAATAGCGCCACTCGATAGAGTGCATATAAGTTCCTATTAGCATTCCACAATAACTATGTCCCTATCTTGCACCATTTCTGAGACATAGCGAGATATTGGTCGAAAATCGCCGATCTGAAAATACCCCGCCTCTATTTGGTGCCTCCGCTGAAGGTGACCCTGTTGAAATTTCGCTGAGATTTTTGGCATCGGAAAACTAGGGTTCTTAGACTATCGTATGGCCTTATTTGCATGATCCAGCGATCCTATGTTTAGCCGTTTTGGTACAGTGCCGGCGTGTGACCAACAGACAGACAGATGGATGGACGGACGGACATATGACGACAGCATATACCACTGCGTCACGTGGTCAACACATTACAAAACTGTCAAGCAAACGTAACGTACACACACACAAACACACACTTCAGTTGGTCATGAGTCTCGGTTCACTGGTTGCCCCGCATTTTATTTCTCCAGTTGTACCGAAACAGAACCTTCGGTGACAAATGTTGCAAGTTTTTTGTAGGTTAACTTAGATGCCCTTCCGGTCATGCAACTGGTCACAGAGTCAGAGCAATGAAAGGAACTCAAAGCACAGACCACATTACAAACTCTTATGTCTTTTAACACCATGATCTGAAGTATATTGTGTAATTGAATAGAAGAAACAAGTCAACAAGCATTTAACGCAAGTGCTGTCATTATCTGTGGAATTCTCCTGTACCTTTCGAGACTTCATATGCTGAACGATATCTAGTGATGTTTTGATGTCAGGAATCTGAGACTTTAACCTGTCACGCAAATTTACACATGGTAGCAGTTATTTGACCATGTAACAAACGCCATTCACACATCCACGGGCTGTCGCTTGCTATGATCACTCTTTGACTTGTGGCTTAAAACCCACGTTTCACAAATCATTCACACCACACGTGATCAACAAAAATCCGTCCATATTGTCAGCCAACATATCATGTATCATAGGATCGGACTCTAACATGTTTGATAAGAGGCTCAGCTACCGCAGAGTGACCATGCGACATGCCATATTAGCAAATTCATGCCATGTTTCACGAGGTATTTAAAGGTTCCAAACAGCAAAACTGATCTTCAAGGTCATTCAAGGGCATTGGGAATGGTGCCATTAGACAAGCCACAAAAGATTTACTATTAGTGTAACTATGCCTCTATCTTGCACCGTTAATGAGATATTATTACTTATTTCCCCAAAGTTAAAGACATCACATGATTCTGAACACATCCCTTTTGGTAGTAAGTAGTATATCATGCATGCATGAGTACTCCTCTGTATCTATCGTTACACGAAATTTGAAGTGCCTAGCTTAATCCGATTCCAAAGATATGATTGGGGGAAAATTTAAAAAAACAGGTCACTTGACCCCGATCATGCACACTAGGGGTAGTCTGTCATACCAAGACTAGCACTTGATATATTCCACCTGCATACAAAATTTGGCGACTCTCACTTCAGCCATTCCATCAAAGTGAAAATGGACTCAGCTATCGCAGATGGACCATGCCACATGGGGGTAAAGACCCTGATCACACCCCTTTTAGGGGTGGTTTGTTATCCATCAGCTAGAACATGATATATGATACGACTCTCGTTTCAGCCGTGGTTGGTGCCCATCAAAATTTAAATGGCTCACGTGACCTGACCACGCCCGTTTTAGGGGTGGCTTGTCATCCACGGGCTGGCACATGCTATGATCAACCTATGTACCAAATTTGAAGTCTCTAACTCAACCCACTATGAAGATACAAAAGGTATACAAAATATCGAAAATGGGGTTTTCTGGGGTGGTCAGGGTCACTCAAGGTCACTGGAATTAGTGCCATACGACAGAGGCAACCAGGTATATCAGATCACATTAACGTTCCATAGTAACTATGTTCCTATCTTGCATCGTTTCTAAGATAACAATGAGATACTGGTCGAAAGTAGCCGACTGTAACCTACCCCACTTCTATTTGGCGCCCCCGTTGCATTGACCTCATCAGTTTCGCAGAGATCTTTGGCATCAGTAAACTAGAGTCCCTGGATTATTGTACGAAGTTGTTTGTGTGATCCTATGTTTAGCCGTTTTGGTACAATACTGGCTTGTGACGGACAGATGGACAGATAGATGGACGGACACATGACGACAGCACATACTGCGCTATCATAGCGTCATGCCGAAAAAAAACAGCCGATTTATCAGCGGGGAACTGCTTTGTGATTGGTTGGTGGCTCATATTTAAAAATTCAAATTTGTTGACAAGATGAGATGGAGACACTGGACAAAAGAAAATGATGATAAAACTTATCAAACTTACGAAGAAAATGCGGTACTTTTCTCAATCCCAGTGACAAATACTGCGAAAAGAGAGAAGTTAACAACATAAAGAGAATAAAATAGCAATTTTAGTACAATCCTACAAACAAACAAATTGGCCAAAATTGATAGTGTGTCATAGGTGAATCGGCCAGCCATTGTTGGCAGATTTTTCTCGGACCACAATATCGGTCATTTTATCGATCGCATGTCTTTGGCTAATAGGCTCTCTTCTTCCCTCATAACCATCTCCACAGAAGGAGTTGGACTGGATTTTCAGCGCTAATTTGAATTCGTTTTAGTTCTTTTTCATTATTTTTTTCTGTCAGTGGTACCATGCAGTCGATCAAGCTGGCCATTTATCAGCTTTTCAGTAAACACTAGAACAAAAATCCTATCATGTCGTATCGTACCGGGCAGACATTTCTGCCACGGGTTATTTCTGCATATAGTTCATAATTTATCACACGCTCGCACGGCAGTGCAAGTGTGTTGTAAGGACGACGACAAAAGTCTCTGGGAAATGGCAAAATTTGACCCCCGCTGACCCCAAACGACCTGTCCTTGTGGCCGAGTGGTTAATGCATTCAGCTGCCATGTGCAGTAGAGCGTGACATGCTCAGTGGCCGGGATTCGACTCTGCCCGCTCACGTACGCCTACCAAAGAATTATTTCTAATGATTCCTATGCACATGATGAACAGGGAGATAATCCCGGGCAGGAAATAGAGGGTTCAACAGTGTCCTCTATAAACTGTGACCGTTACAGGCACCGTGATCTAGCAGTGTCAACTCTGCCTGCCGCGACAGCATGAGTCAAAGTAAATAGACTTGGCTGGCTGCTGGTTGGCGTAATACACAGCACCAGTCAGGGCTAAGCCAGACAGTAGGCCACGTCTAGAAGGGGCGCGCTATAGAAATACCCGACAAGCTGCTCACTCCTACTTAACCCGCCTTCCTTGCACGTCGCAAACATACACCGCACACACAGGTCTACTAATTCCCTTCCTCTCCCGCGGCAAGTGCACTGGACCGCTATGGTCTCAGCGCTGAGGTCCAGAGTAGGCTCGGCCTCTGCCCGCAAAGAACCAATGAACGAATGCCACCCCCAAACCCCTCAACTGATCCTCACCAAAAGTTGCATACGTGATTGTCTGGGACATCTGTCATCAGATCGGCTCAGGGGTTTCTTTTCTGTGCATGCGTGACTTTCCACACCCCAAGTTGACTCGGCTATGTTGTTAGTTTTTTGGGAGGTTCTTCCAATTACCTACAGCCAAGACGCCCGCACAGATTTTGACGCAAAATACGTCAAAAGACAGAGTTCCACGCAAGGATGTGCCTTTTCTGGGTCACAAAACCAAAATTTTAAATTCAGACTTCTCTTTCCCCCCGAAAAACGCCATCAATTCTAAGTCTAAAATCGGACCATTTTTGGGCCCGATTTTAGACTTAGTTTTTTGACTGATGACCACACAATGGTAAAATTGTCACCTGCAAACAACCCTTAATCATCATCATAGCCCCACAAAAGTTGTATAGTGAATAGGCAATTTGGGGTCACGTATCCAAAGTTGCCAATATGTTACTGTTTTTGAATCCCTATTTACAGGTCACGTGATTTGGCGCATGTGCAGCTAGCTGCAAAGGGCCGTACATACTTTGACAGATAACTCGATTTAGCTTGATCATAAAAGTTGCAAAGTGATCAGACAAATCGGGGTCAGGGATTTCAAATATGTGGCAAAATATGCTCCAGATATGGCGCATGCGCAGTCGCTCCAAACACATTGGCCTATGGTAGACGTCGTAAGTCAAGAATGGACAGGCGTAAGATCTTCCAACTTGGTGGAGGTGTTGACCACATAACCGCAATGTATGAGCACTGTCCAAGGTCAAAAGGTCAAGGTCACGTAACGTATCCGCACTAACAATGCTGTAACTTGGCAACATTAACTTGGTGAAAATTATCATCGAGGGTGTCTTCTCCAGTGACAGGCTGTCTAGGTCAGTAGGTCAAATAAACCAAAAGTAGAAATATGGCGGACTTTCAGCTTATCCGATACAGTTAACAGAAAACGTCCTCAAATCGCCAAAAATTTCGCTCACTATGAGGAAATCTGGGCCAAGGAATCGAACGTTGTCAGGATTTTCAACAAAAGCACCTAAACAGGCACACACGCAGTAAACATATAGCTAAAAATCATCCAAAATGCTGATAAATTGTCAAAATTTGAAGCCCTAAATTACTGATGTGACGATTCTGGTTTTCTAATGCACGATCGATGTTTTGGGAAAAATCGACGGTTCGATTTGATTTAAATCTGCTCCTAATCACACAAATTAATCTCCAGTGGGTGGTGGTGTTATGTTGCACATGCACTACAAGTAGGCACCTGAATGGATGGTAATTAACTAACGTATGATCGTCGCCCGCCTGGCATGCTTTGACTATGTCTGAGTTTTGTCCATCTGGTTGAAAATCAGTTATAAGCACCATCGCTGTTGTGCGCGGTCATTGCCGAGCTATGCCAGTGTCAGAGTCTAATAGCACTGTGTTGAGGCATTGCTACAATGGGTCTTCGAACAGAAGCGGCTGGCAAGGTGTAGGTGGCCATGGGAGCTTCGATGGATGGCACAACGTGCTTCCCTATGAAAACAAGGTGTCGCCCTAACGGGATGTAACACTACTGGCCCACCGTGCAATGTTGCCGTAGAGCTATAACAAGACTGCCGGCAGCATGAAGTCATCGCCTGGCCTGTGCGAGTGAAGCCACCTGCAGGCCGGCTGTGGAGTGTTACAGACCCCGACAGATGACAACGACAGATGCCAGCGAGCAAAACATTACTGCCCCCCCAACACAATGTGTAGGCGGGCCAGTAATAAATATTAAGAGTTCAGCCGATGTACACATCGGACATCAAAAATCGGCAATGCTGGTAGTACATCGGAGCATGCTAGAACATTGGTGAATCGGCAGCGAATCGCCGATATCAATTTTGTAAAAAAAAATAGTAAGCAGCGTGCAAACAAAGTCAGATCCGCGCCAGCCGCCTCGGACGACCACCCACGCCGCCGACCGCCGTGGTGGTCAGCAATGTGGGTGGTCGTCCGGCAGAAGGACACCGCGATGGCCAGGTGTCAGACTTGACCGTTGTGACACAGAATTGAAGCTTGTGTTATTTGCATGTTGCACTCTGTTGCCGACTGGCCGTCTGGCGGCAAATGACCGTCGTTGAGATAATTATCGCTGATCTGCACTGTTTGTCCAACGGCGGATGCGGTGTTCGGATATGTATGTTCAATTGTTCATGTAACTGTTGCTGTGAATGCGGTCTGTGCCAGCAAGCAATGCACGTGTGAGACGTGTGTTCGTGCATGATATCGTACGCCGACGCACTCAGGCCATCAGTGCTGCTCAGCAAATGCCATACTACAGCACCTCACACACTTAACCAGCGACTAATCGCCAACCGTGTCTGCTGATGCCCAGCATCGCCTGTGACGTGATGTGCCTGATGTCTGCTTAGCATCCTATGTGCAGTAGGGGGTGCACTAAGTGAGACCGTCGCAACGGTCTCACTAAGAACAGTGCGAAGACTGTTCACGTGTCAGTGTTGCATCCTAATTCTGGTAAACAACTAAACATCGGAATCGGACATCGGAATGTTTTTGCCTAAATATCAGAACATCGGACATCGGCCATTTTACCCGAATCGGCCGTTCTCTAATAAATATACATAGTAAAATGCATTAACTACAATACCTAGTCTTTTTTGTTGTGAGATTGTACTCCATGAATTTGTACTTGTTGTGTTGATCCTCGAGCTGGCGAAGAACTGCCTCAGCAGACTTGTTCTCGCTTTGACTCATATACTCATCAACATCTTCCTGTGTAGAAACAACATTCAATCATCAACATTCCTCAGAGTGGTAGTAATATTTGGCAATTTTGCCTGCTGCAAAGAAGTGAATTGTTTGTGAAATGTTGTCCAAGGCCTAAAACTGATATATGGCTTGTGGTAACATGGTGAACAACTGTAACTACAGAACTAAAAATCCAACACAATCATGTGTACAATCATGTGTATTAACTGCAAAATACACAACTTCTAAGGGGAGGGAAGGAAAGGAAAGGAAAGGAAGGGGAAGCCCGGGAAGGTATAGGGAGATAGAGGGAGGGAAGAAAGGGGGAGGGAAAGGGAGGTGAGGGAAGTGAAAGGATATGGCTCCCCTAATGTTGTGTCCTGGATCCGCCAGTGTATTCACCAGGTGGCGCCATATATGTG
>Ga0209780_1001781_pt1 | contig 14648 bp, 9 predicted proteins | sample WorMetexBAHAMAS2_FD_187384 | JGI IMG/M metagenome (GOLD analysis project Ga0209780, IMG submission 187384) | Marine gutless worms symbiont microbial communities from Max Planck institute for Marine Microbiology, Germany - Inanidrilus exumae... | ecosystem: Host-associated > Annelida > Digestive... | reverse complement strand
GTGCCAAGTGCAGGCGCCGCCGCCGCGTCGGCCATGTTCGACGACGACTTCTTCGCACAACGCACTCGTGCCGCGTTTCCACCTCTCAGTCATCATGGCGCCGCTCCACATTTTCCATTCGGTGGGTTTCCTGTCCACCACGACCCGTTCGGAAGTGAGTTTTTGTGTATGCGCAGTGTCGCTGTTATGTTTTTCGTTTAGTATGTCTATGTATTTTATTATCGCTGGGTCTGTTATCGTCTGTCGTCGTCTGTAACACTCGCATATGCAACATGTTGGCTGCGTTGCACAGTGGTAAGACGTTGGTCTTTGACCGGCGAACGTCCTTGCCCCACGCTCTACCTGTAGCTGATAAGTGACCACTTATGTGGGTAAACCACCCGCTATAAGGTCAGCAAACTAGGCCAACTCAGCCTTTCATCCTCTCGAGGTCGATAGATGAGTAGTAAGCTGATCCAGATGTGCGTTGCCTTGCTCGGGCGGCGCCATCTGGTGAATGCTTACTAAGTAAATGCAGGTTGGCTCATTTCATTCGTTGATGAACGTGTGGGTGGCAGGTTAAACTGTGTGATGTAATCCCTCGTTAACACGTGCCATTCCTGAGGGATTGTTGCGCCGCTGGTCACTTTAGGTTTAAGCGTTGGACAGACTTAATTTCATTTATTTCATTTCAACGTAACTCACCTTGGGGCAGCACGCGACGGCGGGCCAGTAGTGTTACGTCCAGTTAGGGCGACACCTTGTTTAATCTGACATTTCTAGCTTTTGCGTGGCTTGTAATGTCCATGTCGCGGTGAGTTGTGCTTTGTGGCCTATAGGTATAGTTACTATACACTAACGTAGTGTTAATACCGACAGCTGACAATTTACTTGAGTACGATATGAGGCGAATGTGGACTGTCGCTGCCATTATAACTGTTACCTGGCGGCAAACAGGCAGCATATAATCGACAGTATCGCAAGTATGATAGAAATGTAAATTATCATATACTTGGACACCATAAAATGGCATTTAGTACAATGCTGGTGTGTGGGGATGCGAATGTGACACTGGGTTATATTAGCATTAATAGGGTTACAGTTAGTGGATTTGGGTTAGCCTACATGTATAGAGCATACACCCGTATCCCCGCATATCACTATTTGCCTCGTAAAGCCCCGTCCAGACCAGTAACAATATCGAAGCAACGTTGTCGAATACGAATGCTGCAAGCCGAACGATTCTTTCGACAAAGCCGAATGTTGCTTCGACATTGTTGCATTTTGGCAACAATGTCGAATAAGTTTTTCGTGAAATTTCGTCCTTTCGACAAAGTCGAAACAAATTGAATATGTTCAGTTTGTTCGACGTTGTTTGACAACAACGCCAAAACAACATTCGACTTTGTCGGAAAAATCGTTCGACTTTTAGCATTCGACAATGTTTTTTCGAAATTTTTGATGGTGTGGACGGGGCTTAACACTTCTAGTTACACCGGCAATGGTATAAATTTTGATATATGCTTCTAGACACTATCAATATGCAATTTGGCTATCAGGCCTATTCCGCCTATACACCGGATATGTGACACCGACGCTCGACTCTGCTACCACTCAAGGGGTGCTATGAGGACAGACAGGAACAAAAAACAATCTTCTTGCAGAAGAAGACACCAATGACATGACGTTTTTAAGTTGAAAGTTTTATTACTGGCCCGCCTAATGGGCCAGTATTGTTTTGCGCGCTGGCGTCTGTCGTCGTCGTCTGTAACGCTGCCGGCGGGCGGGTCGGCCGCCGGGCGCGTAATCGGACGGCCGCCGCCGGGCCGGCCGCCGGGCGCGTGGGCGGTCGAGCAGCCGACACTGCACTGCGGGCCAGTACGGTTTCGTCCCGTTAGGGCGACACCTTGTATACTATGTATTGAGCAGGCTGTGCAGATTTTACTTCGTTCCAAATTCTAATGAACCCCACTGATTTCCAGTCAGCACCTGTGATATCGCAATATCTCTTCTATAGTTAACACTGGGCATTTATTATACGTTTTACTGTAAACGTAGTTTGTGAAAAAAAGATCGAACGTTCTAAACATATACAGACTAACATGTTTGTAGAACACGATGAAAGTTTTCTAATATCCTACTATTGCTGTGAATTAAAAATCCCACCAAGAACGACAGTACAACCTGCCATTTTCGATTCGCTACATTGTGAGAATGTGGCTGGTGATATACATGACTGCTGATTGTACAGGTCAAGGTAGCCCGTTCAGTAGCGGCTACCACTCCGGTGCCATGACGCCCGGCATGACCGGAAGTGGATACGACGCCAAGCGTCACGTGCTGACGTCGACTCCGGGCTCGAGCGGCGCTCCGCGCGTCGACCAGCGACCAGACAAGAACATCAAAGTGACGCTGGACAACCGCGACCTGTGGCGCAAGTTTCACTCACTCGGCACCGAAATGATCATCACCAAGTCCGGAAGGTTTGTCCATCTACGCGTCACATGTACCGTGCTAATGATAATCTTTATTTCACCGACAAGCAGGGCATAAGATAAACAGAGTAAACCAAAAATACTAATATTATAAATTAAGAGTAACTAAGTGGAAAAATAAAATACATATTTAACAAGCGTGTCCGTCTTCGTAATACTCGAACGGAAAAGTACGCTGGCCGCGTTGCGTGCTGTCCCCTGGTGAGTCATATTGAGTCATGCGCTCTGTTTAGGTTAGAAAAAGACAGGACAGACAAACAGACGGACGTTAGACCGTTACATTATTCTTATCGCTAAACGCGGTAAGCGTAACTATAGCATACACTGTCAATTACTGCGACTTTCATAAAACACACACTCGAATTTAACAGCTCTGTTTGTAACCGTAGCAATTGGCAATTTAAAATTGAAGAATTAACGAAAATTTAATAATAACCTATTAACCTTATACTAACTACACCGTGTCCCAAAAAGAAGACACCAAACTCATAACAATAACTCCCTCAAATCTTAACCGATTTTCCAAATTCTTTCACTGCTGGAAATAGAACGAAATATTGAACAAAAATCATATAATAATCGCCATCAGACTTGTGCTTAACAACCGGCCAACGAAGGTTCACCTGTAAAAATGACCATTGAACGACCTGTGTAGTGAAAAATACTGATTTAATTTATGCGCTCTACAGTGAATAATATAATGTATTTGGAATACTATTTGTCTCCATCGGCAGAGTGACGAATGATCTTGGCATTATATATCCCTTACTCGAGGTCGCACCGTCCACTTTAGCAACATTTTTCTCCTGTGACCTTCAACCTATAACCTATGATCTTCACTTTCGAATGTAACCTAGTCAGTATTAAGTTAAACCAGCATGTCAGATATTTAGGTCAAAGGTCACGCAGTTCAAAAGCTATCGTCCGATAACTTTGTCGATGGTAAAAAAGACCCCCAAAAGTATTTAATGAAACTCGCGGAGTTTTCAAATTTCACTGGCTTAAGCTTGTCGCCATTACAGACTAATATTACTTATATCGTGCGGACAGGACGCTGAGAGGGTAGGCTCAAGTTTTGTTTAAGTCTATTAGTTTCCTGTCAGTAAACCGGCGTTACGACACGCTCGCAAATTGCAATTGTATATCGTCGTTCTAGTGATGGGCAATTCGCCAGAAAAGAAAACGATTCGGCTTGCTACAACCAACTCGCAGTGTTTGTTAATCGATTCTTATAGCGGAATCGAATGGATAATTTTCGATTCAGCACATGCAGTCGGCGGTGAAATGTTATCGGCGAATGTCGAAACATAGTTAGAGCTGGAGAGCTTGCCGGTCTGAACGTACTGTACGATCTTGTATGATCGTGTAAAATTCTAGTCGTATTGTACTAATATTCAACCGTAACCGGAAACTGTGTTCGAAACTATGAAGAAAAAAAGGAAATAAGAAAGCGAACTGCAAGAGCAAGTTAACTACGTCGTTCCGATGTTCGCCGATACTATGTGACTGCCGATTGTGCCGAATCAAAATCGTTATCCATTCGATTCAGCGACGAGAATCGAATGTAATCGATTCACATTATATAGTCGATTCAGTCTGGCGAAAAATCGATTCGAGTCGATTTTCCCATGACTGGTGGTTGCGCTGATCGGGACGACAGATGCCGTACGACTCTGGTTGCAGCATCAATATGCCTGTCGTTCTCCGTCAATTGACACGGTCGCCCGCGGTCATCATCGTTGTCGTCGTCGTCGAAATATGCCCTGTTAGACGTCGTCGTTGCGTAACGTCGTCGCGCGGTCCCTCTGCTGCGGGAGCTGACAGACGGGTTGTCGGTCGCATGATTTCGCTGCCCGGAGGCTGCTGACGGCAGCAGCGTAGGCTACATATTGATTTCACGGAGGTCTTTCCACGTGATGCGGCTCAAGTGATGCTCACCGAAATTAATTAACCATCCAGCGAAAGTCATCTGCGTTCTTCAACAAACAGCGAAATTGAAGCTTACGTGAGCGCCATAAAAATGGACCTGTCGAAGTTGTCACTGCCCTGCGTTTATAGCGATAATTCGATCATTTCGAATTCGAGCTTTCTAAAAAATATTCATCTGACAGAAGCAGCAGTTTGTCTCCATTAAGAGCAATATCTAAGGCCCCGCACTAAGGGAAAACGCATTTAAAGTGTCGCTGCACCAACAATCTACCAAGACACTTGCGTACTAGTGACACCTGTCGTGGCCAGTTCGTTCGCGAACTAAAAACGTGTTTGTTTGTGCTTGCGTGCGCGTCATAGGCACATTTGAGAACGTTCGTTTAAGTGGACTTACTTACTTACAATACATTAATGGCAATAATGTAGAAATGTTGAACCGCTAATATAACGAAACAATCCTATCGTCTTTTTCAGCAAATTCCTCCGCACATTATATACTAAATATTTTACCTTGATTTTGCATCACATAGTAGAACGATTGTAACTGTTGAGAATGTTTAAGGAAACTGTATTTCGACAGCACCATATGTGGCCGTCTTTTATGTAACTTTGTTTCACCAGCACACGGTAGCACGGTAGGTTAATATAAATATTTTTAAAAAACAAAAAATGGAAAACGAATAAACAGTCAGGTAATCTTGTCTATCTAATAGTATCTATCGCCCGGCACAAAAATTGTTCAGTGTAGAGTCACTGATGTATGATGAATTTCAGAAAGGGGGCACCCCGCCCCTTTCTGGCATTAAAATGTGTCCGCGGAACGTGACTTTTGAATGTGAATTTGAAAATTTTGCATTAATCAGTTATCAGAACTATTCAAAGGGGCCAGGGCAAGAGCCCCTAAATATAGGACTGTTAGTTAGTTCAACCCGACGAAGGCGACCGCGTGGCCGGTTCCACGGAAGACATCAAATCATCTGCAGATGAGTCATTATCTCCGCCCAGCTTGGCGTGGCTAATGTTTTGACCGCCGTTTTTTGTTTTTCTGTCTGTCCGTTTCTTTGTGAAAAAAATAACTCTAAAGGTATGGATGGTTTTTCGTGAAATTTTGTGAGTAACTAGAGTATGAACCAGAGAATAGTTGATTAAATTTTGAAAGGTTAGGGTTAGGGTTAGCGCAACTGCTGCTCGTTGGTAACGACACTGTGCGTGGCGGTGTGTACTTTACTGAGTACCCTCTAGTTTTGTTTGAAATAATGGACCAGAAACGAAACAGAAATGCCTGTTCGTCATGTCGGATTTGTTCTGTACGTACCGCAGGCGGATGTTTCCGTCGTTCAAAGTGTCGCTGGAAGGACTCGACCCGCGCGCCAAGTACATCCTGTTGATGGACGTCATTCCTCTGGACGACTGCCGCTACAAGTACCACAACTCGGAGTGGGTAGCGACCGGCAAGGCCGAGCCGCACATGCCTGGAAGACTCTACATCCATCCGGACTCACCTGCCAGCGGGGCTCACTGGATGAAGCAGTCGCTGTCCTTCCACAAGCTGAAACTGACGAACAACAACCTCGACCAGAATGGACACGTACGTACATCTATCTTCCTGGCTCAAATCAGTGGCCTGTTATCTATATCCGGTTAGCGTAAAACGTACTTGGTGTATAAGTCAAGAGATTTTAGGCCGCATTGCCTGCACGCAGTGCATAAATGTGACCTGTTGCTACAGATGTCGCACGTAGCGTGGTCTTTGTGTCCGTGTGTATTGGCCAAACGGGCGAGCTGTGCGAAAACGGTTAAACCGATCGAGATTCTGTTTGGGAGGGGGTGACTCAACGGCAACAATGTCGAACGAGTTTATCGTAAGATTTAGTCCTTTCCACAACTTGGACACTGTTGCAGTTTTTGACAATAATTTCAAACGAAATTTCGTCCTTTCGACAAAGTCGAAATAATTTGAACACGGTTGCCGAAAGCGGCAACAATGTCGAAGCAACATTCGACTTTGTCGAAAGAATCGTTCGACTTGTAGCATTCGACAATGTTGCTTCGACATTGTTGCTGGTGTGGACGGGGCTTAACGTGTCAGTGCTGTGATGGTGTGGCTCGTGTACAGATCATTCTGAACTCGATGCACAAGTACCAGCCGCGGATCCACGTGGTCCAGGCGAACGACATCTTCAGCATGCGCTGGAACGCGTTTAACACGTACACGTTCGACGAGACTTCGTTCATTGCCGTCACCGCCTACCAGAACGAACAGATCACGCAGCTCAAGATCGACCACAATCCGTTCGCTAAGGGCTTTCGCGACAACAGCCTCGGCCGACGGTATTCCAGTTCTGCTAATAAATATACGATGATCAGTGATCACATATATAACTAGAAGAAGCCGGCACTCACTTGAGTGCAAAACCCACGCCGCCGGCACGGTTTTTGTGCCTCGTGACCTTGACCTTTGACCTATTGTCCCCAAAATAAATCAATTTTTAGGACTTGTCATGGAATATTTCTATGTGAAATTTGTACGTGATCCTAGCTGCAGCGGTTTTTGAGATATCGTGCGGACAGACAGACAGACAAACACACAGACGCACAGACAGACAGTAAACGTCGCTGAAAATCCTTACCCCCCGCGACTGCCGTCTGGGTGGATAATCATAACTTGAAGGAATGTTGTTCTTCTTGGCTTTTTCTTTTCTTTCAGGCACTGACAGCAGCAACTGTGCTGGAAGGTGAGACCACTGCTGATGCATGTCATTTCAGGTCCATAGGCATCCATGCCGGGTGGATAAGGTGCGCGTTCCCCAATTATTACGTGAGGTATACCAGTAGGTAATTCCGCAATAACTTAATCGCATTATCTTAGCATTTAGCATGTTTTGTTTTCTTTTTATGGTCAAGATAAACAGAAATAACGGTTTAGTCTTAATATTGCATCAAAAGCATTTGGTAGCGAGCTTCGCTCGGTACGATAAAGCGCATCCTCAGAATCCGTGGATTCATTCAAGAGGAGGAGAGTATAGTATAGGAGGGGAACGAATAAGAGGGAAGAGTAATGCCCCCATTGTTTTCGATTTGTTGCCGCCACTGTCAGGCCCAATATTGTACATTTTTCCAAAATTGGATGAAAATCTGTACAATATTGCAGATAATCTAATTATCAATGCAGCAAAATAAGTTGTTTTAATCGCCTATGAGAACTGTATTGATTTAATCACACTACATGCTCCTTTGTATGTCTGTCTTGCAGCGATCATCGTCTACCTCTGAAGCGGTCTCTGCCGACAGAAATGGACGGACAGGAAAGACACACTAAAGGTATAATCACACCGCGAATCGTAACGATTTTTTTCGTTTTCAACGACCGGTTGAGGCGTTAAATACGAAAAAATAAGTAACAACAACAACCCCAACAATAACAATAATCGTAGTAATAGCAATAAGAATATGAGGACCGCGACGATGACAGTGATGCTGTATGAGGTCAGAGTCACTCCAAGCGTGCCATACCATGCACATTTGCTGCGTGCAACTGCTAACATTTTTTTACATATTATTTAACAACAATAACAGACATGACTTGTCTAAAGCCGGTTTTCGAATGTGTCTGTATTTTGGAGCAAATCACGGTCTACAGTACAACTTGGACCAAATCTTCTATATTGTCGTTTTTAGTTCTTTTCCAATACTTATTATGTTACGGTTCCATGTAGTAGACTAAACTGGTCACTCGTCGACGTTTGGTGCATGTTAAATAGCAGAATTTCTTAGCGTATCGTTATCTCGTTATGTCAGACAGGATAGCGGGCTACAGTATTCTATGCAGCCGTGCAAGACTGGTCATATGCTCGTCCTGAAGCAAGCTATTTGCTGATAATGTTGCGTTTTGTCGATATCGCGTTCGAAAAAAACAGCACTGTTTACAGGCTCCTGCATCAAAAATAACTGTCTGTCGGCACTTACTGCATCAGTGCGTTGAGGCGATGCCGCTAAAATATTTCCGGTCCACGCCGCCCATGCTGGTAACCGTATCGGTGTATCTCGCAGGCCAATGCAGGTGCCGGAGGCTAGCAACGCGCAGCAGACGGGATGCGGTGCTGCTTGCTGCAGATAGTCAATTGACCGAGCAATAGAACGATGAAGTCAATGAGCCTTGACTCATGAATGACGTAATGAACACCACCACCACCACCTGCTGCCGCCTCAGCCGCTGTTGTCGAATATCGATATTTATCACTACTCGTACAATAACAAGTAGACATTATATATGACAAAATGTGCAATATAATAATAATCATTATTAATAAGTTCGTCACCGTGTTAACACGATAATGTGTTTTCTGCTTACGTCTTGGGTGCATAAAGTAGTGAGCCAGAGGTGGGGGGGGGGGGGGGGGTTGAGTTAGTGATGACTGACAGCGGCTTCAAAGGAGATGGGAAAGGGTGCATTCTTGTCCATTTTATACTATTTTTACGGTCAACTGACAGTAAGGTGTACGAGCTAAACAGTGATGTGGGGGGCTACAAATTGAGGTGGAGGCTCAGCCCCTTGCAGACCCTAACTTTAACCACTGGTTAAGAGTATAGATGCGTGCAGGTGTCTGTGCGTTGTGCGAAGTAGCGCTGATCGACGCTGACAGTCGCAAGCATGCCAAGCGAGAGCACGTCGATGAAGTCGGTCATCAGCTACATCCGGGTTATTCGCCGGCTCACCGCTCGTCCAAGCCGCCCATAATCACCGGAGCACATCGTATGTCGTCGTACCACCACGGCGGCGGCGACGCGACCTCGCGTTCGGTCGGCGGCAGCGAGTTCTCATCGAGCGCCGTATGCCGGCAGTTCGTCGACGCCGACATCAAGCAGCCGCGCACCAGCTCGGACACCTGCCGACAGCAGATGACGTCATCGGCCGACATCATGGACGAGATGTCGTCGTGCGCGCCGCCCACAGCGCCGCCCGGCATCGTCGCAGTGACGCCGCAGTGTCAGTACATCGGGCACGGTTCACTCCAGCCGCCGCTCCCGCCCTCCTACAGCGACCAGCTCTACTACGCCGCGCGCGGCACCGGAAGTACGGTGCCGACCGGAAGTGGAACGGCCGGACTGTACAACCCGTACGACCCGGTGGTCGCGGCCGGACTTCACCGACTACAGCAGGCCGGGCACATGATGGGCTCGCCGTGCGCTTGGTCGGCGGCGGCGTCGCCGCTGTCGGGCGGCTACACCGGCGGCGGCGGCGGCTACTACGCGGGGCTGATGGCGGCCGGTGGCGCTCGGACGGCCGGCGGGTCGCCGTACGTCGGCGGCGGCGGCGCGTCGCAGTACCACTGCAGCGCCGTCCCGTACGCCGCCAGCACGCACCATCAGATGTCCTCTCTGATGAACCTCGCCGGGTCAGCAGCTGCGGCAGCCTGTATCACGCCTCCATCACCGCAGCCTCCCAACCGAATGCAGCCTTTCGTCTCCGACAGCTCACTCTGACTCCACTTCATACTCTTTCTCTCGCATATTTATTACCCACACCGAAGGGGGTTGCGGGATACGGTTTTTACCGCTGTTTATCTGTTTATCAGCACGAAATCTAAAAAACCGATACACCAAACTTGACAAGCAAATGTTCCGCCATGAGTCCTGGAAATCCATTTGTTGTGGGGTCAAAAGATCCAAGGTCTAGGTTATGAGGCGCAAAAAATATTTTTATATTCTTGTATGGTACTCTTGTTTCTCAGGCTTCAGTCATTGTCGATATACACTACGGTCGTTGCTATGTATTTATGATTTGGGTAAGCTGTTGCATTCTTTTTTATGCTACCATTTGTGGTGAATAAAGATGAATATAAAAGGGGCCGGCGTTGGTTTTTTGCAGTATTGTTAGTGCTCGCTTGTTCTATTTGAAGCTTGCATTTAACTGACGGTACTACACGTGGCTTCGGGACTGTTTCAGACCGATCGGTCAAACCAGTCTTTAACTTGTAATTGTTTATTTTATTGACCGAGACTAATTTCACACTAGTTTGTTGTCAATATTGATGTATGTTGTATTTTCGTCATTCCTTCGATGTATTCAGCGTCGATCGATCGTTTTGGGCATCTGTACTCGCCGTTATCTCACCTAACGTTGACATCATTTAAGTCGATTCTGTCGCTGCGACGACTGCTACCGTAATATACATTTCTCACCTTGTTCCGATGTACAGCGTGAATTCTTCGACTTAATCGTCGTGGCATCAAACGGCGAAACAGTTAGCGACGCCACTTCAAACGCATATTTGCATGACACTTTGACGCAGAAGACAATAGCATTGGTCGTGGCTGCGTCGTCGGCGTTTCGCCTCCGGGACCTTGCAGAACAATTTCCTTGCTGCGTACTGTGACTTATGAGGCCGTCGTATTGTTCCTGTGTTTTCTTTGTATTCGTTGTTAACTTGTTGTCCGTCGTCTGCTGTACGCCGCTAATTAAATTGTCCCGTTTACAGCCAGTTTTACAAGTCGTCTGGTGTGTATAGGCCTACTCATTTAAAGTCCATTGAAACACCGAACTGTAGTTACCGTTCGCCGTTGCCCTAAAGTTAAGAGATGTATAGGCGCAGAAACGTGCTGCACATAAAGGAACATCTTTCTCTTTCCTTCAGGCAGGAACAACATCGGCCAAAATGGCTGCTACGTACTAGCGATGACGCTCCGTTATTTTTCGATCAATTCACGGGGTTACTGTCCTAAAAATTATTACTGTAGTGTTGCGAATTAAACAGCTTACAGATCAAATATAAGTATTTGTACAGTTTATCACTTATGTTTTGTTTTATTTCAGCGTAATTCGATTATTTGAGCATTCATGTTGTGGAGAAAATATAAATATTGTCGTAATGCAATAAACAGAATTTGTTGTTGAGTGTAGAATGTAGTAACTTATTACACTTATTACATAGTCATTGATTATTTCAGTCAATCAACGTAACGGGTATAACCGTATTTACAACTTTTTGCCTGATCTCCCTGTTGGCCTTTTCTCTTTCCGCGATTTATTGACGATTCGGACGTTTCCGTTGCGGAGGTTTTTCCTTTTCATATTTACCATATAGTACATATTCATCTTTATCTCACTTTATTTCATCTTTATTTCATTAACCTGTAGCAACATAAAAAAGAAGAAAAGAAATTTAACTAAGTAAACACGAGCACGATAATGTCATAATGTGATAATGTCATTCAACAACATGTTAGTAATAAAACTTCTCCAATTACAAGACGAGGATATGTCATCATCACCATACGATAAAAAGATTTTATCCAGACTACATTGAACGTTGCGAGCAAACAGTCTACACACACAATTTCCATTTCTTACGACATTTTATAAAAAAGGGCCGTTTGTATCTATCAGATAGCTAATTGGTAAGAATGAAAACGTTTCTGACAGTCCTCTTCTCAATATTTGCCGAACTAGTTTGAAGTAACTTCATCATTGAGCGGCTCACTGTAAATTCTAGGGAACGTTTATCTCGCACCAATATGACAGGCTTCCGTACCGTACAATAGTACCGGGAGACATTTAGCGTGAATCAAGCTGATCACTACCTCTTCTGATGCAAATATAGCATTAAATGACCGGGAAAATTGACTTTTAGCATAACCAAAACAGCATTTAAATATGCGTCCACTAACAAAATATACTCCTAAATACTTGCAACTACTGTTCCATATGTCCGACTCCACGATAACTGACATTTTCTATAGCAAACAGGTTAGTGAGTATAGTTGAACTTCACGGCGCAAGAAAGTCGTGAGATTTCTCGGTCTTTTTCGTCAGTTTGTCGTTCTCTCATTCACCTTCTCGTCGAGGATATGTGAGGAAAAGAGACGCGTGAAAAGGTAAAGGCGTAGGTAGGCAGCTCATCTTCAGTCCGTAGATTCATACTGTACAGAGCTTGACCCATGGCCAGTGCAATGCCGGACACATACGGTTACCTTTCAGCAAAATAGCACCTGCCACACTGCCCCGTGGCCGGTACTCATTTCCCATCCCGCGGAGGGTAGGAGGCTGAGTTAGTCTGCGGCTGGTTTCATACCAAGACTGTAAACCTGCGAACGACCGCCTACATCTGTATCTGAGTACTAACCGAGCTGGACAAGGACGAGCTACGTTGACGAGACCGACGCCGTTACCAGTGTGCCGAACCGCAGCCACTGGAGATAGAATGTCTGAATATCAAACACAGCTTGACTACGAAACGGAACAAACAGATAAGCGAAAAAAATTAATTCGGGTTTCTGTTTTTAACTGCGCGACGCTATGCTAGCGCGGGTATTAGCCGTCATCGTGTGTCCGTCCGTCTGTCCGTCTGTCACACGCCAGTATTGTGTCAAAACGGCTAAATGTAGGATCACGCAAATAACGCCACGTGATAGCCCAGGGACTTCACTTTTCTGACGCCAACAGTCGTTTGTGGGCTACCCCCCATTCCCTCTTAAATTTGCGTGGTCAAATCATGTGACCCATTAAAAAATTTGGGGCTTCAATCATATCGCTGGAACGGCTAAACCTAAAGTCGTCAAATTTTGTACACAAGTAGGCTATATCAATTCTAGCAACAGAATGACATATCGCCCACAAAAAGGGCGTAATTGTGGTCATGTGACTGTTTTAAAATGTTGTCGTTTGCCATGATGCAACGCGTCGCGCGGTTTCGCCAGCGACAGCTGAGCTACTTGTATATATTCATCGTTATTTACCTTGAAACGGTAAAGAAAGAAAAGAAAACTTGACTATACAAGTAACACAAATAATATATAAATCATGCCACTGTTCCAGTAAATCTGCCATGTCACTTTTTCAACAACACGCTATAGGCAATTCACAACCAAAAAAACTCTGACAATATTTTACAATCTCCATATCAGATGTCTTAAATTGTTTCACGAAAAATCTGTTTAACGTAAAATCAAGTGAATTCATAGACTTCTTATCTAAATTACACACTTCTAATGCATACAACACATGCAAACATTTTTGCATTAGTAACTGCACTATATCCTCCTCAGAGGCCAGTATACCTACTTTAGCAAAAATACTATTTGCAGCAGGGTAGAAAGATCTTTTAGCATGGTCAATAGAACATTTAAACGTATATGTTTCGGTTGTCATAGAACCTGTAGAACAGATTTTTACGAAATTGAGGAAAAAGTTAGATTTGCTGCGCGAAACTGTCGTTTAGATTACGCGATGATCCTAAAATTAAATTCTGCCGTTTTTGTTCTCACGAGCACATTTGAAGACAAAAATTCTGCAGTCATCCTAGAGATAGTGGTTCACTTGTGTCACACTTCAGTGCAAGACGTACTATAAATAGCAAACTGAACGAATGGATCTTTTGGACAAAACGTTTAGGCAACGAATGGCGGAAGAAAAGGAACTATCATTGCTTTGCTAATCTAATTTTATAAAGGCTTTATCCGCCGGAATAAAAATCTGTATCGTACAAAAGGAAAATTTCACTATCGTAAATAGGCATAACATGAAAATATATACATGACTTTTGTCTGCTTAACGTTGACATTAAAAATCACTAAGTTTGTATTGTTGGAAACACAATAAACTTACACCGTAATACACACGCACTAATCTGATGCTTAAGAAATTATGAAAAAGTTTATTTACCAAAATAAAATCCGGTAGCAAAAAGAAAAAAATTAACCAACATAACTAAATGTAACGTAAACAATAGGTCTATATACCACGAGCGAACACTGTACACAATAACTCAGCAGTATGTAAACGGTGTATACAGTAAGTACATTAATTTTCACAGATAAAAGTATGAGAATTAAGAAATGCAATTAGTGCTGTTTTGTTACAGCTCAAACGCCATCGCCGTCAGAGTCTACGCTGACGGTGACGTCACGGGACAATGCGCCACAAATCAATCGGGCGGCGCGCGAGTTCGTCCACTCCGGTGTCGCCGGTCGGACGCTTTGAACTCGAGACCGGCAGCCCGCGAAGCGCTCTCGACGGTTCAAAGCCAATTAACGGGCGTGCCAGCAAGTCAATCGCCGGCGCACGTTAACACGTTCGTATGCCACCCGTCACAACTCAGCCAGGCAGACCGGGCCCAACAGGTTCCCTTCCCTAGAATCGCCGGCGACTCAGAAGGCCGGCGGCGCGCATCGGCGGGTCGTCCGAAATTGAATATTTGTTTACGCGCGTAATTGCCGTGTAGGGTAACGCGGCGACACTGTATGAAC
>Ga0209780_1001780_pt1 | contig 14650 bp, 9 predicted proteins | sample WorMetexBAHAMAS2_FD_187384 | JGI IMG/M metagenome (GOLD analysis project Ga0209780, IMG submission 187384) | Marine gutless worms symbiont microbial communities from Max Planck institute for Marine Microbiology, Germany - Inanidrilus exumae... | ecosystem: Host-associated > Annelida > Digestive... | reverse complement strand
GTTACAGACGACGATAGACGACAGACGACAGTGAGCTAAACAATACTGGCCCATCAGGCGGGCCAGTAATAATATTAATTCGTTGCTGTTAATTTGAAAATGCTTGTCGTTGGAATTTTCAGTAGGCCTAACTGAATGCTAAAAACTTAAACTATTGGCAAAATAAAAATTAACGTAAAAATGTGTCAATAAATTGTAAAAAGTTGTAAAAAAAAACTTTTTGCTTTTATGGTGGCGTCGTTTTATGGCCGTGGCATTGATGAAGCGAAGATCGATCGGCACGCCAGATGGCGCTAGCGTGCCGTTGATTAGTTCAATCACGTGTGTTAGCGGGTTGAATGTCCGAGGTTTAGTCACGTCGTAAAAACTCGTCGCACCTGCTGCACGCCGAGCTCTCGTTATCGCGTCATCGGCACCCGTCTATCCTCGATGTAACTTTTATCACACTTTCTGATGGCGCCTGTGTTGCAAATATCTTTTTATTATCGCGCATCGTCATGGTGGAGCTGTGCCGAGCACGACACTGTATTTTATGCCGAATTTTTAAATTTATTTTATGTTTTATGCCAACGTCGTTGGCATAAATAAACGACAAGCCTGTGTCTAATTACTGACTTATTTCGCTGAAATGTAATTTGGAACTAAGTGACTTTTAATATAGAAATTTGGCGCGTTGGTTCACCTTGTTAATTTCGAAGGTCAGTGTCGTAGGTCAGAGTTCAAGGTCAGATGAGGAAAATGTTGCTTAGTGGTCAGTGCGACCTCGAGTGAAGGTTTTCTAGTTGATAATTTTTTTTTCTGATTGCGGTAATTTCTTTGACGAATGACGATTCGCGGACGTCTCTGAACACATTCTAATTGTTAAGTGCATGAATACAGTGGCGACTACGCCCCTCGACTTATGTGACAACATATGGCACCATGCGCTCTCCCTTCCCCCTTTCCTCCTTCCCTCTACCACTATACTTCTCTCCTTCTCCTCCCCTTTTCCTCTTCGTTACCCATGTCTCCCTTCTACCTTGTCTCCTTCCCCTCTTTTTCCTTTTCTTTAGTTTTGCGTCTCTCTTCTCCCTTTCACAGAAACCACCCTCCCCAACCGCACCCTAGCCCCCTCTGCACCATCCCTTTCTCTCCCGTAGTGAGAATTTTCTTTTAGCCGACGGACAGATATATATGGAAATCTATGGGACTTGTGTGTGTGTAGCAGGTCAGTTTGTGTTACCTTTTAAATCGGATGCGGTTATGTGAAACGAGGAGTCGATTTGTAATGTGAATCGCCTGGCGTAGCTCCATAGAGACGGAGTTGTCAGCTCGTGCCGATCGGTTCGTACGAGCGAGTGTTGACGGTCGGTCAGCCCATGGAGTCCTATATACTATCAACTGATATAGGAGTCCATGGTCAGCCCATCATCCAACGCGTCGTCGCCGACCGTCACGTCGGCGTTTATTGACCACACCGAGAAAACGAGTGCAACGGCTGCTGAACGCTTTCGACGCTTGACAGAAATCCGGGCGTGATGCTAATGCGTGTTGTGGTCCCGGTGTAAAAACAGGACGTAACTGAGAAGAAATTTAGGTACATCGTCAAGTGTAATAATTCTCCTCACTGTCGACGTCTGTGAAGTCCAGATTCCGTTTTTGCACAGCCGCGTATGTCTCCGCCGTCAAGTGTGAAAAATGCCACAGCCTCGCATGCAGTAAATGGTACTGTACCAGATTTTTCTGCCCCGGACCAGTGGTCGAACTAAGAAAAAAGTAGTGGCAGGGACGACACCCAGGCGCCGAAAGCGCCGAGACTTTAACGCCGTGTATTACATGGGGGTCCACAACCGCAGTGGGGGAAAATCCCCCGTCTTTCGGGTAATTCGAGAAACGCCCCGGACCGCCTACATTCTGCGCCTTCTGTCCTCGTTAGAAAATTCTGGCTAAGCACCTGCTTATGTCAAAGCATTCTGTAAAAAGATCGTGCACAACATATTGTGTACTAGACACTGCGACTTCATGTTGAAATGAACCCAAGCGTGCATGCATACTTATATCATATAGCTTAGATATCTAAGCTATATGCTTATATCCTGGTAAATCCACTTTTCCAGCATGTGTTCCATTCAAAGCGGAATCCGTCAAAGGAGCATACACGAGTGAGTCGCTCGCGAATCAGCCAGTTTTATTATGCATTACGCATCGTTAATGTAATGATTGAGTGTCGACACGCAACTCGGAACTGAAGTACGGTAGCCGGTAGCCCGGTGCGGGCAATTTATGCCGTCGGTGCGTGCGCAGACCTGTGTTTTCTGTTTCCAGCTCCACTGCCAAGCCGTTACTCCGGCGAACTTGGCGCGCTTTTTACTTGCGACCCTGGCCATGCATTTCTCTATACCGGGCTGGCGCTAACGAGTATTTTTGGAGTCGAGTACTTGTTCGAGTACCGTAACGAATACACCAGTATTCGTTTGTTTTGCTGGTTCTTAAATACAAGCTGCATGGCGTTTACTGCAGTCGTTATGGGTCCTCCTAGGCTCCTATAGATAAAGAGCTAGCACGTCAAGAAAGCACAGACCCCTTGATAAGTCATTGAACATGAAAAGCACATTTTCAGTGTTTCTTAAACTACCGAAAGTAAACATTGATTAAATGCAGCAGTTCGCCAATTTGCGTTGCAAAACCGGCACGGAGAAAAGACCTTTGCAACTAGGTGGCGGCTGTATTGTGTGGAATGCCCACAATACAGTATTTGGCTCGAAGCGCTCGGTAATATCTAGTACGTGGTTTCTTGGGCGCACCCGAGTCCTCAACGCAACGGCATCTCGATCGCTTCAGCCGTTTTTGCAGGGCTCAGTAGTCCTAGCCTAGCTTCGAGCCTAATAACGAGTGACGATCGTAAATTAGCGAGTATTGGAGTAGTCGCGGTGGTCCTATGCCGGCTAATACGGCTGGAGACGTCCATGCCGTACGTCGTCCCCGCTTTGCACTCTGCTCGATGGACTCGGGTTCTTTGGTAATAGGATCGTTCGAGTCCTGCTGCTCGACCACGTGCATGCAAAATGCGTCTGCACCATCAGCTGTTATCTGCGTCTTCTCGAACCGTTAGTATTTGGCTGTTTCCTCAGAAAGTAACGGAATTGGAATAATAAACACAATAACCTTAACGATCAGGATGTTCCGCGTATTAACGGTTTTAACAGACGGTGTCATATTACTAAACGTGTTTGAACAATTTTCAGTGAACATGCGATACGATACGATAGGCCTACGGTGGATTAAAGTGCGCTCAAAAGCTGACGGGATGGCCAGCTTAATTTAGTGCACGGCACAGAAACGAAAAAAAGGGGGAAAATAAAATGTCGGTCCTCGTCCTCCTTAATGTCAGGCCGAAATGTACGCTTACCGGGTCACATGCTGCCCCCTGGTGAGTAACGGTGAGTATGCTGACGGGACAGACGGACAGACAGATGGACGCTAGACCGTTACATCACGCTTTCCGCAAGACGCGGCAAGCGTAATAACCCGAACTGCGGATGAGTGCAGGTTGTCAACTACGCTCAGTGGATGTATTAAACGCTTTTAATGGACTTAACAAATAATAAAGTTTGATTTTTTTGCGAAACTACTGTCAGTTAATGTCGAGAACGTAGGCGTCCTTACTGTTTCTGGTCGAATGCTATCGATAATGATATGCTCGTAGGAGTTGCGCTGCGTGAACCAAGTCGTTGAGAGAACGCGACCCTAGACACACATGGATCCCTGCATCTGTTTATACCATACGCGGGTCCGTGTCGTAGACGACGGCTATTAATAGTGGGTGACATGGTTATTATCAGGACGGGAAAGATGGCATCGCGTGCATTATACAGTAGGCAACATCCGCTGAGTTAACGGTTGCAGTAGCTTTAGTGCGAGTTCATGGTTCACTACGACGCGATGGTAGCTTCGTTTGAACGATATATAAGACAATATGGTGTTGACGGGACAAGTCCGATAACGAAGAAATGGCGTAATGAGATATGAGTTACTACAAGTGCTACAAGTGCATGTCGCTTGATTTTAGTGCAACTTGTTCTGTCTTCGCGACCCCCGACAGACTGACAGTGTCGGCGAAGGCATTATGTTTTCTGGCTGTCCGCCCGCCGCGTTTGTCCGTTTGTTCGTTGGTTCGTTCGTTCGTCCGGACAGATCTTGTTACCACAATATCTCGCGAACGGCTTGAGCAATCTCGATGAAACTTGCAGGGAATATTAATTTGCCGCTGCTGATTAGATTCTGGAGGTCAAAGGTCAAGGTGAAGACATCCACATCGACGCTAATCGAAGTCAACCTCGTAATTTCTGAGACGTCTGCTTTATTTTAGGTCCGGAGGCAGACGTGATATGAATGATAAGAGTTACGAGGCTGTTGGAGTCCAAACTTTTTACCCATACCGCTGTAGTGGCCCGAGTCCCAACCGACCAAGGACTCCACACTCGGGTGTATGAGTGCGGTCAATAACTTTCGAACGAAATGACCTTTGACCTAGATATTTGACGTGCTGGTTCGTCTTGACCGTGTTCGAAGCTCAAGGACATAGGACAAAGTGCACGGTCACAGGATGAAAAATATTCCTTTTCCGGCTAGGCGATAGGAGCCGGCCGTGGATGAAAACCAGACCTGAATTTGAAATTGTACAAATAAGCAACAGCCAGCGAGTTTATTGTTTGTCGAGTTTTCTGTGCTAAAGTGGTCGGTACTACCGCGAGTGAGGGTTTGACTTTGGAAGATTGCTGATTCGGGCACTGCGAGTTATATGTGCATGGTATACACTGTTCGCTCGAAATTATTTACGAGGCGTTCTTCGTACCATGACGTTCCATTCGATACCGTGTCCTAACTGCCATCCATCACATGCACAGTCTCGTCGACATGGACAGTTGACAGTTGCGTTACAAGTGGTTTCCACTTAAAATGCCGGTGCCTGGCTGCCGCGGAATTATAGGACGATTCTGCCACGGCCAAAGACCTAGTAATAATGAAAATTATTTTATGTATGCAATACATACAGTTATTTATTTATTTCTGTATTTATTTATATTCGTTTATAACTCTGTGGCCACGGCTGTAACCCTCCGCTCATCCAAAGCCTGCTGTCACTCGCTTGATGACGTAATAAATATCAGTTGAGATAGAGTTAAGATTTTACGTACCACTCGACACAAAAATAAGTCAGTTCAGAAACGTTCTTATCAGAACTGGTTTCCTGCTACGCGTTTGTTATTTGTTCGGCTTACGGTCTAAGGGTGACAGTGCATTTGGCGACATTTGACACTTGGCCAGCAGCCAGCTCCTGATGCGGATGTACTTAATCATTGAGGTGATGTTTTGAGTCATTTGTCGTCGACGTGCCTCGTTCTCGTTCAGTTTCCTTCTGTGCTTTGACACTGCTGGTTGCATGACATGGCGCCCGATTTACACGTTGTTGCGGCCGCTCATCAAGTAGTCCTATACAATGCCTTCATACACGATTCTCTGACTGCGACGATGCGACAGGCACAGTTATTCTAGTTGTGAAGCTTCATTCGCTGAACGCTACAGGGTTTCAGGCGGCTCACTTAACCCTGGACCATGTTCCTCGAGCGACACTGTGGAAAAAACAAGCGCGTTAAGAGTAGTTTAGCAAGAGGCCGCATCGCCGTCTTGTCACCCTTCGCGGCGGCAAATGGATTCGTCCGATCTTGGTCCCATCTTAGTTCCTTGTGCTCACACGAGTCTGCCCCCCCTCTCAACGGGCTAACGATCAGTTCAGTCGTTTTTGCACAGCACACCCATGTGACCAACACACAGACAGACACACAGACCACGCTATGTGCGACATCTGTAGCAATAGGCCGCATCTGTGCAATGTATGTGATGCGGTCTAAAAAGCTAAGCGAGCAAAACTCACTGAATGAAGAAGTGTGGATTGCTGTGACATCGTTTACGTTAGGCTCAGACCGCTGGACGTTGACTTATTTAACACTTAATGGTCTATCTATGGTCACGATGATACTCGTGAACCCTTCACAGTATCGCTATGCGGCTGTGTAAATTCAAACTGTCCACCACTGTTCAGCGTCGTGAGCGCGGCGGATGCTTCGCAGGGATGGCCGCATCCTGTGACGTCACGAGGCGGAAATGCTAATGACGTCACACGCACGGGCAGCGTCAGCAGCAGCGCGCAGAGGAGTGATGTTGACAACGTAATCAGTGCTGTCAGACGGACATCCGATGCAATCGCTTTTACTTATCCGCTCGCTTCCTGCATGCCGACACGTTGTCCCATGTTTTCATCTTAGCGTCAGCTTGCGTTCAATCCGTCCCGTGTGTTGGCTCACGTCACGCACGCAAGTAAGTAAGTAAGTAATTGACTTATCAGTATTATTAGGCGGCATCGCATTCACTCAGTACATACGATGCGGCCTGTTGCTACAGACAGAGTAGCCTGGTCTGATGTGTCTGTTGGTCACGTTCGTGAGCCCTGCAAAATGTGGTTCGGTACAACTAACCCGTTGTGTGCGTGCTGTATATAGTAATAGTAAAAACGTGCATCGATCGTTGTGGCAGTTGCGTGCATATTCATATTTTTTCGATGTTCTTATCGTACACGAGAGGAAAACTGGTGCACGACGCAAGATGGATTGTGCGAGAAAAAACGCGACCGACAAGTTATACGTGTTGGGTTTTTATTCGGCGACGTCGTCACCGGTGATTAATTCTTCTGCTCTTATCACAGATCGATATACTCGATAATCATAAACAACTCATGCTGAGACTGAGAGAGTAATCGCCGCGCGTCTGATGTGGTCGTTCGTCTTCCGGTAGATCGAAGTTCGAACGTCTGCGATGGCGTATTTGCGGTATAGAGCCGGCAGCAACTCGCGCAAACGTGACCACAACAACTACCTGTCGACTGGTACAAAACACGTGCGATGCGCGCTCAAACACTGACAGTCAGGGCCGAACGCCATGACGATAAACCTCAACGTCGATAAGCAACAAAGAGCAAACAAATGGCGAGACCGACAGAGACCCGATAGAAGATCCGACGTTGTTTTGCGCGTTGAAAAAATCATTTATTTTTAACGTCAATCACAGTTTAAAATTTCAGATTTTCAGTTAAATCTAATCTTTCGTCGCTTCACAGAACATGAACGACAGTTGTTTTTTTCTGCTTGTACTAACAAGGCAATAGCATACTTCGCCCCCGGCTTTTCTTCGGCGTATGGCCCATTATGCGAAACCTCACGTCATCCACGAAACCGAAAAAATGCATAAAATTTTGCACTGTCGTCAGGGGAGGACTGAGCCGCGGTCACAAGTAACATGTACAGAAAATTTCGTGAAATGTGGACGTGTGGTTCTTGAGATGCGAATGGACGGACTGACATACAGACACGATGATCGCAGTACGTCGAACCCCTGCCCGGGGTGGAATAATAATAGGCGGTTTAAGACTCGCTATTGGCGTTAGAGTTGCAGTCATCATCATCGATTTGTATATATGAATTTTGGCACAGAGACAATGTCGCTAACGTTAACGCGTTTGTCAAATTTGAGTGAACGTCCGTTCACACGGGTGCGGTGCAATGCGGCGCCGCGCGCAACCGCAACGCAGCGCATCTGGTGTGAACGCACCTTCAGTCGGTTCAGAGTTCTAAACAATGACTCGCGTTCGACAATATACTGGAATCGGACTCGAGTGCATATTTTGGACTCGAACTTGGCTTGGGACTGGATGGAGTTGACTACGTTATTGGTTCTGATGACGGCTCCGAAACGTCCCATTTCAGTTCGACTTCGTGTATCGCTGTTACAACAGTGCAAGGACTATACGTTGCTAAACGGAGACGACGCTTGCAACCACGTGTGTGGTCTGTGGATACGATCACCGTTGTCGGTACATGCTGACTGTTAGCGGTACCACGCCGAGTAGCGAGGCCTGCCTCATTCTGTCTGTGTTGGCGGCGTTGTGTTGTCAACATAATGATAGTGATTATGCTGAATTACCGGCGACCTAGGTGCCTCTGATCGTAATGGCATAATGGTGGTGCTTGCGCCTGTAGCAACGAGCCGGAAAAGCGCTTTCCTCTGAAACGCTAACGGACTGTCGCCCTCAGTCGTCGCCGAAACGATACGTGACCCTCGACAGTAGCTTTTACCGCGCGGCATTGTACACTGTATGCAAGCGTAGTAAACGTTCTGACTATTGCTATGTTATACCTCGTGACCGATCACATGGCGGTGCAGCTGATCCCGAGTAGGATTCAGCAAAACAGCGAAGGTGGTCACTGACGGAAGTATAAAATTGGACCTGCTTAATAATTTTTTTCTGGCGTTGCGTCTTGACGGGACCGTAGCCATTGCGTGCGGTAAATGATATCGTAGTCCGTCCGTCCGTTTGTTTGTCAGAATAAACGTGTTAGACTTTTGTCTTCGTCACCCGACAATGTCGGCGAAGGCATTATGTTTTCGGGCTGTCCGTCCGCCGCCTCGTTCGTCCGTCCGTCCGTCCGGACAGATCTTGTTACCACGATATCTCACGAACCGCTTAAACAATCTCGATGAAACGTACAGTGAATATTCAGTAGCCCCTACTGGTGACCTGATTATATTCTGAATGTCAAAGGTCAAGGTCACAGCAGGCCGTCGACGTGACGGCATCCACATCGACGCTAATCGAAGTCTACCTTCTAGTTCGTACCTGCTGTATATAGTTTTTGTCACATCAAATGTCTTTATTGTCGCGTCAATTCGTATTTTACATCAGTATCTCAGTCACGGCTGACACTGTACACCGTACGATTGCTATTTGCTACTGCATTAGCTTAAATATTCTAGAAATGTGACTGTGACTACCCAAAACAGAGAAAATGGCAATATAACAAACAATAAAAATGCCATGTTAATATTTGTTAGGCCTACTGCTAATTCTTACAGTTAGCCTATTTATACATGGTTAAGTTAGTTAGGTTTTTCTTTTTTTCTCTCTGCTACCGGTTGATTTTATCCCGGTGACTAAAGATTATCAAAACCCAATAAAGGCCTGTCACTGGAAATCGAATGACGAATTCTTGCGCTTGCGCGTGCACGAACCACATCAAGAGGCAGGCGTAAATCCGTGTTCACACCGGCAAAAACAACGCCGCATCCATGCACTGTGAACGCTGCTTTAAGGCGTCGGTGATACCAGCCATGCTCTAATTGTTATTTCGCCGTTCGACTTTTACCAATCACTTTAGTGGTCCGGATAATGCGATCGGCCGCCTGTGTATGTCTGTGCATTCGTTAGGACAACTATCGAACGAAATGACCTTTCACCTAGATGTTGGGTGTGATAGCTTTCTTGATCAAGTCTAGGTTCTGTTCGTGGGTCACAGTCACAGGAGATGTACTCCTCGAGACCGCGGTCTTGGTCTCGAGACCGCTCGAGACCGGAATTTTGCGGTCTTCGTCTTGAAGGATCAGTCTCGACGGCTGTTTTGTTAGCATGTATGCTTCGTAAAATTGTAATCCTTTTTGCGCAAGTTAATAACAAAGATTGCAATTTTTATAAACTTCAGTAAACGTATTGCCGATATGTGAACACTATATAAAAGTCTTGTGAGTTGTGATAACTGTATTATAACTGTTATTGTGAGCAATATGTATTTGTTTTATGTTTCATTTTCCTATCTTGGTCTTGGCAATGAATGATGATCTTGACTACAAGACTGCAAAGTCATAAGTCACCATTCAAGGTTAGAGGAAGAAAATGTCGCTAATGGGTCGGTGCGACCTCGAGTAAGGACGATAACAATTACACTGACCAGCGGTCACGTCCGGTTGACTCACGAGTGACTCACTACGATGACGGAAACGTATCGCAGGTCGAAAAACAGTCACTAGGGGGAGCTGTGGCGACCGGAACTAATGGTTTAAGCCATTAGCGTGGTGCACGCCGGGAGTCGCGTCGAGTGCGCCCTAATTACATTGTGGACAATGCGCCCGTCTATGGTCTGAATAAATAAAAATTAGCCCCGTGCGGAACTGACGGTGGACTCTTCACAAGTGACGTTTGTGCCAAGTTTAAAGTCACGTGACACAAAAACTAGGATAAATATAAAAAATCCGGCCGGAACAAATTTAGATATTGTGCCCTAGTTTAAGAATCAGTAGTCACTTGCCACCTTCCATTTTAAATGACGGAGGAGATAGCTTTTGAAAATGGAAGGGGGATTTCAAACTTTCAAGGGCTCGTGACCTTGACCTTGATCTTGCATCGGGTCATACTGCATACCGTCGTGCATCACTCATCGACCTCTACCTACATGCCAAATTTCATTGAATCGAAGAAACTTCTTGTGGACGGACGGACGGTCGGGCGGACATTTGAGACCCATTAGGTCGACTCAGAAGAGTCGACCTAATTACTGACTATACAACCCTTAATGACGACACGCAGTGCTGTGGCCGATGTTTAGACAGCGCGCATAGATACAGACCAGATGGGGATGATCGCGTATACAGTTACATACATTTACCAAATTTCACGATAGTGTACCCGAATATGGCGGCAAATTCGATGCTAAGAAATGAAGAATCCGCTAAAGTATTCGCTAGCACAGCTTGAATTTTCGCGACTTTAGTGCAAAACTAAGCGATAATCGGATGAATGAACTTCATTGAAGAGCTCCGAGCCACATCAGCGGCTATTGGCCGTTACTTGCTGCAATGCTGTTATGAATGAAAATGCGAGGATTTTAAGTGCGTTTGAAAACCGACTGAGAGCCGGCTTTGTCTAACACACTATGTAAACAAATCAAGCCGTTGAGCGAAGTAAAGCCGGAAATGGTCAGGTAGTCCGTGGAATCAATCCGATAGGTAAGGAAAAGGCCTATGGTGGAAAGGATTTGCCATGGCTTAGAACCATTTGCGTTTTGTTTATGGCCCCATATACGTGTAAACGTCTAGTAAACGTTTAAAGTTACATGTACACGTTTACTAAATATACAGAGTAGGCGCATCGCTAGTTTGTACACAGCTGGTACGAGTTAGCGGCGATGTAAACACCACATGTAGTGTGTAGGGTACGCGTGTCGTGTCTCATCTGTGATTGAATTTCACTGAATGATTCTCCAGGGACATTGACCCTCACAAGCCTGCGTCCATCGGCTTCATGCGATCGCTACATGCTACGAACATTTGTGTATATGATGCATTGTAAGACCGTGTCACACCTGCAACTTCATCGCGCTATTTTGTCGCGCAACTTTATCGCGCGAGAAAGTCGCAAGTGTGACGTGGCGTGTCGCGCAAATTCTCAACAGTCGCGCAACTCCTCTTCCGATTAGAGCAGCGCTCTCTATCTGTGCAACTTTGTCGCGAAAAGGCGGTGAACGCTGATTGGTCAAGTCTTGTATATGCGACAAAGTTGCAGTGTGCGACACGGCATGTCACACATGGGATTTTGTCGCGCGATAAAGTTTCGCGATGAAATCGCGAGATAGAATCGCACGTGTGACATCGGTCTTAATTGTGAAGTTTTCACCGACCGCAAAGCTAATTTTCGACAATGGGAAAATTTGTGGCAGTGTATACAAGTCGGGAAACCGACAAGAAACACTTGTCGAAACTGGATCCGGAAATAGATTTGATATCGGGTACCCGAATGTTAAAATAACTTTTTAAATAAGTATCTGTATGGAAAAGACGAAGAAGTATCTGAACAAAAAACGGGCTACAGTTGCATAGTGCATTTCTTCGGAGTCCGAACTGTCTTAATTTGTTGGAAAACTAGAGCACATTATCGTGCGTAAAGTATACACAGTTACTGATGTGAGATGTACGTACGTACAGCAGGCTACTGAGAACATTGCGTGTCTGTGCATCACGGTCGTTGATGGAGAAACACGCTGAAGTAGCGGCAGGTAGGGGCCTACATATGTAGGATGGGTAAAAGACGTGTTTGCACAGCTGAGCTGTGCCGGAGCGTGTCTCAGTCGGTTGTACCATGTTATCGTAGCGTACCGTGCGGTACATGTCGTGTTGTACAGCTGCAGTGACCTTGTCAGTGTACGGACCTGCCATCTTGTTAAGTGTTTGTCTCAACCGTCCACCTGTCAAGCCTCTCTCCGCTCACCGAGTGGCGCAACTAGTGGGTTTATGTGCTTCACTGGACCGAACCCTCCAACCTCCAGGGGTCCACCCCTGATGCGACATCAAAGTAAACCAGTAAAGCTCTCACACGAGGTCGCACCGACCTCTTTGCGGCTGGTGTTACTTATGTGCAGTTTCCAGTTCAGGTCTGCTTTTCCTCCACATTGCCGGATCGGTTTTCCCAGTTTCAGTCTCACTTTCAGCCGAAAAGGGAACGTTTCAGCCTGTGACCTTGACCTTTGACAAATGACCTTGATATACAAACTTGATCTGAATACGGTCGAGATGAACTATCGTGCCAAATTTCTATGTTAAAGGTCATTTTTGTTCGACAGTTATCGTACAAACACACACAGCAGTCATACTACAATATTTGAACCACAAAGTGGTCGGGGAAAATTGGTCAACCCAGAAAAATCATTGAACGAAAAATACGTAAACGGTGTGGATCGCTGTAACGTCATGTACGCTAGACAGACTGTTGAAATTTACTTACTTACTTGACTCTTGGCTCCTTACTGTTGAACCTGGGCCCCTGAATGCATAGATGCGCCACTGGGCTCAGCTGCTGCTGCTGTTGCTGATATTTCATGTCGTGTTTTTCTGTTTGCTGTCGTTGAAATAAAGCTGACTACGGCTTACATTTCCCCCGGCAGACATCACCTTCTGTCGGCGTAATGTAGCAGCCGTGGAATCGGTTCATTTTCACCCATGAACGAAATTACATTGCTGCTTCGAACGAGTGATTCGATCGAGTTTAACTTGCCCTGTAAGTGTAACTGCTCAGAGATTTGTCTCGATTAATTATTTGCGGCCGATGACGTTATGATCTTCCGTATTTTCGTCGCCTTTTCGATTCAGCCGATCTCAGTCGCTTTATGCAACTCCCGTTAAGTAACAGATGCCGGTCTTATATACAGACGCTAGTTTAGCATAGGACTGCATGCTGCAACCGGATGAATTAAGCGCCGTTCTCCTCTCTTGTTTTATGTGCGATCTGGGATTTGCACCAAATTTGGCACATTATAGGGGTCGCCTACTTAATCGCATGCGAACAATTTTTTGGTGGTCGGTTAAGGGGTATCGATTCTGTAGTGGTCTAAATTTGCCCTTTCCCATTGACAAGGCCAGTCGCCGTTAACTCAGGGATGGCGCTACTCGCGTAGCACGTGATGAAGTCCATATTAACATGTGCTATAAGCTAAGTCATCTTAATCTATTGCGCGGATCTGTGACAGAAAAAAAACTAATGAAAAAGAGCTTAAAGCAAAAGCTGTTCAGCACGGAAGACGCGGGTCTGTGTCTGATCCGTGAACGCAGTCCTGAGGGATACATCCGTCTTTGTACTCTTGCCGTACACCGTTCTGTGCATGGACGCTGCGTAAAAACTGGCAAAATTCTATCAGCGAGCAGTATCTCTGTGACCGTCTTCAACGAGTCAACTGAACAAGGACGAATCGATTGGCCGTGAGGACTTGATGGCCTCGTAGACCCCAAAGCTGCACCGTTTTGCGATTGCGTTGTAATTAATGTCGGTGTTTCCAGTCTCGGTGTTTTTTTCGTGCGTTCGGTAACGTATATACCGTTGCTTATGATAGCGCGCGGTATTTTCATATCCATTTTCTACGCCTTTCTTTGCTTGGGTACCGTGCGTAAATGGCAGCGTTCGACTCTTCCACGCGACCCGGCCGGCCCGATGTAGCCGAGCACCGGGCAGAGTGCGCAGTCGTCGTGTGCCCGGAGAGAGCTGGGATGGGAACCATCTGCCTCCAACGCGTTCGGCGCCTGCGCTGTTGCATAACTGCGTCGTTGGCGGCGAAGATAGGTAGGCATGCAGCGCGCCCGCATGTAGGCTTCCTCTCCCACGCCAAGAGGAAAATATCTGAGCGCCGTTTGTGGCGCATGTTTTTCTATTTCCGGTCGTCAGTCAGCGGTTTCTCGTCCAGACTTTACCGGCATGTGGCGATGCATGCCGCGTCCGCAGATACTCCCGGCTCTGCTGTCGGTATTAATGCTGTTGTTGTTCTTTTGAGGAAAACTTTAAACTTTGGCTGCGTTTAACGCGACCGCGGCTTTAGACCGCGGCTGTGGCGTCACAGCGTACTACACAGCACTCGTTCGCTGCAGATTTTGATTCGCGTTGATGGTTTTTTCCAGTACTGAAGATTTTGTATTGCTGTTGTTTGTAGCACGTCGACGAAATGGCGATGAAACAGCGGCAGCAGTTGAGGGTGCGTGTGTAATGCACGGTTATTGAGAGTCTGATCTGCTCTACAGTCGCTATGTGGTCTCGATTCAAAAAGCGATTCTTCGGCGGGTCGCGGAAGACAGCGGACGATGCGTCGTCATTAGACGAGGCGATGGTGCACACGTGCGTTCTGACGGACGCCGACGACGTCCGCAAGTCGCGGCAGACGCTAAAGCAGTTCGCCAAGGACGACCTGCACACGGTGCCGCCGACGACGGCGCCCGGCGACAAGGGAGGCGGCGGCACCGTGTGCAGGTC
>Ga0209780_1001779_pt1 | contig 14654 bp, 9 predicted proteins | sample WorMetexBAHAMAS2_FD_187384 | JGI IMG/M metagenome (GOLD analysis project Ga0209780, IMG submission 187384) | Marine gutless worms symbiont microbial communities from Max Planck institute for Marine Microbiology, Germany - Inanidrilus exumae... | ecosystem: Host-associated > Annelida > Digestive... | reverse complement strand
GAATAGATGCATTAAAAATAGCTGACAATGGCTGAGCTAAATACGGAGCAAAATCCCGTAGAAACCAACTAGGTAAGTTATCCGGTCCTGGTGCCTTAGTGATGTTTATTTTAGTGAGACGGTTTTCAACTTCAGTTGATTGTCAACCAGTTGGCATAATTATTGTCTAATTCTTATTTAGAATTAATCTGATTTAGCATTTGAGAAAGTAAATCAATTTTAGTGCACCTTGTCACTGAAGCCACTGCTTCAGTGACAAGGTGCACTAAAATTGATTTACTTTCTCGAATGCTAAATCAGATTAATTCTAAATAAAAATTAGACAATAATTATGCCAATTAATTACAACTATATACCACAAATATCACACTGAAACAGAAACAGCATTATGGTGGGACATTTGATCAGCATATTGAGCATGAGCCTGTATGAGGTCCCGGGGCATGGTCCATGGGCAGTTTGTGGCATAGCCTTTCACCGGGTGCAATTAGAGGAAAATCTCCCCTGGGGCTAAAACTAAAAGCTCTTTTGGTTAGGGTGTATGTAGATGGTTAAATAAACAACCTTTACACCAACTTATCTAATTAATTACTTACAATATGTGATATTTGTGGCAGTTGTAATTAATTGTCTACCGGTAATTCTTGTAATTTATTGTCTAATTCTTATTCTAATAAACTACAAGCTATTTTTGAAATATAGGCCTATTGTATAAAAAGTTAATCAGACGTGTTGAATGAACACAATACAGTATTCGCCTCAAATCGGTCAGCTATGCATGCACAAGCTATTTATGTCTTGCATTCGAAGATGCCTATTGTCACGTGTCTGCAACTGAGTGATGTCAGCGTTATCTGCCGCGTTACCTATTTTCAGTTTCCAATTCAGTATGCTTTTCTTCCATATATCGGTCGACAGGCAGCACCAGCACTGCGTCATATTGGTTTTAATATGCAACATCGGACATCAAACGTTGCAGAACATTCTGGTAGGTACCTTTCTTGTACGGAACATACAGCACAGGTGAAAGACTTTGCATTGATTCTAATGGTAAAAATGGAAACTAGACATTCTGTAGGGAGATCAATGTTAGTGAATTTCCGGCGATCTGTAATCATTGTGTAGTTATGGCAGCCCGCAGTCGCAAGACCTGGAAATTTTGTGAGCAAATTTTGCATTTTTTTGAAAAACGAGCCGTTAACAATCTTAGGCCCTCTGTAAAGCAATCGTGGTAACAATGTACACTTGTGTATATGTATCAAGGCAATAAAAGATGCACTGTGTGACTGTGCCGTAAAAAAATTCAAAGGATATCACGTACAAATACGAACTTGATGGTCACCGTTTTGACCATAAATTCTGTAAAACCCTTTAATATGGTTGCCCCACAGTTGGTGACTTCATATATACCCCCAATTTTGGCATTCTCCATAGGAATGATTGATGGTCGCCCTTACAAAAGTGTAAGCACTACCGTGCTACCGTGCTACACTGTGATTGTCGCTCGTTCATTCAACGAGCAGTGTTTGCTGTTTGATACCAAGCCTAACAGTTCAAGCAATTAGAACGACCACAGCATCATTTTAATTGCAAACAAATTTAACTACAGTAGATGGCTGTATTGTGTGGAATGCCCACAATACAATAGAGTATCCAGCTCGAAGGGCTCGGTTAATAAACGAAAATACTACTACTACTATCTATGCTCAAGTAGTTTACTTCCTGCATTCGACGAGGCCTAGTCGATGGTAATTGGCTGCCTGCGACTAAGTGATGTCAGTGATGTCTGCCGTTTCGTCGCGTGGGAAAAATGGAAAAAGCAGTAAGTTTGCATGGGAAACGTCTAACAAAAATATGCAGGTCGAAATTTGTAAAGTGACAATCGGGCAACATTTTGTGGTCGTCTGTGCGCAACAACTTAGCGCGTCTTTTTACCGCGCGACGCTACGCTAGCGCGGTATATGCTGTCGTCGTGTGTCCGTCCATCCATCTGTCTGTCAGTCTGACACAAGCCGGCACTGTACTAAAATGGCTAAACGCAGGATCACGCAAACTGCGCCATACGGTAGAACGGGGACTTTTCTGATGCCGAAGATCTAGGCGAAATTTTGACGGGGTCACCCGCAACGGGGGCGCGAAATAGAGGTGATTTTCGACCAACATATCACTTTATCTCAAAAACGGTGCAAGATAGGGACATAGTTACTATGGAACGCTAATAGGAACTCGTATGCGCTCTATTAAATGGTGCTATTTTTAGTGAGCTTGAGTGACCCCTAACTACCGCAAACCACCCCATTTTTGATATTTTGTATCGACTTTCATATCTTTGTAGTGGGTGGAGATAGAGACTTCAAATTTGGTAGACAGATTGATCGTAGCAAGTGCTAGCACATGGATGACAAATCATCCCTGAAAGGGGCGTGGTCAGGTCACGTGAACCATTTAAATTTTGCTGGGCATCAACCATATCTCTGGAACGGCTGAAGCTATAGTGGTCAAATTTTGTACACAAGTAGGTATGTCAAATCCCCGAATGTTGATGACAAATGACCCTTAAAATGGACGTGGTTAGGGTCACGTGACCAACTTTAAATTTTGGGGCACCCAATGATATCTCTGGAACGGCTGAAGCCAAAATCGTCTGCGTATAGAATTTATCAAATCCTAGCCTATAGATGACAAACCACCCTTAAAAGGGGCGTGGTCAGGGTCACATGACCCATTTTCTATTTCGGTGCCCGCAATCATATCTCCGGAACGCCGGAACGGCTGAGAGTCGCCATATTTTGTATGCAGGTAGCATGCATCAAATGCTAGCCCAGGGATGACAGACTACCCCCAATGGGCGTGGTCAGGGTGACGTGACCCTTTTTTATATTTTGCCCCCAATTGTATTTGTGGAGTCAGTGAAACTAGGCACTTTCAATGTCGCGTACTGATTGATACAAAGGCGCACTAATGCACAAATGATAGAAATAGTGCAAGATAGAGACATGGTTGCAATGGAAGTCTAATAGGAAATCGCATGTGGCCTATCGACTGGCACCTTTCAATGACCCTGAATGTCACTTTTGCTGTTTGAAACCTTTCTAACTCCCATACCTCGTGAAACATTACACGAATTTAATAACATAGCGCGTCGTGCAGTCCCTCTGGGTAGCTGAGCTTCTTCTGAATATTCAGAACAGCTGAGTTTGGCACACAGGTGCTCAGGCAGCCGGATGTAATGCATAGGTCTAAGTCATTCAATAACGTTACAATGCGGCGCCTTGTTGCCGGCTTGCGGAAGGTATAACCTATAATCCTAGGTATAACCCTATACACAAGTAGCTCAGCTGATGCTGATGAACCCTCTTGTGGGTGATATATCATCCTGTTGCTAGAATTGATATAGCCTACCTGTGTACAACATTTGACGACTTTAGGTTCAGCCGTTCCAGTGATATGATTCGAGCCCCCAAATTTTTTATGGGTCACATGACCTGACCACAGACCTGCCTTCGTGGCCGAATGTTTCACGCACTCGGCCGCCATGTGCAGTAGAGCGTGACGCGCTCAGTGATCGGGGTTCAACTCGGCCCGGGCGCGTCCACCTACCAAAGAATTATTTCTAATAATTCCTACGCACATGATGAACAGGGAGATAATCCCGGGCAGGAAAAAAGAGGGTTCGACGGTGTCCTCTATAAACTGTGACCTTTGCAGGCAACTTGATCTAGCAGTGTCAAGTTTGCCTGCCGCGCCGGTGTGAGTCGAAGCAAATAGACTTGGCTGGCCGCTGGTTGGCGTAATACACAGCGCCATTCAGGGCTAAGCCAGACAGTAGGCCACGTCTAGAAGGGGCACGCTATAGAAATACCCGACAAGCTGCTCACTGCTACTCAATCCTTACTTCACCCTACACGTCGCTAACACACACCGCACACACCTACCAACTCCCTTCCTCTCCCTGGGCAAGCGCACTGGACCGCTATATGGTCTCAGCGCTGGGGTCCAGAGTAGGCTGGACCCCTGCCCGCAAAGAACGAACAAACGAACAAACAAATGACCTGACCACGCCCCTATCAGGGACAGTTTGTCGTCCGTAGGCTTCGACTTGTACATTCAACCTGTACTTAAAATATGAAGTTTACGCGATCACCAATTACAAAGATGCATATGCATAAGGCAAAGCAAAATGTAGAAATTGAGGTGGTTTAAGGTGGTTAGGGGTCATCCAAGGTCATCGGTAATATAGCCATTCGCTAGAGCGCATACAACTTCATATTCGAATTTAATAGATACTATGAGACTATCTTGTACTGTCAGCGTCACAGAATGTATTTATTGAGTAAAAAATGTATCATTGAATGCAATAGTCAGCAACAGAACTGGAACTTGATGTAAGTTGTTGAGTTTGCTGACATGTGACTTTAGTTCATGGCTTTATATAGTGTTGAGTGAGTGAGGCTTACATTATAAAGTGTTGACATTTGAACCGATCAAGATGCCGTTTGGTGGGCTTGACTCATGTTCGTCCGACGAACCATGTGATAGATGGGTCAAGATCAAACGAATCCGTTCACTGCTCACAGCCATGAGGGATCACATGACACCAATGCAGCCTTTTGCCAAATTACTGTGGATACTTGTTATAAACAGCTTCTAGTACAAGACTAACTCAACTACCTGTCACTCTGTTGTATAGATGGTGTACTGTCTTTGTCTGCAGGTTTATATGGTTTTGGAACTTCTGCGTCTGTTATGCCATACAGTTTACACAATCTGATGAAATCTATCAGGTACATCTGTAACAACAACAACAATAAAACAAACTCACTAAATAGGCAATAAGTCATTGTTATATTCGTCCAATAAAGCAAACGCCGGAAATAGAAATGGCAGTTTGTTCCAAAAAATGACACTAGAAAGAAAAGAAAATAACAGAACGAAAAAAATGAACGAAAAAATTACAATGATTGCAGTTTTGAGTACACGAACTGGATAAGAAGGCACTCAACAGAAGATATATCTCCACCAAACAACACTGAAATCAGCACAGTGTCAACAGCAATGCGCATCAGGTGAGTTAAGGAGGTTATTATTTACCACAGTACCAGTACAATGGCAGACATGCCTATTTAGTGAGTTAATTTTTCTCAAATATGCCGAACTTCTGTAATAATTCAACACAAGTTCTGTTTTCGGTAGGATGAGTTTTTAAATGACTACTTAATAAGTAAGTATCTTCAAGCTGGCATTAACCAGTTTTATAGCACTTTCAGCCATTGTTTGTACAGCAATTCACAAACAACATACAATGCAAGCATTTCCAACATTGCTACGATCATGCCATCCAACATAACTGTGCCTCTGCTTGCATTATACTGGTTAGTGACTGAAAATAGCATGCGTTGGTTCAACCAGCATGCGTTCATTACCTGACTTTTCTGTATCACGTCGAATCTGTCCAGTTTTGTGTTTTTGTTTGTAAAATATCCCAACAACGCCGGCAGAAGCATATATCTACAACAGCGGCGTCAGAGAATTACAAACTATTGCTAACGACAATCAAAAGAACGATACATCACTCAGGAACTTTAGTTCAAACCTCCAAAAGGTGCCATCTAGTGAACGACAATAGTGCCATAATTGGCGGTGAGAAAACTTCCTGTGTCCAACTGCAGGTCACTGTCTCAATCCAACTAACTGTTCCCCATACCAAGATGCACCATTTCCCAAGATGTCGTAATAATAAACAATTCCATTTGTAACCTCTTTAATAATCCTGCCATAACAGAGTTGCGTTTTTAGTAGCTGCTACGCTATATATGCTACACTTGCCTACCAACTGCTAACAAAGCTTAAAGAAACGGTGTTGACAGTATCTGTGATATCCGTGGTGACACGGTGAAAATTACTGTTTCCATCGGTTGTGTACTGAACTATTAGTAAATATAAACACTGAGTAACATAAACACTGTTACAATTCCGATGCAGAACACGATCTTGCAAAGTCGTTATTGGAAATCTGTCGAAATCTACGCTGCAGAAATACAAACGCAAAACAAAAACATGCGCAAAGTCTTAACCACACCTACTTGAACGATAGCTAGCAAGGCGTAGCCAACTTTTTCTAGGCTATGTTTGTCTACAAAGTCTACTGTAGGAAGATGGCGAAGACGTCTAAAGAAACGCTTTTTTCCTGCGGTAGGAAATCGTAGCAGCTACGAAAATCGCATGTGAGATCATGAAACCAGCTATCGTGAGTATGAACATCAACCTACTGGCCCGCCGTCGCGTGCAGCACCCTGGTAAGTTATGTCGTATATGCGCCGGTGTTACAGACGACGACGACGACGACAGACGCCAGCGATCGTTACTAGTCTGATCCCCCCCTAACTCCCTACACTATGTATATAGGCGGGCCAGTAATAATTTACACAGCGCCGAAATCAGCGCATGAATCACGGCGCATTACCGTCCCGTATCACGTACGGGGTTCTCGTACGGGGCTGTGAAACGACAATACTAGCGAATTTATATCGACGACAGTTCTCTTGATCATATCTGATGACTGTGGCTATTGACAGTCTAAAATCCGGCCCCGATAAGCTTTAGGTATTGTTCCCTAATTTAAGAATCCGTGGTCATTTGCAAGCCCCCTTTGTAAATGGGGGAGGAGATAACGTTTGAAAATGGCCGAATTTCCGACTTTCATGGGCTCGTGACCTTAACCTTGACTTGGATCGGGTCACACTGCATGCCGTCATGCATACTCGTCGACCTCTACCTATACCAAATTTCATTGACATCAAAGAAACTTTTTGTGGACGGACGGACGGACATTTAATACGCACTTTATTTAGGTCGACTCGCAGGAGTCGACCTAATAAATGGGAACTGAAATGGGAATTGGAGGGAATGGGGGAGTTAAATGCATTACCGCTCACCTCTAGTGTAGGCCTAATAGTTGCTTCGTATGCCTGCACCTACCAAACTTGCAACACCTGACATTATGTTTATACTGTTGTATACACAATCAAGCCACTGCACGAATCGATTTTCTCCGTTCTCGGCCTAACTAGCGACACGTGCCGATATTACAGGCTATGTACACAAGCATACAGAATATTTGATTTGATGGAGGTCTATAGCCAACTGGAAGCACAACGGTAGGCCACAGGTTAGACGACATAGCCTACATATAGGCCTAATCTAAGGCGTTTTATAGGCTGTTGTTAATACCGTCCGCATGCACGTACTACAGAAAAGAGCGACGCCACAGTAAGATCGTTTAACAACCTACAGGCTAATAACGTTTACGCAGTAAAACAGCATACGATTTACTTTGAACGCGCATTGTAAGCCAGGTGTGGCTTAACATACTTCTCTGCATGGGACGGGGTCCAATTTCACGGTGGCTTTCGGCAAAAATTTCAGATTTCACGGAAATTTCGTGAAAGATTCCATGCCTAGTTCTGAACGAACACTCTTCACGTAATGCGTACTATTAATATCAATTCACTGTTTAATCCGACGCTTATCTTAGTTAGCTGTGTGAGCGTCTGTCACTTTATCATAATGGCAACACTGAAAAGATATGCTAACTTTCAATCTCCAGGCTCAAGTCTAGCCAAATAACAGGACCAAATTCTGGGAAACGGAAAGTTCCCCTGGACAATTCCCCCTCGGACATTCCCCATACCCTGCTCGGTTAGGGTTAGAGTTAGGAGTGTCGTTAGTAGGGTTAGGGATAGGGTTAGTAGGGTCAGAGATAGGTTTATGGTTTGAGTTTAAGGGGAAATATCTGGGGAGAAAATGTAAAAGAGGAAATCTCCGAAACTCCCAATTCTTACGTCGAGTTTTAATCAGTCTGTTTAGGGTCAGAGCATGGTTCCCTACACATTCTTTTCACAATATGTCAGAACGTCATTCTCCCTTTCAAAAAATTGTCAGACACAGATAATACGGGATGATCACATTATTCGTCACTAAAGTGTGCCGCGTAGTCTGCAGGTCGTCTCTTCTGTACGCTATCACGGCAAAGAGTCTGTCGTAGAATCACAGGCTGCGCGGTAGCCCAAGCCCTGTGTTAACGGCGACTGGCTTTGTCAATGGGAAAGTTCAATTTTCGACCCCCCACAGAATCGACACCCCTCAACCGATCACCAAGGCATTTGTCACAGGTGATTACGTCGGCGACCCCTACATCTACGCCAAATTAGGTGCACATCTGTCCACGGGGGGGGGGCATCTGGACAAATGGGTAAAATATAACCAAAAGTATTCCCCCTTTTTGGAAACTCACCTACAGGTCAGATCCGACGACGGATTTTCACGCATAATGGCTCGGACGACGCGGACTCGCGCAAGGATGTGCCTTTTGGGGATTTGTTCACATGGCTCCCCATTTAGCGGGTCAAAAAACTCAATTTTGGGCCGGGCGTGAATAGGCATTTTCAAGTCAAACTCGCAAAATCGAAAAACGTGCATATTATCAAAACTACTGCATCGATTCCAACCAAATTTTGCAGTGATAAAGATCACTAAGTAAGTGCTCTTCGTGGGTAGTCCCAACGCACACATCACAAATCCAAGATGGCGGACGGCCGCCATCTTGAAAAAATCGAAAAATCACCATATATCGGCCTAGGTTCGAGCGATTTCGACGAAATTTGGCACCATGACGCAGTTCGACCCTCTTGACCACTCCGACCATTATACGTTTGTAATTTCGAAAATCCAAGATGGCGGCGGCCGCCATCTTGAACAATAAAATCGCCATACCTCAGCCGCAGTTCCGGCGATTTCGACAAAATTTGGCACAATGATACAGTTCGACCCTGTTAACTGTTCCGATCGTTAAAAACTGAAAATTTCGAAAATCCAAAATAACGGCGGCTGCCATCTTATAAATCAAAAACATTGCCATATCTTGGGCACAGTTTGAGCGATTTCGACTAAATTTGACACAATAACGCAGTTCGACCTTCTTGACCGTTGCGACTGTAAAAATTTAAAATTAAAAAATCCAAAATGGCGGCAGCCGCCATATTGAAAAGTCCAAATATCGCGATATCTCGGCAACGGTTAGACCGATCAGCACAACATTTGGCATGATGACGCATATTGAACCTCTGAACCGGACAAGCAGTTGAAATTTCAAACTTTTAAAAATTCAAGATGGCGGACAGCCGCCATCGTGAAAATCGAAAAATGTAGTATTAATGGACATCATTAATAGCCTGCAAAAACTGGTAATAAAACAGCAAACATAAATGTACGGGACTGGCGGTGGACTTCTACTTACTGCCAACTTCAAAGTCACGTGACGCAAAAACTAAGACAAAAATCCAAAACCCGGCCCCGGTAAGCTTTAGGCATTGTGCCGTAATTTCAGAATCCGCGGTCATTTGCCAGCCCCTGTTATAAATGGAGGAGGAGATAGCGTTTGAAAATGGCCTAATTTCCGACTTTCAAGGGCTCGTGACCTTGACCTTAGATCGGGTCATACTGCATACCGTCATGCATCATTCATTGACCTCTACCTAAACACCGAATTTCATTGAAATAGAAGAAACTTTTTGTGGGCGGACAGACGGCTCCTACTTACTGCCAACTACAAAGTCACGTGACGCAAGAACTAGGACAAAAAAGAAAAATCCGGCCACGATAAGCTTTAGGTATTGTGCCGTAATTTAAGAATGTCTGGTCATTGGCCAGCCCCCGTTATAAATGGGGGAAGACATAGCCTTTCAAAATGGCCAAATTTCGAACTTTCAAGGGCTCGTGACCTTGACCTGGACCTTGGATCGGGTCATACTGCATACCGTCATGCATCACTCAATCTCTACCTACATACCAAATTTCATTGAAATTAAAGAAACTTTTTTGTGGACGGATGGACGTACGGACGGGCAGACGGACATTTTTACTGTATTAGGTCGACTCAAAGGAGTCGACCTAAAAACGGCAGTTTATACACACTGTTAATGGCGACGGATCGAAAACCGCAAAAATCAAAAAAGGCAATGTTAACCAGACTAACATCGAAATTCAGGCGATGTTAGTGTTGTTAACATTGCCCTTTTTATAATTTTTGCGGTTTTCGATCCGTCGCCATTATCTCTGATCACGGCATGCAGTACGGTAGTGCAATCCTGTAGTACAATCTGTTGTAACAAAATAGCCAACAGCTAAAGTAATGGGTACAGCCAAATTTCGACCCCCTGTGGCTCCGAAACCCCAGAACGGATTTCGATAAAACTTGGATCGTAAAACTGCGTCGCGTGTGTGACCACACACACAAATCCTTGTGGCGCTGCGACAACGTGGGTGGTCTGCGCGAACACGTGACTTATCACATGTATCCGGTTTCTTAGTCTAACTTCTTTACTTTATTCTTGGGGTCGCGCGGAGTCCGCACTGGTGGACCGATTTTGACGATCAATACGTCATATCACCGGCGGCCGGTGTGGCTTAACGGTAGAGCGTTCGCTCGCGATACCGAAGGTCGCGGGTTCGTATCTCGGCCGGTCCGCTTCCAGGTAATAGCCTTGGGCAAGCTGCTCACACGCATGTGCCTCTGTCACCAAGAAAGTATAATTTGGTACCGGCCGATGGGCGGTGATACTCTTCGGCTGGAAAGGTAACCGCAGGCCTGGCGGATAGTAGACCTAATGGCAGCTTACCGCCGGGCGGATGGCTTCAAGTCACCTGCGTGCTGACTGCCTGTACACCGGGATCAGCTCCGGGCCCAACGCTCGATAACGAGTATGGGAGAACTTTACTTAACCTTTATACGTCATAGGACGTCTTAACACTCAAGGACGTGCCTGCCATTTTTGGGTCGCGTTGATACCGCTCCCCGTTTTAGGGTCAAATCATCCCAGAACATTTTGGTGGCACTGTCAGCCTATTTTGCAAAATATGGGCACTTGCATATTATTAAAACTACTTATCAATTCCAACTATGGATGGACGATGGCCATCCGGATACGGCCGGTTTCCACTAACCAGTGAAATCCGCCTCCGGCCGGATAGTATGTGGCACGGCGGGTCGGGTCGGATTTTTTACGAATTACAGTACCCCGTTTTGCGCTAAGTCCAATGTCACAGCGCAATTAACAGTTGGTATCAGTTGGTATCAGCCGCGAAAATCTGAAAATCTGTCGATGAAGCCTGTCGGCCACTGGCAGTGTGCTCTGGCGCCAACTGCAGCCGCCGATCAGGTTCCCCACTCGCCCACTGCATGCCGCCCGCCGATTAATGTCCAGGCTTCATACCTTTGATGCAAGAGACATTGTTGCCACACGCTGTGTTGACACTTGATGCTTCACAGAAAAACGCAAATACGAATCTGTCACTAATCTCTACGTGAATGACCGTTGACGCGATCAGCAAGTGGCTGGCGCTGGCGGTTTATTGGATGGTCTACCAGTTCACAATGGTATCGATTTACTAACTCTAGTCCTGGTTCACTTAACTGCCCAATAGCCTATATTCGTGACCGCTTCGTTAGTTCGATAGTAGCGTATCCGCGTTGTTCGTAATGGCACAAAATCGCAGGAGTAAAATTTGAAGTTATTTCTCTGTCAAACGGGAGGATGATGTAAAAGCACAATAAGCACAATGCAATCACTGCAGATTAAAGATTGCAGGAAAATAAAGAAACGGACGCGATTTGCTGTAATTTATATAGGTATAGACTAGTGGGAAAAGTTACATCAAAAATCCGGATCCGAATCCGGAACCGGCCGGATATTAGGCGCCGGTTAACCGAATCCGGTATCTGGCAAAATATCACTATCCGTCCATCCCTAATTCCAACCAAATTTTGCACGGTGATAAAGAACAAGATAGTGCGCCTCTGGAGTCTTTGATATACTGGCGCTATACAAGATAGATTGTTATTGTTATTATTATTAATGTGTGGTGCAAATACGCACACAACAATCGAAGTTGGCCGACGGCGGACATTTTGAAAACAAAATAGAAAAACGTCCGTTTCTGCAGCCACAGTTAGACCGACTGTCACGAAATTTGGCATGGTGACGCATGATACTGTCCTACTTAACCCCACTAGTCGTTAAAATTGTGAATTGTAAAAGTCCAAGATGGCGGACGGCCGCTACTATTTTGAAAAAATTAAACCGCTATATCTCAACAACGGTTCAACCGATCACCAGGAAATATGGTATGGTGACGATATTGCCCCGATGAACTGTGTCAATCCATACACTACACTTACTGTTTTACGTAGCAAAACCGCAAAAATATTTTTGAAAACCAAACTAGCTTCAGTTACTCTTTGTTGTAAAAGTTGTTGCTTTAAATCAGCAAATATCAAAATTTTATCTGCAAATTCTAAGCACAGAAGCTAGTTTACATTCATGACAGGCTATTGACAGATATAAATGTGACACCTATCTCCTATACGTTGAATTTGCAGATAAAATTTTGATATATGCCGTTTTAACGCTGTAAAGCAGCGGCTTTTGCAAAGAAGAGAAACCGAAGCCAGTTTTGTATTTTCTAAAATACGGGATTAAGCACAGCATAGCCACCAGCGCTGATATTTGGCGTTGCCGAACAATCATTGGAATTACCGGATACTTTAGCTAAATCTGCTAAAGTGTCACTCCAACAGTTTCAGTATGCCGATTCCCGCTAAAAATCGGAAATTCAACCGTAGGGGGAATTTCCCCTTGTTGAGAACCATTGGTTCAGGCCATCTGGATTACGCATAGTAAGTAAGTGGGCCAAAACTTTGTGTTGAACGGTCGATGAGGTCCAAGTTCAAACATCTCGCTTGTGTGTTTGCGCAGTCGCGAGTGACGGTTTCAGAACATAAAACACTAACATGTACAACCGGCTGCATAACGAAACCCCAAGTCGTGAAACCTCGCCAGATGGAAGCAAAACGGAAAAGAACGTTATCTCTGCAGCTGCAACTCCAGGCAGCTACGGCTCAACCGCGGCACAAGACGAGTCGGTTCATCGGTTCTACGTTCCGTTCTGTGGACTCATCTTCTACATCATGGCGTTCTTGGGTTTCTTCAGCGCATTTGCTCTCCGCCAATCTCTGAGCGTCGCCATCGTAGCCATGGTCAAACAGACTACGGTCACCGAGACGGACATCGCGACGCTCAACGTCAGCGGACGCAACGAATGTCCCAGAGACAAAGAGCTCGAACGTAAAGGCGGCGAATTCAACTGGGACCGAAATCAAGTGGCAGTCGTGCTGGCGGCCTTCTTTTATGGATACGGAGTAACACAGGTGTGCAGCAAGAAAACTTGAAACAATTACATGTACACGTATCAGTTTAAAAGGATAAGATGGTAAAGGCTTTAAAATGGTAAAGGATTCCCATACTCGTTACCGAGCGTTGGGCCTGGAGCTGATCCCAGTGTACAGGCAGTCAGCCCACAGGTAACTAAAAGTCATGCACCCGGCGGTAGGCTGCCATTACTTTCCGTCAGGCCTGCGGTTACCTTCCCGGCCGCAGAGCATCACCGCCCCTTGGCCAGTACCAAGTTATACTGCTTGGTGACATAGGTATGAACGACTTACTGAAAGTTCTAACAAAGCTTATGCCCCTAGTAGAATTTGAACCCACGACCTGTTGATCGCAAGTCCAACGCTCCACCCGTTGCGCCACCGCTCCACCTTGTATTAGGTGTTAGCTGGATTAGTTTATCTTGACGCAAATAATCTCTACGTGAACCAACCTCAGTTAGCCAGTTACCCATTAGCTCTCTATCAACCTGTTCCGGAAGGAAAAACCTGTTTGCAGAACATGTTGGCTTGGGTATACAAGCCTGTCACCAATACAACAGTAATTCACAAATTATTACTCGTGTACCTATATACCTAATGGCGCATCGGGTAGAGCACTGGACCTGCGACCAACAGGTCATGAGTTCAAATCCTACTCCAGGCAAAGCTGCGCAACAACCTTGGGCAAGTTGTTCACACCTATGTGCCTATGTTACCAAGTAGTATAACTCTTGGTACTGGCCAAGGGGTGGTGATGTAAAAAAAGGGAAAAAGGCAAAAGTAAAACATTCAAAAAGATGGAGTAGAAAGTGGGGAAGTGAAGGGATAATGGGGGATTGCCCCGGAACCACACGGGGCCTTTCGTCACCTTAAAAGCGATTGACTAGCTTACTATGCATTCCCAATTACAGTTTCCATTCACAAAACTTTCACAAGAAAATTGTTAAACCAGAAATGTTCAGAAACATTCTATCGATGCAGCACAGCAAAGGACACACGGATGATTCAAGCACACAAATTGTAAATGGGTCGACCGACCGGACCCAGTCGAGCTGAGTGATTGCCCGTTACGACCACAATTAATCGGTACTGCAGGATAACGATAAAGTGAACGTCTGTTTGTAGGTGCCGGGAGGCTTGGCGGCTGATCGTTTTGGCGGAAAATGGTTGTATGGCGGCAGCGTACTTCTGTCATCAGTAGTATCCCTCCTCACACCGGCTGCAGCGAGAATCCACATCGGGCTCTTAATAACGCTACGAGTCCTAGCAGGACTTGGCGAAGGTGTGATGCTGCCCGCATTACATGCGCTAATTGCTCGGTGGTCGGCACCACAATACCGTTCGGTAGTTGTCGGCGTAATATTCGATGGCACGGATGCAGGAATTATTG
>Ga0209780_1001778_pt1 | contig 14657 bp, 10 predicted proteins | sample WorMetexBAHAMAS2_FD_187384 | JGI IMG/M metagenome (GOLD analysis project Ga0209780, IMG submission 187384) | Marine gutless worms symbiont microbial communities from Max Planck institute for Marine Microbiology, Germany - Inanidrilus exumae... | ecosystem: Host-associated > Annelida > Digestive... | reverse complement strand
CGAGAGTGAACCGATTTGGATAAAATCTGGAGCACTCAGAGTACATTGTCGGGGGCTGACCCTGGCAGATTTTTTGTGCGATCCGCTCAGTAGCGACAGCTGGAGAGCCAGGCGAAATTGTTTTTTTTTGTCAAGTATGCAACGCACGATTTCACCGATTTCCCGTCGGCCAAATTCATGAAATTAGAACACAACACATCGATCGGTGTCGAGATGAAATCTTTCGGAACAGAATTTTGAAAATTTTACCGTAGGGGTCGTTTTTTTAAAAAAAATCTCAAAATGTTTTAACGTCTTGCGACTTTTGGTCGCCATAACTTCGCAGTGAATCCACTTCGCCGGAAATTGACAACCAAAATAACCCTCTGTGGGATTTCTAGTTTCCATTTTTACCGTTGGAATCAATTTAAAGTCATTTCCCGAACATGTACACTCCGTACAAGTAATATCCCCAAATTTTTCTGTAACGTTTGACGCGGGTTGACAATGACAACAGGCAGATAACGCTGACATCACTCAGTCGCAGGCAGCCGATCACCATGGACTATTGAGTCACGTGACACTAGGCCTCGTCGAATGTAGGAAGTAAACAGCTTGTGCACAGATAGCCTATCGCTTCTAGCCGAATACTGTATTGTGGGCATTCCACGCAATACAGCCATCTAATTTGAGATTAATCTTTAGTAGGGTGGATAACGCTAGCAGCACGATGTAGAACATTAATGTCATTACTGAAGCATTGGTAAGCTTACATCAAAGATAAGGCTGTGTGCGTCTATTCGTTTTCTCAAACCGCCAGCGTTGGCTAGATACAGGATATGCCAGGGTTCAGCAGGGATTTACTTGCAAACTACAGCATTATTTTTCAGACCTTCTTGTCCAGATGGACGACAGAAAAGAGTTTGCTGATCGCCGTCTGCGATTGTTCGCAACATTCAGCCACGATTATTATGAGCTTTTTCAGTCGATGCTGTTCCCGTGTCGGAGAATATGCAGCAGCTAGTTTTGCTGCTGTCCTTTATTACCTTCATTACCGTCTTAGCCCACTAGTTTGCCATGGTCTTGTATTTATTAGGTCATCTTTTTGAATTAACTTTATCAAATCGGTCACGACAGCCGCCTTTTGAGTTTCGACTATACGTTGTTTTATAAGCATTTTCAAAGTTCTAACATTTTAAAGACACGTAACCGGTTAGTTCGAATTAAAGAGATAAAGAAATAACTATCATCCCTATTTTCTTCATCTTTGACGAACATCTTACTTTCTCTGAGCAAATTACATCTCTCTCCGAAGCCTGTTACTATCACATTAGCCAACTTCGGCCTATGGACAACTGTGTTGTGCATGCCGCATTGCATTTTTGTGCCATTTGGCAGTAAAAATCCATTGCGTTTGGTGTAAGTGGTGAAAATCTTACGGCAGTTTAGGGTGCAAATCGTTACGAGGAGGATAACAGTAGAAGACCAATGGATATAGCCACGGTCAGCTAAAATCGGCTAAGTTCAGAGTTAGGGTCATTATTCCAGAGTGAAGTACCCTTATCTTGAAAGATACCTGAATTCCTTTAGAATACAGTTTGTGAGCACAAGGCATGTGCCCAAAGCAGCTCGATCTATTCAGCCATTTCGATAGAACATCGGCTGAAGATTTTTGGCGTGCATTTTTACCGCGCGACGCTATGCTAGCGCGGTATGTGCTGTCGTCATTTGTCTGTCCGTCCGTCTGTCCGTCAAAGCCGGCACTGTACCAAAACGGTTAAACGTAGGATCACGCTAACACGATAGCCCCGGGACTCTTATTTTCTGACGCCAAAGATCTCAGCGAAATTCTAACGGGGTCACTCCCAGCAGGGGGCGCCAAATGGAGTGGATAGGTCAAAATCGGCGATTTTCGACCAATATGTCGCAATATCTCAGAAACGGTGCAAGATAAGGATCTAGTTACTATTAAATGTTAATAGGAACTCGAATGCGCTCTGTCGAATGATGCTATTTCCAGTGACCATGGGTGACCTTAACCACCCCGTTTTCGACATTTTGTATCGCCTTTCATATCTTCGTAGTGGTGGAGATAGAAATTTCAAATTTGGTAGGTAAGTTGACCGTAACAAGTCCGAGTCCGCGGATGATAAAACGTCACTGAAACAGGCGTGGTCAGGTCACGTGAACCATATAAATTTTGGTATGCATCAACCATATCTCTGGAACGGCTAAAGCTAGCGTTGTCAAATTTTGTATACCAGTAGGCTATATGTCAAGTCCCAACATACGGATGACAAATCGCCCTTTATAAGGGCGTGGTCAGGGTCACGTGACCCATTTTTAAATTTTGGGAGTCCCGACGATATTTCTGAAGTTTTTATAAGATTTGTAAACAGTACATATTTGCAGTGGAAGAACAATTGAAAATTGTATGTGGCCAATCGAATCGCACTAATACCAATAATCTTGAGTGACCCCGAAGGTCACTTTTGCTGTGTAGCATGTATTAACTAAGATATGTTTACAACTGAACAGGAACGCGAACTTGACTTGTAAATTTAACTGTATTGTCAAAAATGAAGGACGTCTCAAGGTCACAGGGAGACACGTACGCTGAAAAGTGATAATATTATTATCTGGGAAACGGTGTAAGGTGGAGACGTTGCTACTACAGATCACTAATAGGAAGTGATATATGGCCTATCGAATGGCGGTAATTCCTAGGTCATTGAGCTATTACATGCCTTTTCAAATGGGATCATTTTGTGTACAGTTGTGAAGCAGTTGATAAGATTTCAACTGACAAAGCACGTTGTGCAGTCCCTCTGCGATAGCTGAGCTTCTTGTTTATCTGTAAGTTTGAATTAATAAAAGATATTCAACAAAGCAACTTCGGCTGTTAAACCCCAAGACCCCTACTTTACTAATTTGTTTGGTTATATACAATGGATACTGTGGCTTGGATCATGAATGAGTATACTGCATATTGCGTAGAACAGGATTTGCTAATATGTACAAAACATTTCTGCAGCTACAACAACTAACTGATAAAAGCGGGATTCGTTGGCTCTCAGATAAGCAACGGATCAGCAGTACTTAGATTTAAGGCTTCTCGTTGCCTGCTAGCGTATAAGGCAGACGACATTATTCTCCATTCTTGTCGTGGGTATACCATCTGTTGTGTTAAACCAATGATTTACTCCGAGTACAGTTCGGTTTGTTTTTCTTTCATTCCGTCTGTGCAAGTAGTTGTGTTCAACTAAGTTAATGTTAGACTCCAAATGGAGGAAATGGAGGAATTTTTTTCAGGCTTCGCGGACGTATGAACTATTTGAGCACCTTCTAGTTACAGACCGCTTTAGTGGCCGCGTAATCAGTTGTGCGTATGTGTGTGTGTTTCCGGACAATGACTTGCGAACAGAATGACCTTTGACGTAGTAGTTCATCTGACTGAGCGAAAGATTGCTTTGTTTTGCCCGAATACCTTCGTTAGTAACCCTACATTGCCAGAGAATTTAGAGTAGTCTCTTTAACGTATCTGACTGTTGAAGCTCAGCAATGTAATCGGCATCACACAGCTAAATATTTCAGCCATTGAAAATTTTACCATTTATACCTAATAGCGATATTAGACGTTAATTCGTACAGTCCTACATTCAAGCTGTATTTTGACAGGTCATGGTTTCATACGTGACTTCCAAGGTTTAGTGACCCATTTTAATTTATCGGAGACCTATTATATCAGACTTTATTCTCCACGCAAGCAGCAAAAGAAGCAAAGATAAAACGACATAGGCCGAAACTACTGTACAGATAACAAACTTGCTAAACACCGAATAACAGGGACAAGAGACTGACACAACCTATTAAGAAAGGAAACAGATCGACAGTTCAATTCAACGTCAAAGTTCTTAATACTTAGGTGAAAATAAATGTCATTCACTGCATAAGAAGAACTAGTTTTAACAAGTGGTCAAAGAATTTTGACAAAAGGCCGCATCGCCGACTTGTCATTCCTCGCGGCGGTGAATAGATTTGTCCGATCTTGACACCATCTAATAAAATGGTTTCTTGGACCCACGTGAGTCAGCCCCAAACGGCATCTCGATCGGTTTACCTATTTTGGCCACATCGCATGCCACGATGCAGGCTATTGCTACATACAGAGTAGCATGGTCTGTCTGTGTGTCTGTGAGTCTATGTGCCTGTTGGACACGAGGGTGACCGTAAGCCCTGCAAAAACGGCTGAACCGATCGAGATGCCTTTTGGGGTCTCGACTTTGGTTGTTTTAGATGTGGTCCAGATCCCCACGGAGAAGGAGCAATTTTTGGGCGATGTCCGCCCTCACTGAAAGTATGGGGAGACTGCTGCGGTGTACGTAAAAACAACTGAACCGATCGAGATTCCGCCAAGGAAGAGGTGAGAAGACGACGATGCGGCCTTTCGTCGAAATTTTTTGATCACTTGTTGCACCCGTGTGCCCATATCGCCGACTTCGTGGCGATGAATGGATTCACCCGACCTTGACCTCCATCTTTTACATGATGCCTCGGGCCCACATGAGTCCCCCAAACGCCATCTTAATGATCGACTAAACTGGTTACACGGCGGCTTGTCAGGGTTACGTTGCACTTAGCATTCGTTATCGTTACCAAACGATCGTCGACAATAATACAGGTTCTGTTGACAAGTTGAAACATTTGACAGTAGCCATTTGGGTCGAAGTTACGCGCGACTGGACGGCTTTGGTGCTGCAGGCGTAATGGTGTCGAATGCAGCCGATGAGATCATCCTTGCTCCGAGCTTGATCGCCCGTCACTATATCCGTTCATGGTTCCTTCTCGACTTCATCAGCTCTCTGCCTCTCGACTACTTTCTACTGCTCATGTCACCCGAGGCCAACCTTAGACAACTCATGCATGCAGGCTGAGTATCCGGATGCAGTCTTATCTTTTTAAAATATAATTGTAGCCCAAAAATATTCATAGTGGGTCGTTTTTGGTCAACATCGTGCACAGCACTGTCCATAACAAGGACGTGGATGTCGCATACTTCTACACGGAATAAGGTGAAATTTGAAACTTGACGTGGTACTCTCTTCCACACCAAATTTTACTTTCACCGGTGAAACATGTCGCTCGTGCGGGTCAAAAAATACCCCCAAAATTGTCCTCTAAGTAAATTAAATGCCGACAGTTTGCCCTGCGGGCAGTCCTACCTGTAAAAAGAGACGCTGTCAGATATACGTAATGCAGATTTAGATTCTCTATGCATATTAAACAGTTCACTATGAGTGAATATTATTTATTGTTCCTGAATGCACGAACATCGTATGCACGCCACTCTGTTAACTTTAGAGAGTCGACTGTTACTTGCCGAGCAGGCTAGCAGCTACCATTGTTTGCATTTCGTACGTGTTATATCCACGCCGACGGCAGTTTCGGGTGCAGAGTTTACACCACTGTTTGTCTTTTTATCCGCACGATGTCTCAAAAACCGATGCAGCTAGGACCACCAAACTTGACATACATGTACAAATGTTTCACGATAAGTCCTGGAAACTCATTTATTCTGGGGTAAAGGGTCAAAGGGCAAGGTCAGTCACAATAAAGGTGCAGGTGTGGGTCTTTGCACTCTTGTGAGTGCTGGCTTCTTCTAGTTTTCATTGCCGTAATTACGCTGATGTGCGCTGTGAAGGTCGAGCTCTCAGAGTATTTCGTCTCGTCAAGCTGCTGAGTCTGCTGCGGCTGCTGCGTCTGTCACGGCTTGTCCGCTACGTCAGTCAATGGCAGGAGGCGAGTATGACGTCTTTATTACGTCATTATTAGTATGACGTTATTATTACGTCACTGTTTTGTAGCCTACGTAGCTGCTGTTTGGCCAGGACACGTACAGTGTTTATTGAATTTTTGGAAGTGATCCGGAACATATCGACCTCTACACTGTAGGTGGGCTTCGCGTTGAACAGAGTCACTGTTCACGTCTGCGGCTGTACTGGTACAAAGGTTAATGTTTATCACCTCCGTCCCTTACACGCACGCACCTGCTGCTCATTGGTAACGACACTGTTCCGATTTCAACGTGGCGTGGCGGAGGTATGCGCTCTAGACTCTCTAGTTATTCCATCAGCTGTCACATCAAGAAAGCGGTCGTAGGCGTGACTCAGCTGATAGCTGTCCTACCAGGTGGATCAAGGAAGCTGTACATATCCGCAATGAAGGTCATCGAGCTATGAATCGAGACGAGGGCAGCTATCAGCTGAGTCACGTCTACGACCGCTTTCTTGATGCGACAGCTGATCGTCGCATCGGAAGAACTGAGTACCAGCTTCTTCTGATGAAGATCTTGTGATGAGATCGAAACGTCAAAATAAAGTAATAAAGTTTTGGTTGTGATTTATGAATTTTAACTTGTAGTACAACAAACTGTTACTGTTACAAAAACCAGTCCGGGCTACGTACGTTGTATTTGATCTATGCTAGCGCGGCATATGCTATCGTCATGTGTCTGTTCGTCCGTCCGTCTGTCCATCACACGCCGGTATTGTATCAAAACGGCTATGTCAAGTCCCAGCATAATATAAGAATGACAAATAACCTTTAAAAGGGGCATGGTCAGGGTTACGTGACCCACTTTAAAGTTTGGGGCCCCAATGATATCTGTGGAATGGCTAAAGCTTGAATCTTCAAAATTTGCGCACATGTATAGAATGTATCAATCCTAGTCTATGAATGACAAACCACCCGTAAAAGGGGCATGGATCACATGACCCATTTCAATTTCGATGCCCGCGATTATATTTCCGGAACGGCTAAAGCGAGAGTCGCCAAATTTTGTATGCAGGTAGAATATATCATGTGCTAGCCTTGACATGACAGACCACCGGCCCTAGTGGGCGTAGTCAGGGTCACGTGACCCGTTTTTAAATTTTGTCCCAATCATATCTTTGGAATTGGTGAAGCTAGGCACTTCAAATTTCATGTGGTTATTGATAGGCCTACACCGAGTATTAGTGCATGCATATATACATACATATTACCCCCAAAATATGTGTTCAGACTTCAGTCAAATTTTGGGAAATAAGTGATAATATCTCGTTAACGGTGCAAGATAGAGACATAGTTGCAATGGAAGACTAATAGGAAATCGTATGTGGCCTATCAAATGTCACCGTTGCCAGTGCCCTTGACTGACCCTGAAGGTCACTTTTGCTGTTTAAAACCTTTCTGTCTCCCATACCTCGTGAAACATAGCACGAACTTGCCAACATGGCGCGTCGCACGGTTTATCTGCGATAGCGGAGCTTCTTATGTAGTTTCTTATGATTTAGTATTTCCTTTTTACTGCTAATATATTGCACTACTGTATTATATTATTTAGCAATTCAGCCCTTGAAGGCTGCAAGTGTGTTCTAATAAAATTAATTGTCAGTTTTTAGTTCCCGCCGTCATAGTAAATAATTATAATCGTAATCATAACGTAACTTACACAATGGTACAAATAACATGGAGATCATATTGATTGAGAACATACTGTAAAAGGAACATAAAGATATAATTGTGCAGGTCGCCACTGTATTTGTGATCAAGACTGGTAACACGGTGATATCAGACTACGTTTTCATAGTGCTTATTTTATGCTGTGTTCGTCAACAGTTCCTCAGCATAGCCGGGATGTTCGTGCGCATCTTTAACCTCATCTGCATGATGCTGCTGCTTGGTCATTGGAACGGCTGTCTACAGTTTTTTGTACCAATGTTACAAGACTTCCCACCTGACACGTGGGTTGCTATCAATAACCTTCAGGTTAGCTAAATTACAAGTCATCTCCGATTTTCCATAGTACGAGTTTCTTAGCTGTGTTTTATATACTCTGTGCAACGAAGATAAATATATCTTTTTCATTTTTTGAACTTGTGTCACGTCTTCTGCAGAATTACGCTAACGACTTGATAAACAAGGCATTCGTAGACAGCAACTTCGCTCCTGGTACTGCCACCTGGCGAACTCGACGTCGTCTTTGATTCTGTCCCATTGGCACCATTATGTGAAAACATGACGTAATCTACAGAATCGAAATTACATAACGTATTGCACTATCGTCTGAGGAAGACCAAGACACAGCCACAGGTAACATGTAAAGAAAATGTAACAATTGGATATGCGGTTTTTGAGATATGCGAACGAACAGTTATACATACAGACAAACATACAGACACACTCATCGCAATACTTCGCATCCCTCCCGGCGGCGAAGTAAGTATAGTTATAGAATTGTACTTTTCCGTTCTATTGTAAGATAAGTAATAAAAGCTGGCCAATTTAAAAGTTAAAACTCACTGTAATTGCGATAAAGTCAACTACAACAGCAGATGTCACATTGTCGTAACTCCACGTGACGTAGAACTTTCACCCACATCAGCAGTCGCGACGAGAAATTCATGAGCAGTGTTTATTGTGTGACTTCTAACGATCAATATCAGCACCATTTGTTACTGTTGGGGCCAGATCTTGTAGACTGTCCGTGCAGTCAAAAATTATTACCCCGCGACGATGGCAGTCGTGGGGTTAGGTTTTAACCTCCGTTTGTCTGTAACTCTGTGTATCTCTCTTTTTCCGCACGATGTCTCAAAAAACGATGTAGCTACTTGACATACAAATGTTCCACGATGAGTCCTGGAAAGCCATTTATTTTGGGGTCAAAAGGTCAAGGTCACGAGTGCCGGCGTGGGTCACAGCGCTCTTGTCAGTGCTGGCTTTTCTTCGTGCAGCGTGCACCGTGGTCGGAGCAGTACACTTGGGCATTGTTCAAGGCGCTGTCACACATGCTGTGTATCGGCTACGGCCGCTACCCGCCGCAGTGCGTCTCCGACGTCTGGCTGACAATCATCAGCATGCTTACTGGTGCCACCTTCTACGCACTGTTCGTCGGCCAGTCGACCTCGCTGATACAGACGTTCGACACTTCCAAGCGCATCTACGCCGAAAAGGTAGGATACACCGTCAGCGGCGCAGCCAGGATTCTGCACTAGGAGGCCGACTCAGCCTTTCACCCTCCGTGGGACAGTAAAATGAGTATCAGCTTTCGGGCTGAGTAATAATAATGAATGACGATGGTGATGTGGATGATAGCAGCCTACCGGCGGACTCTCAGCTCAAGTGGGTTGGCTTGGTCTGAGAGTTGGTGGACACCTGGCGCTGAGTCTGCTATCACCAAATGAAACGGATGAACTATTATTATTCTTATTCTTCTTTTTTTATTATTATTATTATTTGAACTAGAGAGGTACGGCTGTCACCAGGTGGTGGCGGTGATGGCTATAGGCCGTTTCCACCAAAGTTCCCGCTAGACGTATACAGGTAGTAAACCAAGCACAAAACAGTTGTTGCTGTCGATTTTCGTTTACAGCACTTGCTCTACATTGTCGCAGTTGGAGACGACAATTACGACCATTTCACAGACTAACATATCAACAGTCACGAGCAAGGGAGAATTAGAAAAGCTATGGGGCGCTGCTTGGTCTGTGTAAGCGACTGCTGTTCTTGTCTGCAGCAGTACGACACTTTCTCATTGCTGCGTTGCATTGACTAAGACCGCCCGCTGCCAGATATCACGCTAACGTGCTCTCTTTCCCTTCCGCCATCGGTCTTCAGCACAAATAGCTTTAGCTGCTGCTCCAATCCTACCGCCCACTGCAACAAAAAACGTGGTTTAGTAGACCGCCTCCGTCGTAGGCTTCACCCAGCGTTACCGTGTCTGGCAAATTACTAGTATACATGTAGATGGTATGTTGTGCTGTTAATACGATACTGGCAGTTCATCGGGTGTTTTCAGTGCAAGCAGGTGCAGGAGTACGTCATGTGTCGAAAGTTGCCGCGCCAACTGCGGCTTCGCATCAGCGACTACTACGAGTATCGATATCGCGGCAAGATGTTCAACGAACGAAGCATCCTCGACGAACTCAACGAGTGCCTCCGGGTGGTCTGTATAACGCTCCACTCGGCTCAACAGTCGCACTTGTTTAGCCCGCCCGGCCTGCCTCTGGCATGAGGAAGGGCTATAAGATGTGCAGTTTTCCTTTTTAACGGTCCCCTTGAAAACCAATTATTACTGGCCCACCTAATTGGCCAGTATTGTTTTGCTCGCTGGCGTCTGTCGTCTGTCGTCGTCCGTAACGCTGCCGGCGGGCGGGCGGGCCGGCCGCCGGGCGCGGGCAGCCGACACTGCACGGCGGGCCAGTACGGTTACGTCCCGTTAGGGCGACACCTTGTTTCAGAATGTACTGGACCGATATTTATCAAATTTTCAGAATATGTACGGGCATGGTCGGGCATGATCAATCTGACCTTTTCGTGATCGCTTAGGTTCCGAATTTTGGCGCGAATCGGCGAAAATTGGCATACCCCACCTTCATTCTGTGCGCTGGCATTCCATAAAGGATAAAAGGATCGCAATACGAATGTGCGCGTTAACACCGCCGATGACCCCTCTACGTCTGGTAAACATTTGGTGAACTTTGATCCAGCAACCCCTGAGATTTGCAGGCGTGTTTGCGTCGGGGGGGGAGGTGGCTTCACGAGTTGCATCTCTCGTCGCATCCGTGTTCACATGTGTCCGCTGTCCAGTGTCCATGCACTTTTACTCGGAGAGTCGATGTCAGCGGAATTGGCCTTAGCGACTAAGCGACGCAGTCGGCAGTTAATTGGCTTCACGTCCATAGTCTGCCGTAGTCGCAGCGCTACAGTGCAGAGATCAATACGATGTGTACCGTGTTTGACATTTTGCGTTGCCCGAGTTTTTGGTGAAGCTAGAAAAGCCTTAACTCCAGGTCGCCCCGATCACTTAAGATACATTTTGGATTACCGTAAATTTTGTGTTACTCGTTTACAGTTTTGATTTCAGGTCTGCTTTTCAGGCAACTGGTTTTCCCAACTTTACTTTCACTTTCCAATCGACTGCATCCATATCGGAACATTTCACCCTGTGACCTTGAACTTTGACCTATGACCTTGACCACTGAACTGACCTGGTCAGCGCTAAAATAAACCTTCATGCCAACTATGTAGGTCAAAGGTCATTTCGTTTGAAAGTTATTGTTCCGACAGTGGAACTCCACACAGACACACACAGCCGTCCGACTGCTCTATACGGCCACTAAAATGACCTATAAAAAGCCAAAGAACGGAGAAGAGTCATCGGCGAACGTATAAATGTGATTCTGCTGCATTATCGGCTTAACGCGAAAGAGGTCTAGACCTACTTGCCGCTGTTTGGGTTCAGGCTTGTTAGCCCGCCCGGTATCGCGATGCCGCCGGCGGGCTTATGTTTTGCCGATGTTACTTTCTTTTTTAATGTCGCCCCTCTCACTCGACAACGGGTGGACGGATCGCAACGCGGATTGTTGCATTAACACCGTCGATGAAAAACATACTACGGATACAAATTTGATGAACTTTGGTCCAGTAATCCCTGAGATCTTGTGGCTCATTTGCTTGGGTGATGATTTCGCGTAGGTTAAAATACACTATGCGCTGGTTTTTAAAAAATCATTCGCTAGGTGGCAGTAGCAGAGCCAGTCTGTAAGAAATACACAGTCGCGTTTACGCATATCGGGCGGGCTAAACGTTGGGCTTTGCCCTGCTTTCTAGTTGCTAAAGTGGAATTCTCTTTACTGGAGGTTTAAGACGCATCTGTGGTCTCTTATGTTTTTAGGCTACTGCATATTAGTAGGCCTACCTTTATTCGCAATGAATGGAAGTAACTGTTGTGACCAAGCCTTTGCAAAAATTGTATCTATTAGTTCCTTGTCTTGTTAAATAAATATGTTTGTTTATTATCCACGATGACGGCAGTCGCAGGGTTGGGTTTTCACTGGCGTTTGTTTGTCTCTCTGTCTGTTCATCCGCACGATGTCTCGAAAACCGATGCAGATTTATACTCATAAACCCCTTCTGTGCACAAAACGATCAAGTTTACAATTAAAACTATTTACCGACGCGCAAGTTACTAAAGTCAGGCAATTTATTGCATTTATCAGTAACTAGCTCTCCACCCTTGCGTGCTGCTCCCTGGTGAGTCACGATAAGTATGCTATCTATCCCGGACAGAGGGATAGACGGACGGACGCCAGACAGTTAGGTTACGCTTTCCGCTGTGGACGCGGCCAGCGGAATAATAGCGACTACGGTTCGTCAGCCATAGACCGTCATGTTTCACATAGGAGATCGTGAACTACAACTGTCGAGCGCTTGTTGCGGCCGTTCCGTTTTTTACTCACGCCGACGCGAACTTCGTGACGGAAGTGGTGACGAAGTTGCAGTACGAGGTGTTCCAACCGGGCGACTATATCATCCGGGAGGGCACGGTCGGTACCAAGATGTACTTCATCCAGGAAGGCGTCGTCGATATCTTCACCGACGCCGGTGACGTGACGACCAAACTCAGCGACGGCTCCTTCTTCGGCGGTAATAAACTATCGTCAGCATAGATGAAAGACCAGCCATGGGATCTCAACCAAACACGGCCAGTAGGTCGGAATTGGTGTCGATTTACAAATACCCCACAAAAATTTTTGGGGACCTTCCCAAAAATTTGGGGCGCAAAAACACTTTTCCGCGACTTCCGCACTAGACACAGGATATCTCCGGAATTAAACGTCGCATGGACAAACAAAAATGCTAGTGTCAATCTACAATTTGTCCCCTACAAGTTGACCTACTTTCCGTGACCTTTGACCCAGAAACGGCTGAGATCCGTTTGCTTATTGTGACGCAACATTCTGCGGCCATTACGTTGCAACCATCAAAGTTGCGACATCTCTAGTTGTTTATGTAACTCACACGATTTTATTTCCCACTTCTCTATAATAGACAGCATCAGAGCTAGTATGATTGTCTGGAGGTTAGGAGGGAAAATAACCAGAACTGTTCTGTGCTGTGTTGTATATGACAGTTGTGCACAATGATTCGCACACACGTGAATAGTTCTAAATTTGCATGTTGGTTTAGATTTGGATTTCGTTTGTGTATGTGTTTGTTTAGGTTTATTTTTTTGTGTTAGCTTAGATCGTTTTATTCCCGTGTTGCTTGCTTTTGTTGTGTTGGGTTTAGTTTCTTCAGTACCAAGCCACGATATTGGGCTGGAAGAACGTTTCCGAAATGACCTATTCTGTGTTGAGTGGGATGTAAAACCTTAACTCAATCAATCAACACTATTTCACTGACATAATTTAATTAATATAATTTAGCCAGATAGAGTCCGAACGCCTGATGTGAACTAAAGCGTACAGCGGGACATCTGATGATCTGAAACTGAAACGCCGATACTAAAAGTGTGTACAATCGTTCAGCCCTCCCAGGCATGAACCAGTCATAGTTCCAAGATCACTGAGCAGTGCGGCATACACAGACCAATATATACCGTGTCCGGAAAAAGGTGCCACTACAGTTTTGCCGCTAACTTTGCCAAATATGCTGACCGATTTTCAGAATTCTTTCACCGATAGACTTAGCACCTTTTTTTCCGGACACGGTGTAGTAATGAAGAATTTATGTAACAGACGTAGCCTGAGCTTCGAAAAAGATAGATGTCCCCACGCATATTGACTAGCAGACGGCGTGCTGTGTTCCTCCTGTTGGGAACACATACTCACATGTCTGTTCAACCCACGAAAATTCCTGTTTAATTTTTTGTTTCAAAATTTTCAAAGTGGCCACAACATTCTGCGTCTTAAATACGCCAGTGATCGTGGCATCAAACGCACGGACGTGTTGCTAGAATTTGAGTCAGATTTAACGTGTGTGAGTGACCACGGTCACTGCATGACCACGGTCACTGGTCGTTACTCCTCTTAGGTAAGAATTGAGATTTATGAAAATTTCATGCCCGCAAAATTTCGTGAAATTCTACGTGTCGAGTTGTGTGACTGTATAGAGATTTGTCTGTTGACGAGTGAGCGACGGACGGCTAGCGTGAAGGCAGAGACGTACTGCAATGTCTACTCACTGTCCGTGCAACACTTCGACTCCGTGCTGCGACATTACCCGGCAATGAGGCGCACGATGGCGGCAGTCGCCGACGAACGACTCAACCAGCTCGGTGTGTCATCATCCCGTCTGTCAAAAAACGCCTTCCACGGCGCCCATGACTGGCTTGCGAAGTGATGTAGGATCGATTGGATGCCAAACAGGGGCGGATTCACTGAGGGGGAGGGAGCCATCCCCCTAGACGGCAGCTGGCCAAAAAATCGAGAGGCCAGGTCGATCAAAAGTAGGTTTTATCATTTTCGGAATGCACCGAAACACGCCTTTTTGAGCTTAAAAATCGAATATTTTTCTGGGAAAGGGCACATCCCCTCCCCAGTCGCCTTCTACGGTGGGAGGGAGACACCCCTCCTCACACTCAACACCCTCGCGCCTACGGCGCTCCATTCGACTCGCGCCGAAGACTCGCGCTGGACCTCGGCGCCTACGGCGCCTCGGCCCTAGGCGAGGGGGCGATTCCCCTAGACGGCTGCTGGCCAAAAAATCGAGAGGCCAGGCCGATCAAAAGTAGGTTTTATCATTTCCGGAATGCACCAAGACTCGCCTTTTTGAGCTTAAACGTCGAAACGTTTGTTCTGGGAAAGGGCACATCCCCTCCCCAGTCGCCTTCTACGGTGGGAGGGAGACACCCC
>Ga0209780_1001777_pt1 | contig 14657 bp, 9 predicted proteins | sample WorMetexBAHAMAS2_FD_187384 | JGI IMG/M metagenome (GOLD analysis project Ga0209780, IMG submission 187384) | Marine gutless worms symbiont microbial communities from Max Planck institute for Marine Microbiology, Germany - Inanidrilus exumae... | ecosystem: Host-associated > Annelida > Digestive... | reverse complement strand
AAACAAGTGGGCGTGGCCATTCGTCGTTTCGTCGCACGTTTTGGTCGGAGCAAAGTCAGAGCGCTCGGACTGGTCTCGTCCGGAGTTAAAGAACGCGAAGCGAATCGCTCGGACGTAGAAAAAGAAAGGCTTGATACGAGACTGGACCGCTCTGGAGCGCTCGGAGGCAGTAAAAGAACGCCCCCAATGTTAGCCTGTGACATGCCGTTAGAATACTGTTACAATAATCAAGTCTGCTGCCGACGATAGAAACCGCCATGGCCTTGGCTGTGTCAAGTGTCACGAGTGGACGTATGTGACACAGCGCACGAATGTGGTAGGTAGTGACAGGAGCGACTGACATCAACGACGCGCTTATTGAAAGAAAGCGTTGAGTCGAGCCTTTGCGTTAAGATCGTTCAAGGCAACTTTCAACTCAACCAGCCGTCATACCAATGTCACAGCTCACAGAGTTTCGGCTACGCTTATGTAAGCAGAAGTTATTAGGCAGAGAAGCCGACCATTACCAAACATAACAAATCCTGATCCAGCCCAACCCTTGCAAATGGCATCTCGATCCAACCGTTTGACCAACGAACAACCAACCATGGAGCTACACCGATGACAATATGAACACATGCGTGCTAATTCAGGGACACCCCGTCGATTATTGACGTTCCTATCGTACATCGCTGCCAAATAAATCCAAACAAACCCATTACGACAATAACTTAAATAACAGCAACAGTCTATTAATATTACTTGAATTCTCGAAACACAGTAGGATGTTATCGTCCTTTTGAACATGTATACTGCGAAGTCACGCGAATGTTATCACAGGCATCGAGCCTTTTTGTGATGCACTTTCCCCTCAATTTGTTAATATTCAGCAAATAAGTAGGCCCTTACACAAATAAACCCCACGCTCTGGGTCCTTTTGGCCTCGTGCTTCGACCTTCTGGCATTGCATTTTACAGACGTAGATACAATGGGCAGTACACCTAATGGGGTTTAGGTCCCTTCCCACAACAGTAGCACGGTATTTCGTTATTTCGTCTAATTGGCCAACTTCAACTGATCTAGTTTTACACTCATTTTAATCACGACGTGCTATCTCGCTTACAGATACATGACGCACTGCAATGGAAGTCGACGCACGATGAAATAAAAGCGTGTGCTGGCTCGTCTAAGTTTTAAGGACGCCAAACTAAAAGGCTGAGAACTGACACGCGGTGCCCGTAAACTGGCCATTCATTGGGAGCTTATCGACGCGACAACGGTTTACGGTCAATTCGGGCGGAAAGTCGCCGACAGGCCGCTAATATAGCGGGCGAGGCGACGGCGTCAATCTCTGGTCACGTTACAATGCGCACGCGACCCCGAGCCGGTCGTCGACGAGAGCAGAAATTGCCGGCGACTCGTAAAAGACAATCGAACCGCGAGAGAGGAGATGTGCCACCGGCCGGCCGGCGTCTGCGACGGCGACCGTCTCGAATCACGCGGTCGTTGCAGCCGACGAAGCGTCCGGTGGCAGTATATCGACTGTCACGCCACGCCTGCCCAGCCGGCCGGCGACGTAAATTCGCCAACCGTCCGAACGACATACAGTGAGATTTCTGGCAAGTTCAACGAACCTGAACGTACAGTTAACAACGCTACAGCACTTACAGCACACAGTAAACAAATAAATTCACGCTACATATCTCAACGCCTCTGAATGTTAGGACCCCATGGCGCTACACAAATGTCATTATTATTGTTTTTTTGGAGCCCACCACTCTACCAGCACAAAGCGTGAAAACTGAAGCTAAGCAAAGTGCTAATAGTTACAACGGCGGTGTCACATACGGAAAAGACCGCATTTCCTTTTTGAAAAGCTATGGACAAGCGCTGGAACAGGAATGTTGTTTCCCTCATGTCCTCTGTGATGGAGGTGATACGCCTGTGTCAGATTAATGGCTATATGGTGCCATACACTAGCTGTCTTCACGGCAAATGGGTAGAAGATGTAAGTGCTGGTCAGTTTGGCATACTTGTCAATCTTAATATGTACTGTCTTATGAGCTGCACCTTGCTTGGTAATTGTTGTGCTGCCTATGTGGGACTCCGCATATGTGTCTGGAACTGTCAAATCTCAGGCCAATGGGTTTTCGTTTGCAGATGGACTATGGCAGGACAGTGGTCACACCTGGGCGTTCGTTGTCATCTCGTATTAGACTCACTGGTTCTTTTTGCTGGCATCTGAGCTCGCTTTTAATCTCTTTCCATGCTGTCGCTCAAACAACTGCAACACTGTTGTTGTTGCTAATGTTGGATTTGCATTAGCCTACTGTAACATTGTATCTATATGCATATTGTAATCAATCAATCAATCAACATGGATTTATTTAGTTGGTAAAAGGCCCTTGCGTTACATTGAATGAATGATTGATGAATCAAACCTGTTAAACATTTAAGCTACCTGCAAAAATTGAATGTAAATTATCGCAATTAATATCAGTGACAAACAGTCTGAGAGTTTTCGATGGTCGAATAGCTGAGACTATTTGTTGATAGTAAACACGGGGTTAAAGCCTGCGGTCGTGACATTTTATTATGGATGTACAGATGTAAAAATCATTCATCACGACATGCGGACACCGCGTATAGATTGAGCACCGTGTCACGCGGATCGTAAACTAGAGCGATTGCAGTGTTCACTGCTAGACGGAGCGTAAAAACGACGTTGACTCGAGCAAGCCTCCGGTGTCGGTCGACTCTACGCTGCCGAGTTAAGCCGTCTGCGTCTCCGTCGTTCGGGCACGCGCTGCCCTTCGGGACCGGGCGTACGCACGAGCGACGACGCCGCGGCGCGCCCCTGATCGATGCCGAACGGTCTCCGTTTCTCGCGGCTCGCGGGCGGAAAGGGATCGCGCCGACCGATCACCCGTCGTTGGTTTACGGCGCACGTGCCCGGCGACAATTGAAGCGTAGAGCGCGGCCTCGGCACAATGATAGCGCCGCCGGAGTATCGGATCGGTCCCGGCGCTTTCCACGCGTCCAGTGTGCATTAATGCGTGCATTCAGATTAGACAATAAGCACAGCGTCCCGGCTGCAAACGCCGCAGTCGTTCACGTCTCCGTGGTGCCTACACGCGTCACCAGGTTTTTGCCCATCCCCTGTAATTCCCCCCATCACGTCTCAATCCCATGTCCCCTGACTCGCACACCGCTCGTGTGATGGTTGTTGGCACATTGTGTTAGGAATCGTCAAAGTTCTGTTGTCCTTTCGCGAACGCCTGGGATTTACAGTGACTTAGTCGAACATGCGCTGTCACTGGGCAAAGCGATAAGTTGACCACAGTCGCAATTTTTACCGCGCGACGCTATGTACATGCTGCGGCCCGGTGTCCGTCTGCCTTTTATCTCTCCGTCCGTCACAAGCTGGTAATGTACAAAAATCACCGAAACAACACTGCACAACAGCCCAGGGACTTTTGTTTTCTATTGTTATCGAGGCATATGCTGTCGTGGTGTGTCCGTCTATCTATCCATCTGTCTGTCTGTCACAAGCCGGCACTATATCAAAATGGCTAAACGCATGATCACACAAACAACACCATACGATAGCCCAGGAACTCTAGTTATCTGTTGCTAAAAATCTCAGCGAAATTCTAACGGCGTCACTCCTAACGGAGGGCCAACTACAGGCGTGTTAGGTTCAAATCGGCGATTTTTGACCAGTATCTCGCTATATCTGAAAAACGGTGCAAGATAGGGACATATTAAGAACTCGTACGCGCTCTGTCGAATGGCGCCATTTTCTGTGACCTTGAGTAACCCATAACTACTCCAAGCCACCCCATTTTTCCATATTTTGTATCGCCTTTCATATCTTCGTAGTAGGTGGAGATAGAGAGTTCAAATTTGGTAAGTCGTTTGATCGTAGCAAGTGATAGCACACAATTGACAAATCATCCCTGAAAGGGGCGTGGTATGGTTATGTGAACCACTTAGATTTTCGTGGGCACCAACCATACCTCTGGAACGGCTGAAGCTATGGTGGTCAAATTTTTCACACCGGTAGGCTATGTCAAGTCCCAGCATAGTGATAACAAATGACCCTTAAAAGGGGCGTGGTCAGGGTCACGTGACTCACTTTAAATTTTGGGGACACCAATGATATCTCTGAAACGATGTAAGCTAGAATCGTCAAATTTTGCACACAGGTAGAATGCATTAAATCCTAGCCTATGGATGACAAACCACCGCTAAAAGGGGCATGGTTAGGATCACGTGGCCCATTTTCAATTTTGATGCCCACTATCATATCTCTGGAACGGCTGAAGCGAGAGTCGCCTAATTTTGTATGCAGGTGGAATATATCAAATGCTAGCCTTGCGATGACATACTGCCCCTAATGGGCGTGGTCAGGGTCCCGTGGCCCGTTTTCTTAAATTTGCTCTCAATCATATCTTTGGAGTTGGTGAAACTAGGCAGATCAAATGCCGTGTGCTGATTGATACAGAGGTGTACTAGTGCACGAATGATAGATTACCGCAGAAAGGGGTGTGTTCAGGGTCACGAGACCTCTTTAAGTTTTGCGAAATAAGTGATAATATCTCAGAAACGGTACAAGATTGAGACATGGTCGAAACTCGAAATTGAAGTTTATCGAATGGCACCATTACCAATGCCCTTGAATGACCTTGAATGTCACTTTCGCTGGTTGAAATCTTTCTAGCTCCCATACCTCGCAAAACATAGCTCAAATTTATTAACATAGCTCGTCGCGGGGTCCCTTTGCGGTAGCTGAGCTTCTTGTTTAAAATACGGGACCCCAATCATATGTTTGGAATCGGTGAAGTTTTGTTCTGCTGGTTCTTACGGAGGAGTACTGGTGCATGCATGACAGATTACTCCTAAAGCAGATGTGTTCAGGATCAAGTGACCTCTTTAGATTTTGGAAAATATGTGATAGTATCTAGGAAACGGTACATGATAAAGACATAGATACAATAGAAGACTAATAGGAAATCGCATGTGGCCTGTAGAATGGAACCATTGCCTTGAGTGACCTTGAAGGTCACTTTTGAGTTCACTTTTGCTGTTTGAAAACTTTTTAGCTCCTATACATCGGCAAATACAGTACGCATAATCTTCTCAGTGTATGCCTACTTTCCATGACTGTAAAGTGCCCACGCAGTGGCTCGAGCTACTTTGGACACTTTAATCGTTCATTCTTTCGTTCGTTCGTACAGTTAATTCTCTTGTATTTGGCTTGTCAAGGGTTGGACTGTTAGTGAATCAGAGCAAAAGGCCACTCACTGTCAGTACGGCATACATGTACATGTAGCTCAGGATCACGTGAACGTCTAACAGGATAAGGAGAGCCGCCTAATCAATGTATTCGTTGCCGCATTAAAACTGACTTCTGCAATTTTTGTCTGGCGCCCTTGTATTCATATTCGCCGTATATTACCTCTTGGTATAATAATAAATACAGGGAATAAACAGAACTCTATTAATTTTCCTCCCAAACCGTTCCTACCGTAGAAATCATCGCTAACTTTATTACTGAATCCACTAATCATCCGCTATTGCACTTGATCCCTACTAATCCTTTGTCACCGCTGACGAACGGAACAGGCCAACGTAATATTGTAACCACAGCTCTAGTCTATAGTGTTGCAGAAAGTCTCGCTCGCGACACGTTTTCGTGATCATATAAGTAGTAACTTTGCCACCAGACCTTATCTCTTACTTCAGATTTACTAGGCCTATTACGACAACAATAGCATCTTAGGCCTACTCAGTGACGATGACTATAATTTTAAAACACAATGAGAAAATTTTACGAACTATTGGCATTTTCCTTTAATGAATTGGAGAACAGACTCTTCAGAGGCTACTCTGGCAATCTTACCAAATAGCCATGCAAATAGCTTCTGAAGAGTATGTTCTCCAACTCATTAAAGAAACATTTCTGACAATTTTATTGTACGGTCTCGAAACATGTCCCGTCAAAAAGCCGATCTCAGATCACCGGACTTTGTCATCGATTGCCTTTTCATGAAATTATTTAGGACTAACAACACGGATAATGTCAGACAATGCCAGCAATTTTAATTTCGATTGCCCAGTATGACTGTCATTAACAGGGCTGCTAAATTTTAGCCATTATTTGATGTAAATAGCATTAACTTATTGTGCTATTGAGAAATCGCTGCTGCTTTTTGATAATCTTTCGTTAGTTATCTTTTCTTTATTTTTTTAAATTTAATACTCGTTTATTTTGTTTAATTGTGCATTACTACCACTTGTTGGTGACTAAAAATTATTATCAATAGTTCACCTCCCTAACCCTAACCAGGTAGACCAAATAAAAGTTCCTAGGAACTGTTGGCGGTTCACAGTGCATACACGAAATACAATGAAATACATAAAATACAATGCCCCAGCAGCATGATTTCATTTGTTACTCGTCAGCTTTCATTAACGGATTGTTACAATCGTCACGTGGAGAGTGACCTCTGCTGACCCCAGCTGGACTTATACTGACCTCGTATCGCGTTCGCGGGCAACAGCGAAGCACAAGACAGCACTAGGAGCGTCGACGTCATCGGCGTGGTGGCGACGGCAACAAACGACGACGTCACAAAGTCGTCGCGGCGACGTCGACGATCCCACGTCATGTCGACGGGCGTCCGCAGCCGAGACAACGAGCGCCGCGACAATCGTCGTACGTTAGCTGCTGCTGCTGCTGCTGCTGCTGCGCTGTGACGACGTCGTAAAACGCGACGATGACGGCAGAACAGACATCCACAGCGCGCGACGATCGCCCGACGCATCGATCCGGACGCCGTCGTCCTCCGCTTACCCTCCGCCGCGCCGCCGACGACCGGGCAAACGGCCGTAGTAAATCGTCATCGGTTCACAACAGAACCAACCGTGTCGTTGGCATGGTCTTCGAGTAGCTAGCTAGTCGCTGACTTGACTGCCATGCGTACTAATGAGCTCTCGCATTAGCATTACGACGGGCGTTCGGTCGTTGACACCTTGGTAATGTAATGCGCTGCTTGATGACGACATCGAGCCATTTATTTCGATAGTTTGCTTAACTGCTTTTGATCTCGGCCCACGAAAGACGTAACTATTGTATCATCCACTTATACGGCATAGTAATATATTGGCGAAACTTCAAATACAAGCGATATCGCCCTGATAGCTGCGGAATGATATGCCCCGCCGATAAGCCATTTCAGTCCTTAGGTGACACCGATGACCGTGGAAAAATGATAGGCAATCTAGGACTTCCTATTCACATGGTCCATGGCTCTATCTCGCTTCGTTTTTGAGACATTGACGACGTGGTTTGGTCTCGATGACGTTTGGTCCATTTCCGGTGGCATGCATGCTGACCGGTTGGTTCGACTTCCAGCATGGGGTTTCCTGTTAGTCGCTTTAAATCTTGAGACAGGGGCAAGGTTTAATGCCCCAGCTTTGCTGAAGAATAGCAGAAACCATGATAGTAATTACTGATATGACAACAATGGACTCTATAATGCCATTCGTCAGATACAATCATTTGCACCGGCCGCCACTCCGCCAGCGTTTCACGTTAAAATCGTCAAAGTCATTGTAAAACTTTAACCAGCCAATAACCAGCCTATTGCTTTGACCACATCAACTATTTTGTACAGTACAGTTAGCTAGTCAGTTAGAGCTTCAGTCTCTGTTTTTAATCTCCAACAGCTTGGTGGGAAAGGTTGTAACCGTGTTTGTTTGTCTGTTTGTCCGTTTTGTTAGCAAGTTGTTAACTAGACAACACTCGGTAGAACACGAATCCCTGCTACAGTGTCGTCACCGTCGAACAGCAGGTGCGCTAACCCTAACCATACTTTCAAACACTAATATTAATGTTCCAAAATTTAACCAACTCTTCTTTTGTCAATACTCCATCTAATCCCACAATTTCACGAGAATAGGCTTACACCCATATATGTTTGAGTTAACGCCTGGGCAGGATACAAACGTTCAGGAGGAATTGTCCGAGGGGAAAATGTCCAAAAAATGTCTTACATTCGGCTGTGCCTTTTGGTTATTACGAAGTTAACTTTAGAATAGCGGCAGTTATACGGTGGCGCAAACACAGTGCCAGAGGCCACTGAGTCAAAAATTAAAATGTTCCAATACACTCACCCTTGCACGTAACTGCGTTAAACGCTAAGCGATTGTCAAAATTTTTTCACCGCGAGACGTAGCAGTAAATTTGCACTGAAGTCATCACTAAAGATCCCATCACACCTTAAACGTGTTCTTTTACTACCTGTGAAATATTCGGCTGCTTGTTGACTCAGAATGATCCGCTTTTCATGCACAACGCTGTATTTTTCGTGTGATAAAGTGTCGTAGTTAAACGCCAAGTGCGGCGACATTGTTGAGTGGTTTCACGACGAGCGACAAAGCGGCTGTCGCTGGGCATTGTTTTGATGAAGACAACAGCGCAGAAGTTTTTATTTACCGATGATCGATGGTGATCCGCTCCGCTGACGACCGCGCCACTCGCGGATAACGCCGCGGCGCCGGCGGCGGCTGCGGGGGCGACGGTGCGGACTGCCAGCTGACGGACCAGTTAACGCACAGACCGGCGTCGTGCTGGGCCGATCTGTGACCGCTCCGAGCCCCGACGACATGGCCGAACGGCACGCGAACGAAGAATCATCACCGAACGTAACGGTGCGTCGTCGACTGGACAGTGGACATCGACAGCGAAGCACAGTTCGACCGTCGGTTCGTCCAGACATTCATCGAACATGCTAAAATAGCGTCGTTAAACAAAGCCGCCTTCAGATCACAGTTTTGGCTGTCAGTTGCAACATTGCCAACATGTCTATGAGTGTCGGGTGTCGTTGTTATGAAGACTTTCAATCTTGGTCTGCTACTTGAGTTCGAAACTGACTCGGACTAAATTTGAATTTGAATCGCTGGAATCTCCGGTCGAATCCTCCACGCCAAATTTCGCCCCATCGGCTCCCTTGTGTGGAGGAAACCTAAAAATCGCCCTCTGAGTAATCTAAATAGCGGCGTATGCGCTGAGCGCTTGCTGTCGACAAAATGATAACAGAAATACTGTATGAAATATGTATGAAAACAAGGCTACGCTGCCGCTGACAGACCCGCGCGACGCCGTGCCTCACGCCCACCGTGTTGTACACAGATGTAGACGGTCAGTGTGATAAAATGGTGACTGATGACCGACCTACGTTTAGCTGTTGGTACAGTGCTGACTTGTGACAGACAGACGGACAGACGTACGGACGGACGGAAAGACAGCCACACGACGACAGCATATACTGCGCTAGCATAGCGTCCCGCGGTAAAAACTGATTGTATAAATTCAGGGATTTTAGAGACTGATTTGTCAATGCGAGAGATATCACAGAAACTCGTAGGCCTATACGATTATGCAGAATAGCTGTGAGTAATAAATAGCACATGTGATATTTATTGTCCCGTTCACTCTCCCTGCTATCGTTACATCCACAACGTAGCATCTACCTGTTCCGCAAACGAAAGTTTCTGCTGCCTGTCGAAAAGATTGCTGTTATTTCGCTGGATAAAACTTCCGAAAAGGTAAAGGTAAAGGTAACGGTCAAATTCTTGTAGAGCGCTACTTACACAGTAAATCACCGTGACCAGCCGCGCTTTACAATGTCGGAAGTGGTAGTTGAACTTGATTGGTGCTGCAGCGCAAATTGCGGCCATCCATTGCACGCGTTAACTGGACCCGCGGCAGGTTCTTTGTCGACTTGCGCTGCAGACATTGCACTTTGCTTTCAGACAGCATCTTCGTTGTTACTGTCATTATTATTATAATTAAATATACTTTCCAGTTAATTATACTTCTAATTATTCAACTGCAATACTCACCCCTGCAATATTATCCGTCATTGTCCACTCCTGCAATTTCAGTCCACCGTACTTTACTTTAATTTCATCCTCCTGGATCAGTTCTTGACAACAATGATGGTTACATTGAATGACCAACGTTGAAACGTTGGCATTAACGGATTAGCGAGATCATGAGCAACCAGCGCTCGACGAAAAACAGCAATGGCATTGAAGACGATATGGGACCTAGCGATCGCAGACGAAGAACATGTTGGTTCCGCCATCTAGTGTGGGACAAATAACAAGGAGCCATTATTACGCTGGACGCGGAAAGTAATGTAACGGTCTGGAGTCTGTCCGTCTGTATGGTCTGTCTATCCCGTCGCGGTTAGCGTTCCATAGTAGCTATGTCCCCATCTTATGCTGTTTTGAGATTTAGCAAGATCTTGGTCGAAAATCGCCGATCTGAACCTACTCCACCTCTATTTGATGCCCCGTTGGGGGTGACCCTGTTGAAATTTCGCCGAGATCTTTGGCACCAGAAAACTATGCCTAGGCTAACCTTGGTGTTATTTGCGTGATCCTATGTTTAGCCATTTTGGTACAGTGCCGGCGTGTGACGTACGGGCAGACGGACAGACAGACGAACAGACACACTACGACAGCATATACCACGCTAGCATAGCGTTGTGCGGTAAAAAAAACTACAAGAGCTAGGACGGGAAGGAGGAACGTGTTTATAAGGGGATGTAACGCGCTGCTGCGGTGGGTGTATTTCGTGCCGGCAGTGGCGACTATTGCCAATAATCGATGACCGGTTCAGTCTTCGTCGTGCTCACCGGCAGTTGGACGGACTAGCTCCCACGCCGGCGTCGCTACTGTTCATATCGACCTCGGCATACTCAACAACGCCACGTAATCGAAGCCCTGCGTGCACCATCATCGCCTGTCATCCCCCATGCAGCTGACGGTCCTTGGACACTGCGGTGAGTCCTCGCCCGGATCACAGACCGGTCCGGGCCGCGATATCGGCTACGTGAAACGCGACAGAAGAGCGCGTATTACAGCGACGCAGTAATTGCCGGTTAGCATGCAGAGTGGGGAGGGGGTGACTGCACTCTGCCATGAGCCACATTGCAGTTTCCGCATCCAGATGCGGTGGTTGAACGATAATAATAGACGTTGACAATTTCATAAACCAGATCTGGCAAAGTCTGTGAATTACATTCTAAATAAAGTATACGTGCTAACTGAGTTGCATGCAACACACCAAAACCTGCCTTGTTACTTACTTACCTACTAATAAATAACTATGGAGTCCTTTATTTCCCATTGTTTTAACATTACGGCGTGGCGCAAATACGCCCACTAGCGGAAAAATTTTCTACAGTAGTAAAGCTACTATACATATATATTCACACACCAAATTTGAGCTTTCTATCTTAATAACTTCCTGACGTATGAGGGGTCCCAAAAGTACAAGATTGCGTCGTGGTGTTGTAAAAGAATCACCAAGCAGAGACAATTTTCATCGATGTTAAAGCTCCTATGCATATCAATTCACATACCAAATTTCAGCTTGGATTTTCAAAATTTCAATTTTTCAACGGTCAGAACGGGCAAGAGGGTGGAACTGCATCACTACGCCAAATTTTGTCGAAATCGCTTCAACCATGGCCGAGATATCGCGATTTTTCGATGTTTCAAAAAGGTGCCACTTTACTGTAGCTCATATATTCGCCAAAAGCTGACCAGTTTTTAGCGTCAAGCCTTCCAGGCGTGAACGCTAATGTCATAGCAGATGTCTGTTACGATCGGTGGGACCAATTAAACACCGCATCGGACGCATCGGCGTGTTTACGTTCGGTACACGTTATATAGTGGAGTTAAACATTTATTGTGGCGTTTATTATTGCTTATCTATGTTGAATTAGTACCAGAGAATGCGTACACTGTACATTGACATTTAGACAGTCATGAGGTTATTTTCAGTGTGGATGCATTAACTGATTCACATTAGGGTTACGTTTAGTAGAGTTAGGGTCATTTGGGTCAGGATTAGCCTATGGTTTGGGTTAAGGTTAGGTTGACGTTGCGCATCGCATGGTCTCTCGGCAATAACTAAGCTTCGTGTTTCCAAAAATTGATTGATTAACTCATATGTAGGCTGTGTCTTTGTTGTCACAGAAGATTTGAATGTTGACTTCACAGTTGAATAATAGCCCGATGACTTACTGTCTGTGTTATAGATTATGAAACGAACTGTACCATAACAGTGCTGCATATAACGAATAATCTTACAGAGGCGTGACGCCTTTTGTCTGCGACAGCTGAGCTCATGTCAAAATCTTTCACTCTGATACTCAGCAGTGACCACTGACCTGCCCATGTGGCCGAGTGGACAGCGTACTCGGCCGCCACTTGTAGTAGAGCGTGACGCGCTCAGTGGCCGTGGTTCGCGCCTCAGCCCGGGCTCATCCACCTACCAAAGAATTATTTCTAATAATTCCTATGCACATGATGAACAGGGAGATAATCACGGGCAGATAAGAGGGTTCGGCGGTGTCTTCTATAAACTGTGACCGTTGCTGATGCCTTAATTAGTAGCGTCAAGGTGTCAGCCGCGCTGACGTGACGCGGCTGACGTGAGAGCCGAAGCAGCCATATGTGGCTAAGTCCCCTGGCTAGGCGCTGAAGAAGTGCCGGTCATGGCTGGCGCTGAACAAGTGCCAGTCCAGGCTTAGCCAGACAGTATAGGCCACACCTAGAGGGAGCGCTCTTAGAAATACTTGACAAGCTGCTCGCGCCTACTGTTCCATCCTCCACCCTACACAACGCGCACATACACGGCACACATCTACCAATTCCCCTCCTCTCCCTAGGCTGGCGCATTGGCCGATACAAAGGTCTCAGCGCTGACGTCCAGAGGCTGGACCTCTGCCCACAAAGAACGAACGAACGAAAGAACGACACTCAGCAGTAAATGGCTAAAAGTCGTCATTACAGATCCCATCGAGCCTTAAACGTGTCGCTATATTACGATGTGAAATATATCCCGCCTTGTGACTCAAACTGGCCCGCCTTTTTGTGCCATGCACCCTGCACAAAAGAATACAAAACTAGAACAAGCCAGCACTCACAAGACTGCAAAGATACACGGCGGGAATGTTCTGTGACTCATGACCTTGACCTAAGGTAAACGGGTTTCCAGGACTTATCGTGGAACATTTGCATGTCAAGTTTAGTGACAACCGTTATATCTTTACGATGAAACTGAGGAGTATCGTCCAACTAGAGTATTACGTTCGGCTTCAGCTCCACTACTGCAGCGACCACATGTTAACAACTTAACACTGTTTTCTCTCCACGCGCATTCTCGGCTGCAGCACCTGCTGTTTGGAATTCACTGGATATTAACACTCGATCTGCTGAAACATTCTTAACTTTTAGGCGTAAACTGAAGACTGAACTGTTTGTAAAATCCTACGATACTTGAACACTAGGCCGCCATCGCTGCGTCCCTAATTCGCGTGCGACGGACATTTTGGGCGCGGTACAAATTTTTTATTAGATTAGATTACATTAGGTCAATCAAATCAAATCAAATTGTCTGTCTGTCACACGCCTGTATTGTACCAAAACGGTTATACATAGGACCAAGCTAACAACATCATACGATAGCCCAGGACTCTAGTTTTCTGGTGCCTAAGATCTCGGCGAAATTCCAGCGAGGTCTCTCCCAACTGGGACGCCAAATAGAGGTGGGGTACGTTCAAACGGCGCTTTTCGACCAATATCTCGCTATATCTCAAAAAGGGTGCAAGTGCAAAATAGGGACATAGTTACTATGGAACGCTAATAGGAACTCGTATGTGCTTCATCGAATGGTGCATGATATTTCTTGAGTGACCCTAACTACCCCAAACCACCCCATTTTTGACATTTTTATCGCCTTTCATAGGTATAGACTTCACATTTGGTACGTAGGTTAACGGTATCAAGTGCTAGCCCATGCCCATGGATGGCAAACCATTCCTGAGAGAGGCGTGGTACGGTGGTAGGTCACGTGAACCATTAAACTTTTTGGTGGACACCAGCCATAAGTTGTCACGTCAATCGTCTCAGGTGCTTTCAACTTAGCTGTCGGTTGTCGGTCACCAGTTTATCACACAGACTGTCGACATCTGTGTATAACACATTGGGCGTAAGGCGTGAAGCACTGCGTGGCGAGGGTCTGTCAGCGGCAGCGGAAACTTGTTGAGATACATGCGGGAAACAGACACACAGACAAACGCCGTGAAACTCCCCCGCGAATTTCGTCGGCGTGGGTAACGACTGCTCCGTTCTGAACATGGTATGGAATAGGCCTGCCGAGAAACATAGCGATTCAATGCGTACAAGGATGACCAGGATGTACTATTATACAGCAATCAATACAAATGCGGCAGTGATGCCTACTCCCATGGCTTCACGCTGCAGCAATTTCACGACAACGCTACACAAGTGAAGTCATGTGTTAAGCGGCGTTAACGGCGCGTTTGATTGTCAATTGACCGTAACCGAACCGACCGGACGGCTGGCTGACATCGCCATCTCTGATCTCGTCAAATGTCACTGCCGAGTTAAGTGCGAGTTCAAAGTATGGTCGACGTTCGATTTCCGAAATCGTTCACCATAAAACGCGAAAGCGGTAGCGACCGACCGCCGGAGCAATAAAGCTGCGTAAGCTGGTGACAATGTACGGATGCGGGCCCCGCTGTTGGGGGCCGCATCCGTACATTGTCACCAGCTTACGCAGCTTTATT
>Ga0209780_1001776_pt1 | contig 14657 bp, 10 predicted proteins | sample WorMetexBAHAMAS2_FD_187384 | JGI IMG/M metagenome (GOLD analysis project Ga0209780, IMG submission 187384) | Marine gutless worms symbiont microbial communities from Max Planck institute for Marine Microbiology, Germany - Inanidrilus exumae... | ecosystem: Host-associated > Annelida > Digestive... | reverse complement strand
ACTTTAGTTTTAGTTTTACTGTATTTTTCGTTTCAGTTTTCATCTAATTTTAGTCTTCGTTTTACTTACTGTTAGATACTAACAACAACAATTAAGCAGTATACAGCACAGACACAGAGTTACTCATGATTGTCGTCGTCATCATTATTATCATCATATGCTCAGAAACATATCTGTCACTGTTAAAATCAGCTGTTAAAATCAAACACTCACGACCGTTCACCAGGTCACATTATCAAATGTACTTCAATTTCATTCGGAGAAATACGCGACGTTCAATTTTTTGCCATTCTGTTCCGCTTGCCCATTGTCAGGTCGCCTGTGATGCTGGGGCTGAAATCAGATCAATGGCGATCTTGGACAGAAGTGGATATCCAGCCTCGCGAGCCTGCCAGAATTCGATAGCAGTGAAATTCAGAACTGTACCAGTGCACATTTCAGCAGCATAGTTGGAAAGTTTAGTCTGTGGACCAACACCAGCAGATGCTGACTGGGTACGAGAACTGGACAGTTGATGCTACAGGAACTTGAACCGCTTCAAAGGCGGTTCTGCCAGTTCAACGGTCTGAGAACTGCCAGCTGCAGCAGATGCTGCTGTTGACTGTGCTGAACTGCTTGGTTCTGCAGAATCTGATGACAAACCTGAACACTGTTGGAAGATGTAAGCACGAGCAGTCATCAAGGTTTGGTGCACCCAAAACGGCTGATACTGATGGATCCACATCACATGCTGCTGCAGCCAGAGGGTCAAATTCTTTAGCTGTACAGTTCAGCAACTTGACAAATCTCTGATCTAGTGCTGCCAGTCGCCACAGTGCCGCCTTCAGGGAACTGTTGTCAGCGTTATTATCGTTATTGTTTTGGATTTTTTTCGTTTTTGTTTTATTTCGTTTTTTATTTTTTCGTTTTAGTTTTGTTTTAGTTTTCATTATTTTTTCGTTTTTATTTCAGTTTATGTTAACGAGTTCATTATTTTTTCGTTTTTGCCAATTTTTGTTTTAGTTTTCGTTAACGAAAATCACACTGCTAAAGAACAGAACAGAAGTATGAGGTTGACTAAGAGACACGGAGTTGATTTCAACGACGGTGGTGAAGCATATCGAAAGGAGCGATCAGTTATTCTTAGGGAGGATGATGTCGGTGTCAGAGCAAGGATATGCATGTCTTGAATCAGTTATTATGAACTGATGTGTAATTCATCTGCATCTGTTCTGTTTATATTTTAGTCATGCAAGTTTATATGTGACTTACATGTTGAAATTGGCTTTTGTTTAAGGTTATTCTTATAGTGAATGGACGAACAGTGTATATGCTGAATGATTTGTCTGTTAGCAGGTCTGACTGACAAATAATAGGCAATGTGATGTTGCTTGTGAAGAATAAGTGTGCCGAAGTGTGTGTATTTTAGTTAGTTAGGCTGATGAATTAGCAAGGTGATGTTGTGTGTTAGCTGGGAATTGCGTACTGATCCACATGGTCGTGTGTATTACATCGATCACAACACTCGAACTACGACGTGGGAACGGCCCGTGCCTCTGCCACCAGGGTACCTGCTGTTTTGTCTAATATATGTCATTGTGTCAGTGTTGATGTGTCAAGCACTGCTAGTTGTTGCTGTCAGGGTTGCCTGATTTTTCTTGAATCAGGCCATGTGAAAAGTAGCCCAAGTCGCCCAATTTCCATTTCTCATGTGTAGCCCAAACGTAGCCCGAAACCAAAATCATTTCGACAAAGTAAACATGGTCAGTTGTCGTATTTCAGTGCACATTATAATTCTGCTTGTGTTATGGTGGGGTGCAAGAAGTCAACAATTACTGTTAGTGCACACAAGAATGGAATGGAATGTCAGTATAAAAATCACGAACATCCATTACGAATTACTGTGTCAAGTGCTGCAACAGTATCCACCCCGTTTGTTGTATCCGTGTAATTCTTTTCACTCATGGTTGAGTCAAACACCTTCATCATTTCGTTGCTTCGCTCAAAGTCCATGCAACACACTGCCCCTATCACGTCAGATGCATGCTAATCAAAATAGGGCCGAACTTTTGAAAAAATGAAAATGCCTGCTCATTATTCAACCTGCCCCATGTTGGCCCGGGGCAATACCCCCTTATCCCTTTACTTTCTCACTTCCCCGTTTTTATCTTTGAGTACCTTATACTTTTTCTTTTTTCCCTTTCTTACTCGCTTAGTCTGTTTTCTTTTCCACCCATTTCCATTCTACCAGAATAGTCCCACTCCATTTCCAGGCCGGATGTCGTAGGAGGCGACTAAACCTGACTTTAGTTTTTTGTGTTGATTTTGTGTTATGTGTATTTTTTAGTTAAGGATGCATGCTTGTTTTTGTTGTATTTGATTTAATTTTGTCGTGCGGTGTGATAGTTGTCTCCCATGTTGTAGGAGCTAGCGTAATGATTTTAATGAGCCTCTTGATCCCTTTCTTTTTTTGGGTGGCTGCTTAACAAAAATGTGCCAGGGCTGAGGTTAATATATTGCTGGCCTTTCTTTACTGGGTAGAGATAGCTTTTCACCCCTGACCTTTCGTTTCTGATATAGCCATATTTGTGCTAAAAAGGGACGTGAATTTCCAACTTACGACTAACTAACTGATTATTTGACCACGACAGTGGCCACAGATGAAGCAAAATAAGACAGGCATCCAGGTTGACGCTTGGGCGTTGAAGCTTCACCTAGTTTTGATGACAAGTTGTGTGTGTGAAAGAGTGCACAGTAGATTCTGTATATTTGAAAAGTGAAGGAAGCTATGATGTAATGCATTATCATGTTGTTGTGCAGATGGGAACGGCGCACAGACCCACGAGGTCGCACATACTACGTTGATCACAACACTCGCACGACAACGTGGCAGCGGCCGAATGTCGACATGATGAACAACATCCAGCAGTTCCAGCAGATGCGTCAGAACCGAACCATCGACAATGTCGCCCGCCGTTCACTCTACCCAACACAGGCTGTGGCTAGCGATGATCCGCTTGGTCCACTCCCAGAAGGCTGGGGTAAGTTGTTTAGAACATGTGCACTTCATGCCTTTACCTTTACTTGTACCTTCGGGGTGGCGGTCAGCACTCAGCACTGAGACAATTATAGTTCAGCATAAGCCGCGGTTGTTTCCTAGCATTTCCTTACTGCATAACAAGAAATGGCCAAGTTTTAATTGTACTACAGACCAGCAGGTCCAACTCTCCTACCTGTTTACTGGTCAGCCGAGTCTGAAGACCCCTGGTCAGCCTCCACTGCCTTTTTTCTAGAGAGAGAATATTCAGCATTTCCTCTTTCTTCAAGGAAGTAGCCACTGAAGTAGATGATGGGCTTCTCTGATAATGAAGACAATAAGTTTGAGAGCTTCTGAGCATTTTTGCCGCGTGAAGCTATGCTAGTGCTGTTTGTTCGTCCATCATATGTCGGTATTGTACCAAAACGGCTAAATGTAAGATCTTGCAAAACCCCATACAATAACCCAGAGACTCTAGTTTTCTGATGCCGAAAATTTCCGGGACATTCTGAATTTTGATGGGGTCACCCCCAATGGGGGTGCCATGTATAGGTGGGGTAAGTTCAGATCGGCAATTTTCCATAATAGGGACATAGTTACTATGGAACGCTAATAGGAACTCGTATGCGCTTTATAGAGTTGTGCTATTTTCAGTGACCTTGAGTGACCCCTAACTACCCCAAAACACCCCATTTCCAACATTTTGTGTCGCTTGTCATATATACATTTTTGGTGGAGATAGAGACTTCAAACGTGGTCATACTTGCTGATCATAGCAAGTGCGAGCCTACAGATGGCAAACCATCCCTGAAAGGGGCATAGTCAGGTCACATGAACCATTCAAATTTTGGTGGGCACCAACCCTATCTCTGGAACGGCTTAAGCTACAGTTGTCAAATATTGTATATGGGTGGGCTATGTCATGTCCCAACATAAGAATGACAAATCACCATTAAATGGTGCGTGGTCAGGGTCATGTGATTCACTTTGAATTTTGAGACCCGAATGATATCTCTGGAATGGCTAAAGCTAGAATCGTCAAATTTTATACACAGGTAGAGTGTATCAGATCCTAGATTTTGGATGACAAACTACACCTAAAAGGGCGTGGTCATGGTCACATGACCCATTTTTAATTTTGATGCCCTCAATCATATCTCCAGAATGGCTGAAGCCAAATTTTGTATGCAGGTGGAGTATTTCAAGTGCCAGCCTTTGGATGACAGACTACCCCCGTACTTGGCATGGCAGGGTCACGTGACCCATTTTTTAAAATTTTGCCCACAATCATAATTTTGGAATTGGTAAAGCTAGGCACTTCAAATTATGTGTGTTGCTTGATGCACAGGAGTACTAGTGCATGCATAAAATAATGTCCCCAAAAGGCATGTGTTCAGAGTCACATGACCTCTTTGAATTTGGGGAAATAAGTGATAATATCTCGGAAACGGTGCAAGATATAGACATAGTTACAATGGAAGACTAATAGGAAATCATATGTGGCCTATCAAATGGCACTAGTGCCAATGCCCTTGAATGACCTTGTAGGTATGTTTTGCTGATTGTCGTGATTGAAACCTTTCTAACTGCCATACCTCGTGAAACATAGCATGAATATACAAACATACAGCATCTTGTGGTCCCTCTGCGATAACTGACCTTCTTCCAGAGATACAGCCGCATCAGTATTATATAGGTTAAGCTCCCGTTTATAAACGACCTTTACAGCTCCATCTTTAGCCCTGATAAGATGGTCAAAGATAACAGTGTAAAAAAGACTGTGAATGAATAGTAGGCCAACAGCCAGAAGTTGATGTCCTTAATCAGTGTTATAGCTGTTAATGACTTAATAGCTGTATAGATCTTCAGTAGTGTTTCAGCAGAAATCCAGTGACAAGCTGTGCCATGGTCACAGGTTGCATGATCATCCAGAATGCCGTGCAAACATGTTCTGATTGGATCCCAGCATTGTCTTCAAGGGCGAGAAGTTGCATTGAGTTTGGTTGGCCCTTTATCAGATTAAAACGAATCCTCTGGGTCATTAGGCAAAGATGGCTTAAGAACCTATTTGTTCACAGTTGCTTTTACTGCTGACTAATGACTGATTGCACCTATGATCAGATGTTATATTCAACATGTAGCATATTTAGTAATTTTAAATGTCTTGTAATGTACTTCCATATTCTACTGTTGTTTGCAATTTCAGAAAAGAGAGTTGATCAGAACAACCGAGTGTATTTTGTCAATCATAAGAATCGAACAACTCAGTGGGAAGACCCACGCATCCAGGGGTATGCCATTTTGTTATAATAATGTTCAGTTTGATGACGTTTTTATCATACTGCAAATACCCGTGGTGTGTAATTTTTGGGTGACTGTTAATGATTTCTGAAAAGCCAGAGCCAGTCACATGTGGAATGTCTGTAACAACAAATACTATTTTTTAGCAGGTTTTTGCCATGCAATACTACATGCCGGCATAGTGTCTGTCCATCCATCTGTCCATCTATCGCAGTTTGGAGTTCTGCCAAGACAGCTAAACATAGGATCACGCAAACAATGCTGTACGATAGCCCAGGAATACTAGTTCTTCGTGCCAGCAGTCACAGCGAAATTCAGATGGGGTCATTCCCAATGGCGGCACTAAATACAGGTGGGGTAAGTTAAAATCTGCGAATTTGACCGTTATCTTGCTATATCTCAGAATTGATTCAAGATAGGAACATAGTTACCATGGAAAACTAATAGCAATTTGTATGTGCTCTATCAAATGGCACTATTTTGAGTGATCTTGAGTGAGTCCTACCTACCCCAAAGCACTCCCGTTTTTCACTTTGTGTATCGTTTTTCAGATCTTTGTAGTGGGTGGAGATAGAGACTTCAGATTTGATACGTAGATTCATCGTAGCAAGTCGCAGACCTCAGATGACAAGCTATCCCGAAAAGAGCATATTCAGGTCACGTGAATCATTCTAATTTTGGGGTCACCAATCATGTCTGGAATGGTTGAAGCTAGAGTTGTCAAACTTTGTACACATGTAGATTTGCTCCATTATGTGAAAACATGACGTTGACATCTTCCACAAAACGAGAGGTACATAGTGTATTGCATTGCCGCCAGAGGAGGACTGAGCCACGGCCACAGGTAACATATACAGAAAATTTGGTGAAATTTTGATGTGTGGGTTTTGAGATTTGCGAGTGGACAGGCAGACAGACATACAGACACTGATCAGAATAATTCAACCCCTGCTAGTGGTGAAGTGAAGATGCGTCCCCAGCAAGAACTTTGAAAGGGAACCAGTTGAAAATTCGAGAATTGTACAAGATCGGCACTTATTAAGTGAAGTAATTAGATGGCGGCATGGCCTTGTGGTAGCGTCGTTGGTCTAGATCAACGAGGTTAACCTACGCTGAGCCCGGTTAGTACTGGGATGGGTGGTGTATCCGGGTTCGACTCCCGGAGGCGGCACTTTATTTCGGTATGTAACCAACCACCCAGGTTGACTCAGCCTTCTACCCTCTGTGGGACGGTAAAATTAGTACCAGCCAAAGGGCGATGATGCTCTGCGGCTGGGGAGTAAAGGCAGGCATGGTGTAATTTGCAGGTAAAACTGTGTGATCCATGCATGAGCGCATTAGAGGCGCTTTGCGTAATGCGCTATACAAATAGACGTATACTTACTACTACTGTGCTTAATTAGCATAACAGAATGATTGGCTGTTTTAGCAAGAGATACAGTAACTTGCTGCTTTGTCTGTTGTAAATAAAATATTCCAGAGTTTTGACCTCTTCACAGTAGCTTGGAGTCATACATATGCTATTGTTTCGTGTTAGCAACAACTACAGTTATAACTCCATACAATGATATTTGTAATCATTCTGTGTTTTGTAGCATTGTCCAGGAAGACCCATTGCCGCAAGGCTGGGAAATGCGTTTCACTGCCGAAGGTGTTCGCTACTTTGTTGATCATAACACACGGTCGACAACATTTCAAGATCCGCGTGGTGGACCTGCCAAAGGGTTTGCTGTGCAGTTTGTTACTGCTGTCTCAGCACTAGTACTATTGCATCATGTTGTGTTTGCATTTGTCATATACTGGTGGGGCTGTCAGCATGAGTATAATTTAACATTACATGTTAGTTCTAGGGCTGCAGTAATTGAACTTTTTTATGCCACTCGACAGAGTTGACAAAAGCATTATGTTTTCAGGCTGTCCATCCACCGCGTTCATCCATTCGTCCGTTTGTTTGTCTAGACAGATCTTGTTACCACAATATGAACAGATTGAGCAGTAGCAATGAAACTTACAGGGAATAACTGGCAGTTTTTACTGACAACCCGGTTAAATTTTGGAGGTAGAAGGTCAAGATCAGAGTCACGGCAGGCTGTCAAGGTGGCGAAGGCATCCACATCGACGATGGTCATCGAAGTCTATCTTAGTTCTAGTGGTTTGGACCGAATGTAGATATATAATTGATGATTTGTGTAAGTTGTGATGTGATGAGGCTGAAATCAGATCAGTGGCGATCTTGGACAGAAGTGGATATACAGCCTCGCGAGCCTGCCAGAACTCAATAGCACTGAAATTCAGAACTGTACCAGAGAACATTTTAGCAGCATAGTTGGAAATTTGTGCAGTGTTATTCACATGTCATATGTACCGCAGCAAGAGTGAGTACTATCATTTTTCAATTACTGTCTTCAGTCGCTGTTAAACTCTTAACCAATCAACCAACCGATGTTGATCAGTTAATTAACAATTAAAGACATTCAGTTAATCAATTAAAACGTTTTAGTCATTTCTATCCATAGTTAAGTCGAATGCATATTGCACTAACACTGGCATTGTTGTCTCCGGTTAACGTATTTGTTGCATTACAGACCAAAAGGCAGCTATGGCGTCCCAATACAGTATGAGCGCAGTTTCCGATGGAAGCTCGGCCAATTCCGATATCTGTGCCATGTAGGTGTTTTGATACTTTTTTATAAAGTCTATCCTGTATAGTTTTGCGTAGAATTTTTCTCAGATAATAAGGCCTCATATGGGCTACAGGGCGGTAACGTACCCTGATTCATTTATTGATTTCGGTGCTATATAAATTGTTTGTTTGTTTATTTAACTTTTCCTAACTTCCTTTTACTTTTTCCTTACTTATTTACTTCCGTATTCATTTACTTCCTGACTTGTCTACTCCTTTCACAATAGACACATTCCATTTTCAGGCTGGAGCTAGTAGGAGTTGATCAAAAATGGCTTTAGTTTTTTGTAATAATTTTATGTTGTAGTATATTTTGTTAAGGATGCATGCTTGCTTTTTGTTGTGTTTGATTTAGTTTTTCAGTACTAAGCCAAGAGATTGGCTGGGAAGAACGTCTCCAAAGTGACCTATTTTGTGTTGGGTGGGACGTAAAACCTTAACTCAGTCAATCAATCTTAGATAATAATAAATACATTAATGCTATTTCTTCTGCTAACCCGGGCTATTCAAGCCAATATTCTGCCTTGTCAAGCGACTGGGATTCAGAAGTATTCATTCGACTGGTTTGGGTCACTCAGTTGTAGGACAGGATTTTTTGTACTAGAAGGCTGGCCTGTTGCTGTTCGTTAATGCTACTGATGTCTAACGGTAGAAGTCATTGACATACGACCGATCATTGATTAACATTACTGTACCATAATGTTGTTCTGTTCAGTGCTTTGACATTGTTGGTCGATTGACAGGAAGGCATTGATGCATTTTAAAAATCCGTGCCAGTTATCCATAAACAGTCTCTTCAAAACAAGCGGATAAAGAAAACGAGGCGGTATCCAGCTAATCCAGGTGCACGTGAAAATAACCATTAAAATGAGCGTGTGAGCGCCATTTTTCTCTTTGCCCATTCTGTGCTTTGATGCTGTTGGTTGAGTAACAAGAACGGAATCTGACCTGCAAAGATGTGCTCCAAAAATCACAAACTCTCGCCTCAAATTTTTTTGCAAGTACCAGCTTGACCAGAATCCTGGGTCACTTAAAGACATGCTGCTGCTGTTCTGTCGATGTAGACAAATGCGCTGCCGGGCCATGTCAAGATTGCTGTGTCACGTGAGACGATGTTTGAGGACTCCTTCCATCAAGTATGATGTTTTTCTCTTTCACAGTCTTGATATCCAGCAATTTTGACAGTAAACAGCATCAGTTCAGTTAGTGGCGTGCAGTGTGTTACATTGGTGAATTATATGACGAGACCTCAGTAGGAAATTTGTTTATAATTTGAAAGTGCGTATGCTGTTAGTGTTGCAGTGAGAACATTTTTGTTTCTTGTCATTTTATGAATGTAAATCCATCTAATTTACTTAGCTTTGGGCCAGGAAGCAAGCTGTTCAGTGTTGAATGTGCGTGTCTGTCTGGTGAAAAAAAACAGTGAGTGAAGAGAGTGTGCTCAGAAATAGTGACCCTGCTGTTAAATTATATCTGCAGGTGATGAAGCAGCAGCCGTATGAACTTCGTCGTCGACTGTACATCATGTTCAAAGGTGAAGAGGGTCTAGACTACGGTGGCATTGCGCGGTTAGTTGGATTGCAGTTTTTTTCATGTGCATATAGATTTAGTTTAATTGACACGATTAATTTGGTTGAAATGATGAAAACTGACCTGTTAATTATTAACCAAAAACGTTTGTAACTTTACAGCAGGGGTGCACAACTTATTTGAAGGCTTGAGCCATAAACAAATCTGGAATCTGCCGCCAGTGGGGGACCTGCCCATGTAGTCCAGTGGTCAAAACAGTTGGGCACCATGTGCAGTAGAGTGTGACACGTTCGGGAGCCGGAGTTCATACCTCAACCCGGGCACATCCGCCTACCAAAGAATTATTTCAAATAATTCCTACGTACATGATGAACAGGGAGATAGTCCCGGGCACAAAAAGAGGGTTCGGCAATGTCCTCTACAAACTGTGACAGTTGCTGACACCTTGATTAGCAGCGTGAAGGTTGTTGACCGTGCTGGTGTGAGCTGAAGTAAATAGACTTGGCTGGCTACTGGCTGGTACAACACACAGCACCAGTTAGGGCTAAGCCAGACAGTAGGCCACGTCTAGACTAGAGGGTGTGCGACAAGCTGTTCACTTCCTACTAACCGCGCCTTCCCCACACGTCACACATACATCAGCACGCAACTACCAATACCCTTCCTGTTGCTGGGCTAGTGCACTGGACCATTACGTGGTCTCAGCGATGAGATCCAGAAGTAGGCTGGACCTCTGCCCACAATAAAGAAAGAAAGAAAGAAGAAAGCCCCCAGTGGGATTCACGTGCAAAGCCCCCGGGTCAGGGCAAAGCCCCCTGAAGCTGACGACATTTTACCAATACGACCATAAATTTTTGTGTTTATATCCAACTTTAAGCTGAAATCCAGAAAGAATGAATTAACTATGAGCCACTTTTTTGCCAAAATTAACACATTTTTGGCGGGATGTGGCAGGCTGCATCCTGGGTTTCCACGGTATGGGCAGCATGCGGCCATGCTGGCCATGTTTTACCCACCCCTGCTTTACAGTAACAACAAGGACCGATTTAATGGCCCTGTACCAAGGACAACCGAGGTGAGCCAGTAGCATAAAAAAATTAATTTATTCACTCCCTGTGTTTGTAGGTATTATACAGTATTTTTAATTTCCTTTATTTACCACAGTCCACAACGTTGTCCTTGTTTAGTTGTCAGAATGGTCTTTTTCCCCAACTCACTCCATTTATAACTTTACACTTGGAGAAAAATACTGGATGTATTTGACATACTTGAAATAAGACTGTATGTCATTGTGTTGTTGTAGTGACTGGTTTTTCAACGTTTCGCATGAAGTACTAAACCCAATGTACTGCCTGTTCCAGTATGCCAATGACCGAAATTACAGTCTGCAGATCAACCCTGCATCTTCTATTAATCCTGATCACCTACTGTATTTTCGCTTCATGGGACGATTCATTGCCATGGTCAGCTCTAAATTGCACTGATTTGTTATTGATTGTAGATTGTAATTAACCTACACCACTTGCTTAAACCAAGTGTAACATCTTGTGTTATTGTATGTGCAGTCTGTAGTTTATAGTTGATAGGTGGCACAATGGGTAGAGCGTTGGACTTACGATTAACAGGTCATGTTGACAAAACTGCATAACAACGTTGGGCAAGTTGTTTGTACCTATGTGCCTCTGTCACAAAGGAGTATAGCTTGGTACCAGCCAAGGGGCAGTGGGCAGTAATGCTCTGCAGCTGGGAAGGTAACCGCAGGCCCAGCGGAAAGTAGTGGCAGCCTACTGCCGGGTGGATGACTTAGTCATTTGCGTGCTGACTGCCTGTACACCGGGATCAGATTCAGGCCGAACGCTTGGTAACGAGTATGGGAAGCCTTTACCTTTTAGTCTGTAGTTACTAAATTTAGCATTGCATATTGTGACGTCTGTTGTGTGTTATGTTTTGTAATGCTGTGTTGGAATCGTGAGGATTGACTTTGATTGTGATTCGCTGCAGGCTTTGTTCCACGGGAAGTTCATTGACAGCGGTTTCACTATGCCGTTTTATAAGAAACTACTCAACAAGAAGCTAGTACTTCAAGACATAGAATATGTGGACCCAGAAATGTACACTTCTCTGGCGTGGTTGAGGTACTGATGATTGTCAGAGTGCATGTTAACTTTTTATGTGTAATTGCGTCAGAATTTCACTGGTTATAATGTAATTGTTGCTTACTGTACATCTGAAGATGGCTAAGATAACACGAACAGTTTTTGTTTGACTGGACTTCTGCCTTTCCTGGCTCCATCGCTGTAATGCACCCCGATTCACTTGTTGATTCCACTGCTATACAAATTACTTACTTGCTTCCTTCCTTAATTCCTTAGTTATTTATTTCCTTAAAAATAGGCCCATTCCATTTCTACGCTGCAGGTCATAAGAGGTTACCAAACCCGGGTTTAGTTTGTAGTTTGACTCTTCTGAGTCGACCTAATAAAGTGGGTGTCAAATGTCTGTCCGTCTGTCCATCCGCAAAAAGTTTCTTCGATTTCGATGAAATTTGCCGTGTAGGTAGAGGTCGATGAGTGATGCACAACGGTCAAGTGATGCACAACAAATGTCAAGACCACGAGCCCTTGAAAGTTGGAAATCCTTCCATTTTCAAAAGCTATTTCCTCTGCCATTTACAATGGGAGCTTGACCACTGATTCTGAAACTATGGCATAATATCTAAATTTGATCGGGCCAGATTTTTGATATTTGTTTTACAGAGACAACGACATAGATGAATGCTGCCTTGACGTGTGCTTTGCATCCAACTTTGAAGTTCTGGGTAAACTAACACAGCATGAGCTGAAGCCTGGTGGTGCTCAAATACTTGTCACCGATGAGAATAAAGAAGAATATCTCAAGTATGTTTGACAGCTGTTCTAATATCATTGTGGTATAATTAGCGTAAAATGTCAGTTTATAAAGTGCATTATTGTCGGTGTATTGCACAAGACATGTTTTTACAATACGGCCAAAACTACCAGTGCTGTGGGGTGGGTCTTGTAGGTATTTTGAGTTCTATGTCACTGGATCATCGACAGCGACGGCTTGATAACTGTAGATACAGAGCTGGCATTGTGGTACTGTCTGCTGATAATGCTGTTCAATGAAGAAGCTGCCTTGATTCATTTACTAAGGCTGCTATATACTGAGCTGTCAGGTATTGAGGGACAGAAGCATTTTAACATTGCCGTTCCATTACATTGAGTTTGCACCTGATGTCCTCAGGCACATCGAGCCAGTGCAGCTCAGCATGCATCACCTGTGTTAGACCACTGTTGACCTTCCATGACCAAGTTTTGCTGACCAGAGATGTCAAGGCCTTGATTAGCAGCGTCGAGGTATCAGCCAGGCTGACGTGAGAGCTAAAGCAGACAGACAGATGTGACTAAGTCTCCTGGCTGATGCTGCAGAAGTGTCAATCAGGAGGCTGGGCACTGAATGGCAGACCGGTGGGGCTGTCGGTGCATAAGTACCAGTCCGTGCTTAGTCAGACAGTAGGCTACACCTATTGGGGGGCGCATTTAGAAATACCTGACAAGCTGCTCAAGCCTACTTTCTCTCCTTCACCCTACATAGCGTGCACACCACACACACCTATCAAATCCCTCCTCTCCTTGGACTGACGCATTGGACCAATTCAAAAGATCTTAGCACTGGGGTCTAGAGTAGGCTGGACCCCTGCCTGCAAAGAACTAATGAACAAACGAACAAGCATTTGGCTTCAGCCTCAATCATTTGGCCTTATTTAACATGACTGGTGCTGGTCACACAGGCTGTCACATTCAACACTCATTGAAGCTTAATTGTAATTGTATGATGGCAGTTTCACATTCACACAGCAGTGGACCATTATAGTAGTAGATATGTGATGATTGGTGTACTGGTCTATTACATTTGGTACAGCCACAGATGTGTGATTAAATATTCTGGATGAGCACCAGAGAGCATTGTTACTTATCGTCTCCCAATGTTTAATCGACAAGATGACAGAATGTTACCTAGTAACCACGCAGTTAGCTGTCTAACCAATCACAGTGATCCTCGTAAATCACGTGAGCTCAATAACCATTTATTCATTGCATTTCATTCATTTATTTCTATTTTATTCATTTTCGTTTAAAACTGGCCAACCAATCACGTCGCAGCACGTCTGTCGTTGACCGGATTCTATTTACAGACTTCAGGACGTTACGTAATGGCACGGAACTGACCAGAACCTGTTATTTTACATTATGTACATGATGTATGATTATGTACACGACAGTACGGAGACGGTTTAGGTAGCACCACTCAGGAGAACTCCAACATGTTCTCCTTAATCAGCAAGAGCATGTCAGCAGTAAAACTGCTTAAGCAGTATCCTCCAATTCTTAACTGTTTATGTTAAATGTTTATATTTTCCATCTGTATTTATGTGATGTATGTATTATTGGCGTCCATTCTGTGATGTGCACTTTATCGTTCGTTCGTTGACCATTGGTATGTGTGGGTACAAGGCCTGAGTCGGTGGGCAGCCCACCCATTGTTCTCCTTGTTGTACTAGATGTAACAGCCAACCCATTTATGACTACTCTATGAAATTCAGTGCAGTTGCCACTGCGTGCAAAAGAGGTGATGTAATGCATTCTCACTGTAAATTACCCCGCGTGGGGCCGGGGTACCCCCTTCCGCCTTTGCTGCTCCCTTGTCCATTTACTTCCTCATCTTTTGCTCTTTATTACTTTTTCCCTTTTTCCTTTTCTCATTCACTTTACTTATTTTCTTCTATTGTCCATCCGATCCCTTTCTACCAGAATCGTCCCACTCCGTTTCCAGGCGAGAGGTCGTAGGAGGCAACCGAACCTGGGTTTAGTTTGTTTTGTGTTGTGATTGTGTTATCTGTATTGCTTAGTTAAGATTTATTCTGGCGTTTTGTTGTATTTGGTTTAGTTTAGTCTGGCGGTGTGATAGTTGTCTTGCCTGTTGTAGGCGCTGGCGTAATAATTTAAATGAGCGTCTCGATCCCTTTCCCTTTTAGGTGGCTGCTGAACAAAAAGGCGGCCAGGGTTGAGGTTAATATATTGCTGGCCTTCCTTCACTGGGTAGAGA
>Ga0209780_1001775_pt1 | contig 14657 bp, 8 predicted proteins | sample WorMetexBAHAMAS2_FD_187384 | JGI IMG/M metagenome (GOLD analysis project Ga0209780, IMG submission 187384) | Marine gutless worms symbiont microbial communities from Max Planck institute for Marine Microbiology, Germany - Inanidrilus exumae... | ecosystem: Host-associated > Annelida > Digestive... | reverse complement strand
ACGTTGACACGAGTATACACAGGAAATAGCTAAAACACAGTCAGTCACGGAATAATATGAAACTACTAAGATCAGTACGTTCTAGCAACCGCTTCAAATTGCTTAGAGAAGAAAAGTCCTCTGGCTGAGCCGGCAAACTGTTCCAACAACGCACAACTCGGTGGCAGAAAAAGTATTTACGTACATCTAAGCGTGACTGTGGCAGAAATAGTTTAAAGCTATGTCCGCGTGTGGCAGTACTAGCAATACGTACTCTGAAAAAAGTAGATGCGTCTATTTCTACCATTCCGAAAATTATTTTATACACAAATATCAGATCAAAGCGTAGTCGACGTACTTCGAGCCTGTCAAGTCCAAGAGTAACCAGACGCTCACGGTACGCTAGATTGCTGCAGTATATAAAGCGCTTAGTAAAGCGACGTTGCACGGACTCGATTTTTTTCACACGTCCAACAGAATGCGGCGACCACACGCATGTGGCATACTCCAGCAGAGGTCTAACATAATTGGTGAACGCAAGTGTTAAAGTAGGCGGATGCTTAGAAACAAAGCATTTGTGTATTAAATTTGCAAGCCTATGTGCATGTGTTGTACAATGTGGTCTATGTGGATATCAAACTGTAAACGGTTATCAATTGTTACTCCAAGGTCTTTCACACTCTCCACTCGAGGTACTGTCATGTCGCCCAAATATAGATCTATCTGTGGCTTATTTCGTTGGTTGCCTATATCATCTTTGGTCAGACTGCCGTCATCAACCGTGCGTAACTACTTTGGAAGGATATATGAACAGGCTACAAAAGTGAATGCGCGAATAATACGTAAGTAAGTAAAACTGTTATAAAGCACCTGAGGAACAAATGCAAAACGGTTTCTTATACTCATCGGTGACTCGATGATGTTATGATATTCATTGGCTGTATGAAGCCGTTAGAGAATGTCCGTCCAGTAAGCGGATGAGTCCAGTTTGACTGGAGATATCGAAAGCCTTAGAGATCTGTATGGAGATGAGGATGGGATGACAGTAATCCCGTGGAATCCGCGGGAATTCTGCGGCTCTACGGAAGGTAATGTTGCGCGGCTACTTTGTGGATGAAACTAAAATATCACGGGACACCGCAGAAATGTAATGACTTGTGAAGCAACTCGGCGTCTTTCAAATACAACAGCTATCACAGATTCGCAGAGGGACCGCGCGACGCAACGCGCTATATCCGTTCAAATCGTGTCACTGCTGCACAACTATCCGAAAAATCCCATTTGAAAAGGCTTGCAATAGGCGAATCACTCTGAAGAAAGGTCACCCAAGGTCGTCGGAAATGCCGCTATTCGATAGACCAGATGTCACTTCCTGTTAGTGGTCTATATATTGCACCGTTTCCGATACATTACTACATGTACAGTGTACAGTGTACGTGACAGCGTGTGATCTTCAGAAGTATTTCAGTTTCGACTGGACAGTTCAGACTACAAGCACCGTGCATGTGCTTTCCGATTCATGCGTAAACATGTCGTAATTAACGTGCCGTTTACCGTCTACCGTTTCAGTAGTTAATCAGCGAGAATCACTTTAATCGACTTACTGGAATAACCATTGTAGCCTAGTAATTGTTGACTTCCAAGCTTTTACATACGTTTTTGCTGTCGGAAATCATACTAATAATAGGCCTAGCTGTAAAATTCCTGTTGCGTAGTTCAAGTACTAGTGTTGCACTCCGGCATGTTAGGCACTAGCCGCGGGGAGTTGACATAATACGTTAACGTTTTAGTGAACGTTTTCGAACATTTTCGTTAACTTTTGTCATATTTTCATGCTTTAACATCACTAATTTTTAACTCAACGTTTTTGTATCCATGAACTGGACTACTGAAGTGTTCGATAATAAACGCTTGATATTTCGAATTTTCGACTATGATTTGCGAAGTCATATCGACATGTAGACATTCCATCGAGAAAAAAGCACGTTCGAAAAAAAACAGCAGAGAAAATTTTAATTTTTTCTTTTGTGAGTCGATTTACTTGAATAACCATAGTAGCCAAGTAGTTATAGTATTCACTTCCAAGCTTTTACATACTTTCTCGCTGTCAGAGACCACGCTAACAATAGCTGCAAAATTTCTGTTGCGTAGTTCAAGTCAAGTTTATTGAACAACAAAGGGCCTGGCGGCCTCTGACATGCTGCATACTTGATAAGATAGTAAAATACGCACAAAACATATTAGCATTTAAAAGCACCAGTGAGTGATATTACAAACAGTTAAAATAACATGACGACTACGAGGAGACAAGTCGTCTTGCACTCAGGCATGTTGGGCATTAGCCATGGGAGTTGACATAATACGTTAACGTTTTATGCAACGTTTACGAACAGTTTCTTTAACTTTTGTCACATTTTTCGTGCTTCAACATCTCTAATTTTCAATTCAACGTTTTCGTGTCTATGACCTGGACTACTGAAGTATTCGATAATAAACGCTTGTTATTTCGACTATGATTTGCGAAGTCATATCGAATATCGACACGTAGACATTCCGTACGTCAATCGTAACTCGCTTTGGCGTTCAAGGTCAAGAGGTCAAAGATGGCGAGCATTATAAAGGTTTCGACGCGGTGCCGACTGCCGAGACGGATGATTGACAGTGTTTGTCATACACAACCGAGCGGACCGGCTGCGACGTGCAATTTGACCGGCGGTTCGACCGAGTTGGTGGCAGATCGAGCATCTGTTGACGGCCAGCTGACCGGCGCGTCTCGTCGACGGGACCGGGGGCGCTCTCTGCACCTCCGGGGTGTGTCCGCCGTCGATGATGGAGTCACGACGAGACGGACGCACGGTCGGCGAGTTGATCGGGCAAGACGGCGTCTCGGGGTCGGCGACGCGGCGCTCATCCGCCGACGCGGAGATTAAAGCTGCCGCCGCCGCCACGGACGCAAACACACTTAGCCGCCGCATCTTATCGATCGCCAGCCGGCTATACACACGCAGACCCGACACGACCGGTGAAGGAAGATTATGGCGAGAGAGAAAACACACGGCGATATTCCACTCGCGTCTGCCGGACAATCTTTCTAGCCGAGTCCACCGCTGTCTGCCTCCTTAACCAGAATAAGCCAGCACTCACAAGAGTGCAGTGACCCACGCCGGCACTGCTTTTGTGACTCGTGACCTTGACATTTTGACCCCAAAATAAATGCGTTTCCAGAACTCATCGTGGAACATTTGTATGCCGAGTTTGGCGATCCTAGCTGCATCGGTTTTTGAGATATCGCGCGGATAAATAGACAGACAAACAGCGGCGAAAGCCTTACTCATGTGACAGCCGTCAGCGTGGAGTAATAATCATGCCGAACTTACACTCCCAGAACGATACATACACGTTCCTTACGTCAGGTGTAATTTGATCACTTTAGCATTTCAAGGTCATGAGATCAAAGATCGCGAGCCTTATATAAAAAAGTCCATGCAAGAAATACATCAAAAATTATGCAAGGATATGTTTTTGTCTTGGTTTGTCTCTGTTTGCTGGAAGAGTTACTTAACGAGAGCTCAGCAACCGCTGGCCATGGCGTAGAGAACAGAAAGCTAATTGGTATTAAGTGGGGATCCTGTATTAATTGGGGATCCCGATACGCTCACTCACGGAAGGGAGAACTTTCCTTATTGGAGCTGGAGTGTTGGACTTAGAAATTTTTTCGGATCTCTCGAGTGCCGACACCGACGTACTGTGAACGACCGCTGAGAAACGACTGTAGCCACCTGAGTGCAGTCCCGGTACAGCTGCCAAAATTACCAGTGATGCGATCGATGAGGATGCTGTGATCGATTGTGTTGACGTCCATACCTTCACCATCACATTCTGTGACCTGCTGTGACCTTGGCCTTTGACCTTTGACTTCTAAAATCTAATCAGGTCAGACGATCGTTCGTTCGTTCGTTCGTTATTGCGGGCAGGGGTCCAGCCTACTCTGGACTCCAGCGCTGAGACCTTAAGGTCAGACGATACGATACGATATATTTATGTGCGCTCAAAAGATGACAAAATGGCCAGCTCAGTCTAGCGCACGGCACAGAAACAAAAAATTAAGAAAAACTAAAAACAAAAACTGATTAGCTCAGAAGAAACGGTGCAGGCAAAAGTCCGTGAAGGCTGTCCGGCAGTCATCAGTAGGGACTATTAAATATTCTCTGTTGGCTTTATCAAATTTATTCAAACCGTTCATGAGATATCGTGGTAACAATATCTGACCAGACGAACGAACGAACGGACGAACGGAACAGCCTAAAACATAAATACATAATGCATTCACCGACGCCGTCGGATGGCGAAGGTATAAAAACACTGATACCGTAGAACTTGCATCTAATAGAAATCGTTCAATCGATAGTGGCAAATCGTGTGTACTTCCGACTGGCGGCAAAACGCGGCACGAAAGATTGAGTCAAAGAACACGACACTCTACCGTTACGTGCACCGTAACAGAAAATAAAAGGAAGGGAAGGAAACAGGAAGATGTCGTTGTTTCTGGGTTTACAGTATTTGGATGAAGTTATCGACATTCTGTATTTTCGGAAGATCCTTTCGGTAGCCTCTGACAACCCTCCCACGTATTTTGGTCACGTGTACATCAGCAACGTCACATGACCATATGCCTTATATTATTTATGTATATATACACACATATCACTGTATTACTGACATTCATTCTTTTCTGTTTGCTTACAGCGGTTTGTCTGTTTGTTTCAAAATAAAACTGAACTGAACTGGCTGAACTGATGAAGTTCGCCGTTGGCGAACAAAACGTCGCAATTAGGTATAGATTTTGCGTTAGGTTGTGTAATATGAACGCAATTATCATATTTATATAGCGCCTATAATTCAAAAGAGCCAATATAAGGCGCTTAAATATATAGCCGTGTTATTATTGACGCGCGTGATAAAAAAACTAATGTTGACCGCCCTGGCAGTCAGTATCTGTTCTACGCTATTTGTGTCTGTCCAAGTCGTCGACGTAGTTCACGATGCATCATACGTTCGCATCGTCTTTCCGCGATATCGACGATTTCCCGGCGAAACACGTGTGTCTGGTGTGCGGTCGTCGCTGGTGTGGCGTGCTGCTGCGGTCGAGTCAGTGCTGTACTCGTCAGTCTCGTCACAGCGTCCGCTCGGCAATGACGTGCGTCGACGCTCCGTCGACTAACCGCAAAGCGATCATGACTCGCCGTGAATGTGTCGTTCGCTGATGCTGCTGATTCACCGAGTGTTGCGCCGGTAACGCGCTTACGATACGGGAAATGCATCAACGCGCGATTAACTAGTGGACGCCACGACGAAATGTCGTCGATCGCTCTTCTTGCAGTATTCGTATAGCTGTAAAATACATGGTCGCACGTGCCTTGTACGTAGTGTATAAAGCTTTATTAACCGACTGGTGGTAGCAACGTAGTAACGCAAAAAGAACTTAAACACAGAAGCTTAAACACGGATAGACGAAAACAGAAGCAAAACGATTAGTGACGATGTCGACATCGACTTCGTCGTCGCCTCGACGCGGAAACAACCGTCGTCACAGTATGGCGCTCGGGGCACTCGGCGGCGCCGCCGTCGCAACCGGAAGCACCGCTGCGCCGACGACGACGACGACGACGACGACGACCACGACGAGGGCGAGCTTTGCCGCCCGCGGTCGCCGGCAGTCCGAGGCGCCGACGCGCAAGCGGTCGTCGGTCGCACTCAAGCGTCACGCGTGGACGCTCAAGTACCACGACTTCGTTCCCGACACGCTCGACTTCGGCGCCGGTCGCGGATTTGCCAGCTCCAAGCCGGAAAAATTCCAGTAAGTAAGCGCAGATTTGGCGCGTTCTAGAGGTAATCTCGTAGAAGACGTTGCCGTGCGTCTTTCTTCGCCCACCGAGTAAACCATTACCACCATAACACTAACCGTGTCCCTTGAGTACTAAACATACTGATTCCCAACCTAACAGATGGTATGAATATGTCAACGTCTTCTAGAAGACTACTTCTTTTTTGTCAAAAATTATTTGTTTTGTTTACATCCGCATTGTACTGTGGACGATAACTCTGCCGCTAACCATACTACTTAACTCTAACGCTACTTCAGCCTGCAGGTAAGGTCTCCGGAACTATACGTAATGCGCCCTGTTTCATCTGTTTATCCCGGCGCCATATCAATCGTTTACTTACTTACATGGGCTAGGTAAAAATTGCGTGTTACGACCGGTCCAGAAATATCCGCCTCAGACGCCTTACCGCCGAAAATTTGTGTCCATCCGCACGGTGGTCCGCGTCCACGACAGCGCGGTGGCGGAAGAACACGCGGTGTCATCAACATTTAATCTGATGCTAGTCGAAATATGATGATCACAGTTACGGTCCAGCTGACATCAACACGGTTGGTTGTACACTGGTACGGAAGTCTGCTGATAACCTCCACGGCATCCCGAGCTCGCTGTGCGATAGCTGAACGATACGTGTACAAAACTATGCAGATAGCAGAATAAAAGGCGGCAGTTGCTGAAAGTGCTCCTCAGACAAACAGGTGATTTGTTTGTGTTATTTGTACAACAATAGAACAACATTTCAACTAATGCAGAGCGTCGTGCGGCTCTCTCTGCAACAGCTGGGCTTCTTGTTGAGATATAGAGAGATGTTGGTCAAAACCCGTCAATTTGAACCTACCCCACCTCTATTTGGCGCGCGCTCCCGTATGGGGTGACCCCGTTGGAATTTCGCCGATATTTTTGGCAACAGAGAACCACAGTGCGTGATCCTACGTTTAGCCACTTTGGTACAGTGCCGGCATGTGACAGACGGACAGACGGGCAGACACAAGACGGCAGCATATACCGCGCTAGCATAGCGTCGCGCGGTACAAATTTGGGCGTCCACTCCCACTACATATTTTATACCAACGTCCGTACAGTCGACTATTATTATGTAACTTAATATAACTTAATATAGCGCACGAACGGTGTAAGATTCAGAGACGCAAATCCCTGCTATGGGCGTGTTTGTGTAGTAACGCACACCATGCCTCGGACTGTGATTAAAAACATCGAGATTTTAAAAGTCGGCGTCCGACTCAGAAAGAACATCGAGTGCATCGAATGCTATGTGTGCGCAACATACGTGTACTCATATATTAGCCAGGACACCAACAGGTTTTCGGCATCCAATGACGCCGGACTATTCATTTTTCGATGTCCGGTGGACGCCCGGCATGTAAAAATTCGGCGTCCTTGTGTGATTTTGAACAGCTTTATTCACCTTGAGAGGTAGTACAGAATAATACAAACAAAAACAAGACAGAATAGAAAAGAAACGCCACGTAATGTGCACAACATGACGAAAATAATGATGATGATGAGGATGATGATGGCAGAAACTGCCAAGTAGCACGTAATAAAGCGATAACAATTAATTTCTTCCTGCGCAACAAAGCTGAACAATTCGCACAGTTCATTCTGCGAATTTACCAGCTTGTGCAGGAACGTAGCTTTCCTTTTTCTAATCAAAGTAGATATGGTGTAAAAACCGAAATAATTTTGATATTCCATTACATTACGATACGATACGATACAGCAGATTTACGTGCGCTCAAAAGCTGACCAGATGGCCAGCTTAATCTAGCACAACGAAAAACGAAAACGTAAGGAAAAACTAAAAACGAAAACCGTTGTTTCTTTTCTTGGTTACCGTTTTTTGACGGTGAAATAAAGTTATATAATAGGATAGGCCTAGTCCTTGAACGCAGTCCGGGAGGGACGCCGGGACGCCCACTACGAACCGGAACCCTGTGCGCGAATGTAGCGTCCGTCCTCACGTAGACGACCTCTGCACTGAATGGTTGCTGATGTATAAAATGGGCGAAGATAACAGGATAAGTCCTTTTACATGAGGGAAAATTATGTGTTTCGTCCGGTCGTCGTTCGTAGTGGTACATTTTTGTCCGGTCATTAGTTGCTTCGATAGTGAGCTCGTTCGTACATCCGGTCTATCTCGTCGACTCTAAAATAGCGCGCGATAAATAATTCAAGTCACGTATTACTGCATCCCCGACCTTAGTCACCTAACATTTTTCTGGGGCAATAGTCTATAGTAACGGAAATGCAGCCGGTTTACGTAACCGGAAGTGACCGAAAGTAGTATTAATAATTTTGCGATTTAGCGGGTTAAAATTGCCGCCATAGTAACTAGGAACTAAAAATATTGGAGATCGGTACCGGAAGTGAATGACCCCCCCCCGCCTAGTACTTCCGCTTCCGGTCGCCGCTGCCTATATAAACCGCCGCACCATTGACTCGATGCATTGCGTTCGTGGGAGCTTGAAGTCAACACGTCGTCTCTTCGTATAGTCGTCTCGTATACGTCAGTGACGTCATCGCATAATAGTCGGCAGTCTACCTGCGTTGCATGAAGGTCAGCCAAGGTCGTTGTCAACCAAGTCAATATCAAGTACATGTCAAGCTAAGCAATACATGATCGCTGTACTCACAGACGTCAGCAACTGCATGAAGTCATCCGTGGCGGCTAGCTAAAACTAAACGTCCAGTAGTTCGAGGTCATCTAAGTAAGTAAGTAAGTAATAATAATAATAAATGGCCTGGGGTTGGGACACGTAAGCATCGTGCTAACTCCATCCAGCCGACGTGGTTCTGCAGCCGACAGCACGTTGACTGGGCAGCCCGTCCCGTCAGCGGAAACTTCGGTGTCCAGATAGACAGTTAACTAAATTTCGATGTGCAGGCGTGAAGCTGCGTCAATACATGCGACTGTCATTCGCGTTGTATACATCTAGTACTCAAACAAGAAGCTCAGCTATCAGAGACCCGCGCGACGCTCTTTATCAGTTGAAACTTCAAATGGTGTCTTATTTATTGTTGTACAAATAACGCACACAGATGCACCGTGACAGCTTGGGGAGCAATTTCAGCAACTGTCACGTTTTATTTGGCTGTCTGCATAGTCTGTACACGCGTCGTTGTAGTAGGCTCAACTATCGCACAGCGAGCATGCGATGTTTCGTGTCACATACATGAACGCTGAGGTTAGTCGTGCGTGTCATCAACAGACTTCCACACAACAACCAACCTTGTTGATGTCAACTGAACCGTAACTGTGATCAACCAACTTCGACTGCCACCAGTGTTGTTGATGACACCGCGTATTTATCCGGCGGCGCACCGTCGCGGACGCGGACCACCGTGGCGGATGGACACAAATTTTCGGCCGTAAGGCATCTGAGCCGACGTCTGGTCGAAAAACGCAATTTTTCCTTTCCCCACCTGCATTTGGCGCCACCGTTTTGGGTGATCTCATCGGAATTTCGCAGAGACCTTTTGCGCCAAAAACGATTTGATACAATATCGGTTTGTGACAGACAGACAGACAGACTGACAGGCGGACGGACGGACAGATGGACACGCGATGACAGCAAATACCGCGCTAGCATTGCGTCACGCGGGTACTGAAGCGCTGCGTTGGTTTAGACTCCCTTCGAAGTTTGATGCGATACGATACGGTATACGGTAGATTAACGTGCGCTCAAAAGCTTAATCTAGCGCACCTTTGTCATGACTCGTGACATGCTTTGACTACTGTAACGGTCTGTTCGCCGTTCGCAGTGTTTCTACTCGTCAGCAACTGCATGCAACGAGCCCAGAACCTTGCTGCGCGTAGTGTCCCGAACGTTCCACCAAGCACGCCATACAAATTGGTTCGTTTGGTCGGTGCCATATGTCACAAGGTGAATCGGAAATGCCAAATTTATCACTGTCGGTGGCGTGGTGAGTAAGCATCTTCAGCTTTACGCCAATAACTGCACTGGTTAACTATCGACCGTAGAATTCTTTACAAACCGTGTTTCTCGATACAGCGAGTTGCTCATGAAGACGCCAACCTACCCGACCCAACTCTGTTAACCATGCTCTTCGTTTTGCATAAAGATGACTGTGTGGTACTTCCAGCCAATCGAGCATCAAGTTTCAATGACAACTCGTAATAGATACCGTGAAGATGACGTAATTTCTTCATTCCTATCTATGCCAGCTGTTCTGACCGCCATGATGTAGGGCTTGGAAATGTAAAAAAAAACATTTAGCAGCACTTGGTCAGATCGTGGAATTGGCGCTAGCACTAAGCTTTTCTTAAAGCTACTCACTCAATTTTATTTAACTAACGCCACAAATCTTCACCAGTTAACTTCGTACAGTACGACATCATGCCGTATAACATGGAGATCGTATCGTGACCATAGATTGCTGTAACGTCACTTTACCCTATGCATCTGTTGCCGCCAATCCTAGATCATTCTACATTCGTAACTATGGCATTCTAATAAGATCTGGTCGCTGTTACACTGTCTCAGTTCTTTTTAGTCAGCTGGTCTAGTTTCTATTCGTTGGCTTCTCGGAGCTCGGGTGGTGTGGCGCAGTAGCATATCTTGTTGACTGATTGATTGATTGGTTGATTGTATCGATCGATCGATCCATCGCATGCAGCGTTAATGGACGGTTAAACCGGCGTCGTAGCACGCAAAATGCCGCCACCTCGTCACCTGCCGCTCTAGGCCTCCACCGTTCACTAGCCGTTATCCGTTCGGTTGAGGGTAGGTAGCTGAGTTGACCTGAGCGTGCAATAGATTAACAACTCGCTCAGGGTTAAACCAAAGCCTCGAAGAGAACCTGGTGTTGCAACTGACGACCTGGCATATTGAACAACTTTATTCACCTTGAGAGGTAGCATACAATAATACAGAACAATATAAACAAAAACAAGACAAAACAGACAGAACAGAAAAGAGACGCCACGCAACATGCACAATGTGACGAAAATGATGATGACGATGATGACAGAAACTGCCAAGTAGCACACAATGAAGCGGCAACAAGCTAAGTATATGAAATGATATTAATTTCTGCCGCTGCTTGTTATCAAGCGGTCGTCCGACCTGTACGTGGCATCATACTCTTGCCTTGCCACAGAACAAACTCAATCTCTCAAAAACATCCACCATCGCGCCTTACAAATTATTGTTGGAAACATTTGGTACATATCGGCACACTCGGTATATCACTGTTATGCGACAGACGGCGTTGTCAATGTGCATCGATGGTTAGGCACACAGTCTCACGTCCTTCACTATTATACTCGTTGCCGGCTAAACGAGACTCTCATCTCACTGATAAGCTGCGATCTGTATAATCATATCCATCGTTTCTTGAGCGGACAACTCATTTTCCAAAATTCTTTTATTCCTTTCTAGTCTTTAATAAACTTTCAGTAGCCCATAGTCCTCTTATGTCTTTTATGTTCGTGTATGTGTGTTGTCGACATGGTTATGTAATCCAGCGTCTGTCTGCATATATATCAATAAACTTGTATGTATGTAAGGTTGCTTGCGGTGATCCGAATGAGGCTCGAACCTGCGACCTCTGGAGAAATATAGATCACTGCGCCAATTTCGCTGCTTGCAGGCAGCGGCAGAAACTTGCATATAAGGTTTCTACACGGGAATGTTCTCGCTGACAGTCGTATGCGAATCCAACGCTTTACCGTAGTGCCGTCATTAATGCATATCTACCGTAGTCTCCTATAGTCTCCTAACTACCTGAGACCTACTACCTACATACTACTACTACTACAATACTACTGGAATAGAAAGATGTCGACTGTCAGCAAGTAAGTAAGGAATATACCGAAATGACAGTAAAGTGAACAACGTCAGTATTCACTCTGAAAATACTGACTTCTTAGAGCACGAGACGTAACACGTTACAACGCATTCACGATGACGTGAGATTAACATTTGAAGAAACGATCGAACAAAAACAACGACGGTCACTAACACAACAACAGCGAGCGAACCGATAACTCCGATACGGCGCAACGCCCACAAGTCTGATTGGACCGTGGACAGACTGACATCTTGTCGGGTAAATTTAATTTCACTAACGCACACGCGGACGTGCGCGGTTTCAATCCATCTTCGGTCGGTGCCGGGCTACGTGAAAGCTGGTGGCCAGAGCGACCGAAACGACTCGGCGCAATTCGGTCTTTTCCGGTCGTCAGCTGGATCATGTAGACGCGTCGGGGAGCAAATCGGGTGTCAGTCGCCGCGCCGAGGTCAGTGTGCGGAAGGGTTTTGTTGGACCTGACAGGACCAGATGGGAAGTCGCGTCATAGGCGCTGCATCGAGCGGTTCGTTGCCCGTTAAAGCCACAAATGCACCATATCGACAAAACTCACATCTCTAAACTGTCGTTATTAATTCTGGCAAATTGTTGTATATCGATCAACTTTATTCACCGTTACTAAAGTCCAGAAAACTCGATAGTAACTACATAATTTAACAATGACTACAATATTTACATAATCGATTTTCAAGAAAACTGTACCGTTACAAAAACTAAACTTGTCTATTTCTTAATTAAACAACTGGTCAAATTTAATATCAAAATAATCAGAGAATCTGTAATATTTACCGTACTAAAGACAACTTTTAAAATTCCACCGACTTACGAAATTTTACCTCATTTTTATTCTGGGATGCTATTTTTCACGAGACTCATAGTGAAGTAACATTATTTACTTTTGTTCTTCGTAGCACAAAATCGCAACTCCTTCGTAAACCACGGCAGTCCTATGAAACTCATATCGTAAGTAAGTAAGTAAGAATATTTGTACGTGGAGCAAAAACGGCAACAGTCACTATGCATCGTAGTATTGTATTTATGAATTCGTTCGCTTGGGACGTGATGACGTGGTTCACGGCCATCAAAAGTGCGCTGTTGTTTCTAACTAATTGCCTACTAATACAAAATTTCTTTTCTTTGTTTATCAATAATAACGTTTCGTAGATCTCTTATTCGTATTTTTTCGTTTCAGTATTTTTCAAATAAGGGAAAGACTACATTCATTCATTTATTACGTCAAGAAGACAGCATAAAAAACACACAAGTATGCAAACATATAGGCTTAAGCATAAACATAGCACATAGCATAGAAGAACAATTTAGTGACACCAAACGTGTTGATTGATTATGATGTGATACGTCTGTTCTGTGAGAGGACACGCATGTCGGCGCGTATAACAGCTGCCAGTCGGCCGTTGTTTCTAAATGCGTTTGTGTCGAGCTCAGATTCAGCTGATCCGTCGACATTCGCTGCAAAAGTCGGCAATAAATCTTCACTTTACAAATAGCCTGTCAATTCTCGGCCTGTTCGATTCCTCGAGGGAACATTCGACGACATCCTAACGTTTTCTACCGACGTCGTTTGCTACGATGCTCAACAGACGTTTCGATCGATACGTCGGCTAGGTCTAAATGTTGTTAGCACTAACTGTTTCTTTAAATTATACATAGAGCTTTATTCAAACAACGTCTAGGCAGCTGGCTAAACTGTGACAGTTGTTAAACACACGTTACGACTTTGCTATCGCTATCATTACTTAGTTATTCTGTATCTTTACACGCAGAAATGTAGAAAATACAACAAGTGTGGTCAAAGAGTTTTGGCGAATGGCCGCATCGCATAGCGAGCCATTATTGAAGCTTGAATGCACCGCGCAGCTGATGGCGTTATTGATTTTTTTGCTGCAATGTACGCAGTAGAGACTTACAACACTTTGGAATGATCCGGACAACCCCCAAAAATTCCCCCCTACCGTGGGGCATCTGGACCCCATGTAATACATCATACATGGTTCCTTGGGCCCACCCGAGTCATCCCCAAACGGCATCTCGATCGGTTCAGCCGTTTTGCAGGACTCGCGAACGTGAACTCGCGAACGCTGCATTCAGACAGATCGACAGACCAGGCTACTCTGTCTGTAGCAAAAGGCCGCATCGTATGTACTGCATGCAAGCGACGGCCTAAGAAGTCAAAGCCACTCGCAGGCTGCCGATAGCCGCCAACAGCATGCGATCTGAGTATGCAACGTATGCGCTATGGCAGGGCATACATCTATCTGTAACATTCGTGTAGTGTGTTGTCCGATCCGTGAAACAGTTCCTTTCCACTCACCTTTACAGTCATTTAATGACAAGGAAAAATGGCTAACAACATTACTGTGACACCATATACTCTAAAGATGTCACTGCAAATAACAATTTTATTAGTGTACATTTTCTTCCAGAATAGTAGCTTAGTCTGATTAACTAAGTGCAGCATTGGCAAAGTCCTGCAATAGTACTGCAAATGCCTTACAGTTTCTCGCCAACAGCAGCGGAAAATGTGACGGAAACAGTTGCTTCATGGGACACTAACTTTATCCTTGGTCTTTTCAGTATCATGTATCAGCCGTTTCTTCGCTGTCGGTGTGCTCGACGCCGACGGCTGGGGTTCATGACCGTGTCTCGTTCGTTTGTCCGTCATTTTGTCATCATCACGTTAGCGATAGACCGCTGCCGACCTGCAACGTTCGACCACGCATGCACTATGCAACCGTTCCGCCGATGATCCATCAGTCTGCGTCGAGGAAGATTTATTGACTTTCAGGGTGACGAAAGATGTGGACGATAGCGACGATCAGAGCTGATCATCGGACGGACGCCTTGCTGGCTGCAGCATCTGGACCGCCGTCGACGACGTGTAAGGCACGTCACCATTACCAGTGGCGGCTCTAGCCTTTGATG
>Ga0209780_1001774_pt1 | contig 14659 bp, 11 predicted proteins | sample WorMetexBAHAMAS2_FD_187384 | JGI IMG/M metagenome (GOLD analysis project Ga0209780, IMG submission 187384) | Marine gutless worms symbiont microbial communities from Max Planck institute for Marine Microbiology, Germany - Inanidrilus exumae... | ecosystem: Host-associated > Annelida > Digestive... | reverse complement strand
ATTACTAGCGGTATGGTATAGCCGACAACAAGCTTGTATTCAATGGAAAAATACGATATCCAGCCCCATTAACATTGGTTGTGGTACACGACAGGGCGGAATTCTATCTCTGTACTTCTTCACTAGATACATACGTGAACCTATTTGTACTATTGTTCAATCTAATATTGGTTGTAACATAGGCGGCGTCTGCTATAGTTTGTTGGCTTATGCTGATGATATAGTTTTACTAGCGCCTAGTTGGCATGTTCTGCAGTCACTAATTAATTTACTGAGTAGCTGTGCTATTGCTATTAATATGTCGTGTAATATAGCTAAAACTGTGTGTATGGTTTTTAAACCAAAACGAAGTAGAATGATTGTTGATTCGGACTTTCCCTGCTTTGCGTTAAATGGTGTTGCATTGCAATTTGTGAGAGAATTCAAATACCTTGGTCATATGATTAATAATGAATTTTCGGATGATGATGATATAAAGCGCGAAATTCGTAATTTATTTATGAGGACAAATGTCCTCATTAGGCGCTACAATAAATGTTCCATTTCAGTAAAATTAAGACTTTTCAAAGCGTACTGTATGTGTTTTTATGACGTTGGAATTTGGCTACATTACTCTACTACAGTTCTAAACAAGTTAAAGTCTTGCTATAATAAGTGTGTGAAAATGTTTTTTGGATTCAAACGTTAATACAGTGTTACCCAGATGTTGCAAGAATTAAACCTGCCTTGTTTTAACCAACTAATGGCAGACTTTGTGCATAGTTTTTATGCTTGATGTGCTATGTGTTGTAATAGCCTGATTCGTAATTTGCAAGCTCTGCAATTACTTGCTAACTAATATAGCTCTAGCTTTAATAACGTTGTTGTGTAGGCCTATAATATAGTAGTGTATAGTAGTTATCATTTATGTTCTTCTTTAATTGCTTGCCTGTCTGTTTGTTCTCTGCCTGTCACTGTCATTAGTTATCGGTATATGGACATTGTTGTCTGCAATAAAAGACTTTGATTTGATTTGATTTGATTTGGTAATTCTCTGCTTATTTATTATGCGTTGTTAGCAGTGTGGAAAGTGCAGACGTTGATAATTTTGAAATCATTATAATGTCACAAGCTATTTAACTGTCAGAGTTGAGTACAGTTTGGCTGTTTTGTTTTCATCCAGTTGATATGTGTGTTCCTGGAGACATGGTTACTGTGTCTGGCGTTGTCAAGGTAACAAGCTCTGATGAAGGTACGTGCTGCTGGATTGATTCTCATTTAGACTGAAGTTTGTTTTCATCATTTCATCCTATAAGACCTTAGCAACCTGTCACTCATCTTATCTCTACCGTCTGCTCCAAGTACACCAGCCATTGCAAGCTCTCCGCTCTTCAAGCCAGCAACTTCTCCAATTACCATGCATATCAACTGATTTCAATCAGCGTGCCTTCTGCTACAGTTCTCCTGCTATATGGAATTGCATTCCTACCTCCATTAAGAACTGTCCATCTCTGTACAGTTTTAAGCGTCATCTAAAATCTCATCTTATATCTTAACTCATCAATTATTAATACAACCATCTGGCCACCTGTCAACTGCCCGTGCCTCCGATTCAAGCACGCTTGACTGTGTGTGCGTTATAAATTTGCATATTATTGTTCTTATTTCTCACTTGTTTATTTATAAATTATTGTATTAACACGAGTGGCGTCTGCAGCCAAAGATAAGCGTATAGCTTCCCACATTTATATATCTATGACTACAGACAGGTATTTTGTTGGAGTTTGCCTGTTCATCTATGTTTATGGATGTGATGACATGTTTGTACAATAACGTGAATACATGTGCCCAGAGGCTAACGTATGCCGTATGTACATGTGCCCAGAGGCTAACATATGCCGTATGTTTACAACTAAGAACAAGGCAGTTGTAGACAACAACATTGCCTCAGTGAGCTCGGCCTGCTGACGCAAGCCACCAGCCAGGCAGCTCGCCATTCAAACACATCTTGCTAGGCTACGTCGTGCCAAACCCCACCGCTGAGGAATCATCTATGCTAGGCTGTTACGTTATCCTCCCGCCGCTCACGTGCCGTATGGCTCATTATGTGAAAACGTGAAGTAATCCACAAAACTGGAAGTACATAACATATTGCATTACAATCAGAGGAGGACTGAGCCACGACCACTGGTAACCTGTACACAAAATTTCATTAAATTTGGGCTGTGGTTTTTAAAGATATATGACCAGCTGTCTATCAGCCGTGTCTGCGTATTATGTTCGTATGTAAAGCGATTCTTTTATGCTCTGATGACGTTTACAGTTTTACATTTTTTTACCATTGTGTATATCTCTATTGTTTGGTTGCGGTTTGTCAATCTTTTATTAAACTCTTGATTGATTGATTGAGTGGACAGACAGACTGACAGACATACACACTGATTGCAATACTGTGCACCGCTGCCAGGGGCAAAGTAATCATGAGAGAGATTAAATTGTTAGGTGTGTTTATGTCGTATTTAGGAAATGGAAGAAGGCAGAAGGACAAATGCATGTTTCTACTCTATGTTGACGCTAACTCTCTGGTCAACAGCAAAGGTCCAACCAACACAGCTAGCTCAGGGACAGTAGCTGCATCGGGCGGGGGAGGCGGACGAGTTGCAATGGAATTCACTGTCAAGGAATTGTATGCGATCGAGGAGATACACAGTGAAACGAACTTGCTTCGGCTCATTACTGGGTGAGACACAGGCCTGCTAATGTGTTTCTGTGCTTTCTGCTGTTTTTTTTACCAATGTAGATGGATCAACGTCGGGAGTCAGTTGATGACAGAGGAAAGGATGAGCTTTGAATGATGAACATGAGTGCAGGCAGTGATGATCCATTAAACTGCAGCTGCTTCTGTTGACAATGAATGCATAAATAAAGCACGTGTTTGTGAATCAAACAGTAATGAATGATGATCACACTATTTAGGTTATTGCATTTTGTCATAAAACACTAAACGTTCCGAGTGGCAGATGGTGATCGAACTGTGACTGTAGAATACTCGCTGTTTACAGTGACAGTTGAACCATTGACTCTTAGTGTCAAGCTGCATGCAGACTGTTAGTGGGCTGATTGGTGTCAAGCTACATGCAGACTCCTAGCCATATGCAGGCTGTTTTGGGTTGTTTTTCAGGTCACTGTGTCCAGCGATCTATGGTCATGAGGTGTGTTTTGCATTTAGATTTTCTAGAAGAGTTTATTTAATAATGTATTTAATTTTGTGTATTATAAAATAGTTTAATATGGCTTCAGATCTACTGTGCAAACTGTTTTAAGTGAGCAGTGCTTTTTTAGTTGGTTCAAACAGTTTCATCAATTTATCAAAAGTGAATTTGACTGCAGGAAGCCTAATCGCCTGTATTTTGCTGTAACGTTATTGATGTATTAATTTGTTAATTAATAGCTGTTTATCAACGGTTTTTAAACTGCGTGACAGTCTAATAAAGTTAGCTGATAATAATAATGATAACTGTGTTGATCTTCAGTCCTAAGAACTACAGGACTTTTTTGAAGCAAAGTTTTGCTGTCAAGATGATGCCAGTGATGGTGTCTGATTGATTGATGATGTCGTTGCAGCTGGTGAAGGCGGGCTTGGCTCTCGGTCTCTTCGGAGGAACACACAAGTATTTTGATGATAAGGTGGTTTCAGTGCATCTATAGTAATTTACTGTTACCACTGTTTCCATTGCTCAGTTGTCAGTGAACGATTAGCTGTTTATATACACCGTGCTTTGAAAACGACACTGCTTTGGCTTGCTTTAACTTTGACATACGTCAACAAGTTTTGATGATTTTTGACAGAAATGTTGCTTAGAAAGTAAGCAGTCAAGTGGTACTTTATTTTTCCACCTCACGTAACTAATACTTCTGCTGTTTATTATCATGGGATGAACGTGGAGAACGTCCATTCCTCTGATCACTCACCAGTTTGCAGTTTCCCTGCCAGGTCCAGCCCCAACAATGTACTCAGAGTGCTCCAGATTTTATCCAAATCGGTTCACTTTCGGCAGGGTTATAGCCAAAAGCATAAACACTGCCAAATTGCCCTGTAAATCCAATAGTCGGCCGATGCCTAGCTTTGAGCCAAATAAATATAGGATAGGCGTAATGTTATGCTGCTAACTGATAGCTGTTGCTAAAAATTCAGACACAATTCTGCTCAGAGCTTGCATCTCCTATACAGCTGGATTCGAATGACATTGATGGTCTGATTGACATGAATGTCATTTGAAGTCACTTTATTGTTTGTTACACCGTGGAAGACAGCTTCAAAGTAGGCGATGCATGTGACAAAAAGTGGGGGCTCAGAAACTGGAAAGCATAGAACTTTAAAAAGTGGGGGCTCAAGCCTAGCAGCCTAATAGAAGTTTATGTCTATATCACGGAGTAACTTCAGGGTAGAAGACTGCTTCAACTACAACTTGATGTCCATGCATGTCTTATAAACCTACTTAATTTCTGTCAACGAAATCGTTGATAATGTAGACTAGATTGGCACAATGGCGTAATTTGAAAGACGTGTGTGAACGAACTTTGATGTAGAATCGTATTCCAGTTCGAGGTGATCCTCATGTATTAATAGTCGGTGATCCAGGACTTGGAAAGAGCCAGATGCTGCAGGCGGTCGCAAATGTAGCACCACGAGCTGTGTATGTCTGTGCTAACACTACCTCGACTTCCGGACTGACCGTGAGTTGAGTTAACACAGTCCAGTATTGGTCACTTAGTGGTCAGTCAGTTGTCCACTGACTGACCGACATTGTTTCTTGTGTGTTGATTCTTTGCAAGTACCTAGGACAGTCAGGTACCTTCATGCAGATATCTATTCACATTATCCTGCTTACGTTAAGACTTCACGTAATGTTTAATTAGTAAAACCTGTTTGATGTTCACTTGAATGGTGGCAGTTTGGTTTTCTGACAATGTAAAATATTACGTAGGTGGTGTTGTAAGTATTATTTGTTCCTCATGTTAGTAATAATGAGTGTGTTGATAATAATCATTGCAAACTGGTGACGGGGGAGTTTACTTTGATGATGTGAATGTGATGTTATGTGTAACTTGAGCGGAAGCCACTGCGTGCCAAGTGTTGTTGGTTGTGCAGGTAACTCTGTGTAAAGATGGTTCTGGTAGTGATCACGCGCTCGAGGCTGGAGCCTTGGTACTCGCCGATCAAGGATGCTGTTGTATTGATGAATTTGACAAAATGGGCAGCCAGCATCAGGCTCTGCTTGAGGCCATGGTACCTGTCATGTGCATGCGTTATCACAGTTGTTTTTTGGCAGTGAACTTTGGTGTCTGAAAACAGGTCCTCGAGGGCTATTGTGTGACGTTCTTTGCAAGATTCTACATTTGCCTGTTTTGATAAAACACAGACTTGTGACAGATGCACACGGGGTCTCCCTGGGCCGATACATTGGACCGATATAAAGGTCTCAGCGCTGGTGTCCAGAGTAGGCTGGACCCCAGCCCGCAATAACGGACGAACGACCTGTCCACACCTCTTTCAGGATGAGTTATCGTCTGAGGGCTAGGATTTGCTATGATCAACATACCTACCAAATTTGAATTCTTTGTCTCCACCCACTTCGAAGATACGAAAAAGAATACAAAATGTGGAAAATGGGTGGATAGGGGTCAACTAAGGTCACTGAAAATAAAGCCATTCGATAGAACGCATACGAATTCCTATTGACGTTTCATAGTAACTCTATCTTTAGCTTGCACCTTTTCTGAGATACAGCGAGATATTGGTCAAAAGTCGTTGATTGTAACCTACCCCACCTCTGTTTGGCACCCCCGTTGTGGGTGACCTTGTTGGAATTTCGTCGTGATCTTCGGCATCAATATACTAGAGTCTGTGGGCTATCGTATGGCGTTGTTTGTGTGATCCTGGGTTTAATCGTCTTCGTAGAACTCCGACTTGTGACAGACGGACGGACACACGATAACAGCATATACCGCGCTAGCATAGCGTCGCATGGTAAAAATTGAACGTGTATGGGGCATGCCCATTGAGTCTATGTTATAATTGATGAGTAACGTCCAAAAGTCAGACTTAGAAAAGGTAAAGGTGCTTATTTGTATGAAAATCAGTTTTCTTTGGTAATCAGTTTCACCTGAAACTAGTAGTTAATAAAAGATGAAAAATTGTCTTATTTGTTGGATCAACGTAAAATATTATTTTGGAATCGTACGATGAGGTCTGATAATGTAGCACTGCATACATTGAGCCACTTCATACATAACAGTGCTATGGCGGTTGGTTCTGTATATAATGTCTATGTGCTCCCGATGTCTCACACTGTTGTCAAGAATGCAGCATGGTCTTCATTTACTAGTCTTCTATGTAACGTTTTAGGCCTATACACCACTGTGTTTATTTTACTTCAGTTCGATGTTTTTCGATTTTAGAAATTGTATATTGTATCTGCATGTGTGCTTGGCTGCCTTTGTGTCATTATACAGAATAATAATAATATTTTAGAGAATTTATTTTTTGCAATACTGAGACTGTGGGATTGCATCCATGTCGGTCGTAGGTAATGCATGGCTGCTGGAGACCTCACAGAAATAGCAGCAGCAGTGCATGCTGGACGTTTGTGCACAGTAACTGCTTACTGAGTCTGGATCTTGATGATAATGTATGGATGATGTCTTCACGGACTATTGCCCGGACCGTTTCTTGTGACCTACTCGGTTTTTGTTTTTAGTTTTTCCTTATTTTTTGTTTCATTTCTATGCCATGCAGTAGATTAATCTGGCCATCTCATCAACTTTTGAGCGCACGTAAATCTACCATATTGTATCGTATGATGGGATTTACAGAACCAGTGAGTGACAGACTAGACATACTGCAGACTGTATGACGTTGTGTGTGGTCTAGGAGCAGCAGAGCATCAGCATTGCCAAAGCTGGCATCGTCTGCAGGTCTGCTGGTTGTTGAAACGTTCTTTTTGCTTTGTCTAACAATAGCATTACAGTAGTTAAAGCAAAGGACGTAGGAGTGATGGACTTGAGTGTTTGTAATCATTTTTGTTAAGTTTGTATAAAGTTTGGCTTCAGTTATTTAAGTTTTGCTTTCTATACAGTATTTATTTTCTTTTTAGTTGGAGTTGTTATATAGTTTTTAGGCTGAATCGCATGCATAGATGCGGCCTATTGCTAAGAGAGATGTCACACGATGGGTGGTCTGTATGTCTGCCTGTGGGTGGTCTGTATGTCTGCCCATGGGTGGTCTGTATGTCTGCTTGTGGGTGGTCTGTATGTCTGCCCGTGGGTGGGCTGTATGTCTGCCCATGGGTGGTCTGTATGTCTGCCCGTGGGTGAGCTGTATGTCTGCCCATGGGTGGTCTGTATGTCTGCCCGTGGGTGAGCTGTGCAAACTGGCGTAAACCAATTGAGATGCTGTTTGGAGGGCTGACTCATGTAGGTCCAAGGAACCATATATTAGATGGGGTCCAGGTCTCCCACGTGAAGGGTTACTTGACTGGGGCCCAATGCAATTTATCTACACATGAGAAATGTGTCTGCGCAGCACACGCGGTGGACGGATGCATTTGCCGCTGTGTTGGATGATGAGAGAGTGATGCGGATACTTGCTAATGCCAGGCCACTGGTTTGGCTCAGTGGCACTGTAAGTGAGTGTCTGTGAGTGTCCTTCAGCGCTTTGACGCTGTTAAATGGAAGAAACTGGTAGAATGTCGTGTCAGTTATCCTAAAGGTTTTCTTCTGCAACAGCTGGAAGAAGAAACCAGGCTAACCCGGGTTTACATGGAAAATAGGAAGTAAATCAGAGGTGCTTTAGGTGAGAGGAAGGTTTACAGTCATTACAAATCAGCTCTAGTTACCTCTAAAGGTGTTTCAGTCTTGAGTCTGTGTGTGTCTGTTGTTGGTCTGAACGTGGTTGATATGTTGTCATCTGTAGTTTGCCGGCGAGAACGTCCATCATAGCGGCTGCTAACCCTGCCGCTGGACACTACAACAGGGCTAAGACCGTTTCAGAAAACCTTCGGTGAGTTCACTGAATGAATGTCCAGCGTTTCTGCTGCAGCTGTAACTTGAATATAGTAATACTCTGTTCTATGATCTAATATTATCCATCGCAGCTTGGAAGTAAGTTGGCTCAGCATGCTGTCTTGTTATTTTTGATTATTGCTGGTCATCATATGACAATATCACTGCTGCTTTATGTATTTGCCTCAGTTTATTACTGGCTGCTCACACATAGTGTAGGAGGGCCAGGCTAGTGATGCTGTCTGGCGTCTGTCATTGTCTGTCGTCGTCTGTAACACTCCATGCCGGCGTGTGTGCAACGTAACTCACCAGACGGCAGCACGCGACGGCGGGCCAGTAGCGTTACGTTTCGTTGGGGCGACAGCTTGTTGGAATAACTATGAAGATGGAGATGAATTCACTGTCAAACGAGTTGTAAATTTAATCGGTGCTATTTTGTCATTGTCAGCCTTGACATAACTTTCAGCTCTTTCAGTCAAGTTTTGTCTGCAGTTCTGTGTGCTGTTGTCTTTGCTGTCGTTTTACTTGTTGTCGTTTTATTGTTGTTTCTGTGACCTGTGATGACATTATACTAAATGCAGTGTTCAAGTGTAATCCATCTGCTGTACGCGCTGCTGTTTTGACGTGTCCCTGCGTCAGCAGCAGGTTGCCATGGTTCTGCAGTTTTACCACTATCAACAGATGGCTTCCATGTGTCTTTCAGGCGACCTTTGTCAAAGCCAGAGCAGCATTTTACAGGTCCGACGTGGGTGCCAGAGACTGTCTGAAGCCTGACGTGGGTGTCAGAGACTGTCTGGAGCCTGACGCGGGTGTCAGAGACTGTCTGGAGCCTGACGTGGGTGCCAGAGACTGTCTGAAGCCTGACGTGGTTGCCAGAGACTGTCTGAAGCCTGACGTGGGTGTCAGAGACTGTCTGGAGCCTGACGCGGGTGTCAGAGACTGTCTGGAGCCTGACGCGGGTGTCAGAGACTGTCTGAAGCCTGACGTGGGTGCCAGAGACTGTCTGGAGCCTGACGTGGGTGCCAGAGACTGTCTGAAGCCTGACGTAGGTGTCAGAGACTGTCTGGAGCCTGACGTGGGTGCCAGAGACTGTCTGGAGCCTGACGCGGGTGTCAGAGACTGTCTGAAGCCTGACGTAGGTGTCAGAGACTGTCTGGAGCCTGACGTGGGTGTCAGAGACTGTCTGAAGCCTGACGCGGGTGTCAGAGACTGTCTGAAGCCTGACGTGGGTGCCAGAGACTGTCTGGAGCCTGACGTGGGTGTCAGAGACTGTCTGAAGCCTGACGTAGGTGTCAGAGACTGTCTGGAGCCTGACGTGGGTGTCAGAGACTGTCTGAAGCCTGACGCGGGTGCCAGAGACTGTCTGAAGCCTGACGTGGGTGTCAGAGACTGTCTGGAGCCTGACGCGGGTGTCAGAGACTGTCTGAAGCCTGACGTGGGTGTCAGAGACTGTCTGGAGCCTGACGTGGGTGTCAGAGACTGTCTGAAGCCTGACGTGGGTGTCAGAGACTGTCTGGAGCCTGACGTGAGTGTCAGAGACTGTCTGAAGCCTGACGTGAGTGTCAGAGACTGTCTGAAGCCTGACGTGGGTGTCAGAGACTGTCTGAAGCCTGACGTGGGTGTCAGAGACTGTCTGGAGCCTGACGTGAGTGTCAGAGACTGTCTGAAGCTGTTTTATATTCTCTGCCTCACTGCTAATGAGCTTTGTCAGTCAAATGTGCTGATGAATGATGTATGTGTAGGATGGGCAGTGCGTTGTTGTCAAGGTTTGACTTGGTGTTTATACTCCTCGACAAGCCAGATGAGGTAATGCCGACAGATTGCTCTATCACTACTTTACAATTGCTTTGCTGTTTGCTAACTAATCACTTACTGGCCTACTGTAAGCGCAATTATTTCTGCCTGGTTTCTTGCTGTCCTGTCTTTTTACTCTGTTTTATATGTATTTGTTGCAAATAGTAAATAATTAAATAAGCAAGGCATCGCCCTAACGGGACGTAATACTACTGGCCTGCCGTCGCGTGGTGTCCCCTGGTGAGTTACGTTGCATATGCGAGTGTTACAGATGATGGCAGACGACGACAGACGCCAGCGACCGCTACTAGTCTGGCCAGTAACAAATGATTCATAGTTGGTGGCATGAGCGAGCAGCGTTCTTATCACAGATTGAGGAACGAGGATGTCCATTGAGTAATGCAGCCATGCAATACATTGGTACCAATTGTTCACTTAGACGCTCACGGACGGATTAAAAACAGTTTACATTTTGATCTGGAAAATGACATAAAGCCAGTGTGTGTGTATGTGTGTGTGTGGTCTGTAGTAACCATGTCTTTTTGTAGTACAGTTTCATGACGGATGTTGTGTCTTCTTCAGTCTTTCAAGTTGATTACGAGACACTATATTAGCGGTCGTTGTCAACGTGTTGTTTGTTGATAATTGTCGTAGGTTTTCACAGGTCAACGACATGAGAACGCTGAAGGAAAGCTCACTTAGAACAGTGAAAGTTGTTGAGTTTGCGTGTATCGTTGCTAATTACATTGCACTAGTTGAGACATTCTGTCTGTCTCTGACGCTGCGTGTCTGTTTGTTGTAGGACATTGACTGTATGTTGTCTGAACATGTCATGGCAATGCATGCTGGGAAGACGCGGTATTTAACGTTCAGTGTCTACACTGCACTGTCTTGTGTCGAGCCACATCCTGATTCTCTGTTGTTTGTTGGTTTCTGTTGGCTGCTGGCATGAGGGATGTAGTAGGATCAGGCAGTAGATGATTTGACACTGTTGCATGGACGACAGGAATTATTAGCTGAACTCCTCCGAGTCGACCTCAGAAAGTGGGTCTCAAATGTCCGTCCGTCCACAAAAATTTTCTTCGATTTTAATGAAATTTTGTGTGTGGGTAGAGGTCGACGAGTGATGCATGACGGTATGCAGTATGACCCGATCCAAGGTCACGGTCAAGGTCACGAGCCCTCGAAAGTCAGAAATTCGGCCATTTTCAACGGCTATCTTTTCCCCCATTTACATTACGGGCTGGCAAATGACCACGGATTCTTAAATTAGGGGGGCAATGCCTAAAGCTTATCGGGGTCGGATTTTTATATTTTTTTCCTAGTTTTTGTGTCACGTGACTTTGAAGTTGGCAGTAAGTAGGAGTCGACCGTCAGTCCCATATGGGGCTAATTTATTGTACCTAGCCTGTGTTATTACATGCTTGACAAATTGAAAAAGTTAACTCATGAGAGTTGAAGACCAGACGTGTGAAAGACTGCAGACACCGTTAATGTATGCATTGGTTTGTCTGTTTGTTGACTTCTCGGCTTTTGACTTGTTTTCAGTTTGTGCGTGTCCCACAATGCCTTGTATTATACGTGTGTAAGCCGTACGTACTGTACGGTTTTGTACTCGTGAAACGTCGATGGTTTTGTTCTTGTTTCAGATCAGCTGCTTCGTCATCAACAGCTAATCAGCAGCTGGTATCTGTTCTGCTTGCTTTGCTGTAGTTTTTGTTTTCAGTTCATTGCTACTCTTTGCATGTCATTGAAGGTAAATAAAAACTTAATGTCTAAAAAGTTATTTATTAGATTTTTTTGGCTGCAGTTCGTGTTTGTTGTTTGTGTGTACGCTGTGAATGAATACAGAGTTTAGTATCATGCAATTCTGTTGTAGTCCACTGAAGAATTAGTGGCAAAGAATATTTACGAGATGGAAAAGCCATTGTCCGAGCGGTTGAAAGTGGCAGCAACAGATGCTTTTGATCCTCTGCCGCCACCGTTGCTGAGAAAGGTAGAATTAATGTTTAGTTGTGTATTTATCAGTTTACGAAGGGGATGGACCATTTCTAAAATTCACATGTCACTGTTCCATTACTTTTCTGAACATGGTCGCTCAGCAGATCGCATGCAGCATCGTGGGATCCCGGCTGGATTATTGTAACTCGCTGTTAGTTAACTGTTCCAACCGAAACCTTGACAAGCTGCAGCATGTGCAGGACAACCCAGCCCGTGTCGTCTGCTCAGCATCAGCTGGACCACTCTTACAGAGCCTGCACTGGCTGCCAGTCCGGCAGCGGATCAACTTCAAACTCGCCAAACTTTGTTATCTGGTTACTTCTTTACAACAGCCAGGCTACGTTGCTGATTTGATCAGCCCATACAGTCAGTCGCGTTTGCTGCGATCATCCACACAGAAGCTTCTCTCAGTTCCTCCACACAACTTGGACACTGCTGCTCGTCGTTTCTGTTGCTGTTCCGACACTTTGGAACTCTCTCTCTTCCACTGAACTGTCGAACTGCACCATCCGCTAACACATTTAAGATCCGTCTTAAGATATTTCTCTTTGATTCAGCATAACTGCACTGTAGCATGCGCCTCTGTACTATGGCACGATATAAATTGATTGGTTGATTGAACATGACATGACTTTTGAATTCGAATCTATTAATTTCTTAGTTAAGTACTTTTCAGAACTTTACAGGGGGCGTGGCACCATTTTTCATACATTTTTCATAAATGATTAAAATGTCTAAGACAACTTAACCACTTTGCACACATGCGCAGCAGTTGTCTAATTTATATGTATATATTTATTTGTCGACACAGATACAATACAATACAGAAACAACAATTTAAACTGTTTGTTGTCTTTGATGTGTAGTACATTGGCTATGCCCGGAAATACGTTCATCCAAAGATCAGTCGAGCTGCAGCAGCCATCTTGCAGGTATATGACATTGAATGAATCTACGGCGTTATACTGGTGCAGTGTTTCTGTCTGATTGTCAATCACTGTCGAGTGAGTTTGTTCTACTTCACCATCACATGCTGTGCAGGAGTTCTACCTTGATCTGCGCAAGAATCATCAGACGGCTGACAGCACACCAATCACCACGAGGCAGCTGGAGTCTTTGATTCGTCTTACAGAGGTGACTACAGTTAAGTTAGCCATTGACAACAACACTTGTTACACCTTTCAGTGCTTTGACAGTACGATACGATACGATACGATACGGTAGATTAACGTGCACTCAAAGGCTGACGAGATGGCCAGTTTAATCTAGCGCACGGCCTAGAAACGAAAAATAAGGAAAAATAAAATCAAAAATCAAATAGCTCAGAAGAAACGGTCCAGGCAAAAGTCCATGGAGGCAGTTCGGGAAGAAGAAGTGAGACTACGGGGGTAGGATTTGTGAAAGAGGTAGGTTTTAAGCTGGGAGTGAAAGAGAGATGGAGTTATAGATGTACAGAGTGGTGCTTTGGTGTCACAAAGGGTATCCAGTTTGTGAAAAACGTGCTGCAGGTATAAAAAACATGTTGTTTTGAGGACTATCTCAGTCCCGAGTAACATGAGAAAGAGAAGCTTGCTCAGCTTAAGTTAACGTTAGTCACTGGTGGTAACGTCCAGTCCAGCATTCACTTCAACTTAAATTTCATTACAAAAACAGAAATTCATTGCATTGAAGCTGAATTGTGAAGAAGACTTTGTGAACACTAACTCTACAAATTATAGCAACTGATTAATCAGTCTGAGTTTTAAAAATTGACGATTAAAATTGTTTTAATGTCTGCTTGAAAATGTTTTGATGTTTTTCATTCATGTGATCACATTAATAGACTACTACTCTAAACTGCTACCATTACTTCAGAAGTCGGTTTTTGTTGCATAAACCTCTTTAGAATATCAAACACTAATGGCGTTAATTGTGTTATTTTTAGAAATATTATGCCATTGCTTTGAACGTTTGGTCACTGTTTGTATATATATTTTGCACTGATACATGCAGGCAAGAGCTCGGATTGAACTTCGTGAAGAGGCGACGGAGCAGGATGCACATGATGTCATAGAAATTATGAAATACAGGTAAGTTTTGAGCAACATATATGTCATGTGCACACACAAACACGCACTGACATGATGTAACGGCAGATAATTTGTTCCATTTTTGCTCTGTTTTACGGTGCATGTAAATTTGCATTTTTTAATTTAATATACAACTTACTAAAACAATTCAAAAGAGCTGGTTTGCCCCACAATCACTTACTTCACTTATAACTGTTATTAGACCGGTACTTGTATACTGTGCACCAGTGTGGTACTATGCACTAATAACAGCTCAGTCTGAGAGCCTAGAGGCTGCTTAAAAGTGCACCGTCCATATTATCTGAATTCGCTGGCTTCACATAGAAAATATTTCTCTCTCATCTTTTTTCTGTGATTTTATGGATACTGTGTCCTGTTTCCACACTCTACTTCCTCCACCCAGATCCACGGCAGTTACCTCAAGGCTGAGATCTTCCCAAACTTTTCATAAACTCTATACCCATACGGAGCACCATTGTTCCTTCATACAGAATTGACTCAATCATTATCAGTAAACCTAGTTGTTTTACTGTTGTCCATATTTACCTGTCGGTTTTAAGTTTTATGATCATATTATTTTATTATAAAAACAAAACTGGCTTCAGTTTCTCTTCATTGTAAAAGCTGCCGTTCTAAAACAGCAAATATCAAAATTTTATCCGCAAATTCAACGCACAGAAGCTAGCGATCACATTTATTTCAGTCAGCGGCCTTTCATAAATGTAAAAGCTATCTTCTGTGCTTAGAATTTG
>Ga0209780_1001773_pt1 | contig 14662 bp, 9 predicted proteins | sample WorMetexBAHAMAS2_FD_187384 | JGI IMG/M metagenome (GOLD analysis project Ga0209780, IMG submission 187384) | Marine gutless worms symbiont microbial communities from Max Planck institute for Marine Microbiology, Germany - Inanidrilus exumae... | ecosystem: Host-associated > Annelida > Digestive... | reverse complement strand
AAAGGCAATGTTAACCGTACTAACATTGACATTCAGGCTATGTTAGTGTGGTTAACATTGCCTTTTTATGATTTTTGCGGTTTTAGATCCGTCGCCGTTAACAGTGTGTATAAACTGCAGTTTTTTTACATTTATGTTTCTTATGAACAGAATATTAATGCTGCTAACCTTGGGCAGAGATAGGCGTTCTCTTTTGACAACAGCTCAGGCTGAACAAATCGCTGTAGAGCCATATCAATACTGCCCACTTGCTATCAGCACATGACATACAAACATACACAATTAAGTAGCTTACAAACAATGTTCTTTCACTTGCCGCTACTGAAACTCATGAGAAGCCATTCACTACTTCTTGAGAAATGCTGCTGACAGAGATGGACAAGTTCCAATCCTGCTTCTTGAAGGTAAAACAGTGAAGTTTTTGGATCATCCTGTAACCTGGCATAGTGGGGCAATGGGCTAGCACCGGACCTGAGATCAAGAGGTTCTACGCACGGATAGGACATGGTTGCACAAAGTTATATTCATTTTAATCACACCCTTGTGTCCCCGTCACCAACCAGTGTAATTTGGTACCAGTCAAAAAGTAATTACATTCTGCGGCTGGGAAGGCAACTGTAGGTCTGGTATCAAACTGGCTGTGCACTACCGACCTCAGCGGCCTATACAGATACAGGCTCAATGCCTATGAAAGGAAGATGACCAGTGTGGAATGTGGTATCGTTTACCTTTACCTGCAAATGAGCTCACTCCTGCTGACCAAAAATATCGTTTGTTTGGCGGGGGTTTAGTAGCACTTTACACATAATTTAGGTTACAATGCAACTAACATAAAACTATAATTTAGCACACAAACTGACATATTTGTCAAGCCAAATGATTAAGGAGTTCAACGATATTAGTGTCAGAATAGCATTACAGAACTGTGTTATTTCACACTCCGTCAAGTCTTTACACACAAATCACGGTGCAGTAAGCACTTGTTGAAGAGACGCTGACTGCAGTGATCTACCCCAGTGATGTATCTCATCTTATAACAGGGCAACAACCATTACGACTTTCCATTCACATTTCGATGGCCTTCTTTGCTTGGCAACTTGGGGCTGGGCCAGACCACTCAAAGACAAGCCGTGGGGATGACTGGCCATGTGCATTTCTGTCACCTAACCGACACAGTCAAAACCAACACTTGACATTGACAACCAGGACAAATCACGCACTGGCCTCATCGTTTCTTAAGCCACCCAATGACTCGTGGGGGAATAATACTCTGTTGATGCTGGCTGTGGCTCTCGGAAGCCAATAAATACAATGTAACTCTACATGGTAAAACTGTACTGGACATAGTAGTAACAAACTTGCAAAGTTCAAGTGCACACAGGCATTCAAGAAATGGCTATACTACAAAGGTATAACGTTATATTCAGTCGTGTCTACAAATATCAGAGCTTACATCTGCAAATGAGCTAGAATGGACAAATGACTACTTTGAACTCAAACAAAAAATACAAAACTTACACAAAATTATTAAAAATCATCAATTATAGACTGCATTAAACTGTTACATTTCAGTGCAAATCATCAAAACAAATACGAAACTGACAATACTACGACTCCATATTGTATTAATCAAGGAAATGCATGACGCCTACAGACTGTCCACTGCAATCATCCTGCCACGTAGAATATACACGCAGAAATACAAACAAGTGTTCGAAGTAATTTGGCAAAAGGCCGCATCCCCATCTAGTCACTGCTCACGTATGTGAATGGATCTTGATCCCCATCTAATATATGGTTCACTGGACCCACGAGTCAGCCCACAAGGGGCATCTCATTCAGTTCCCCCATTTTTGCACAGCCCGCCCATGTGCCCAGCACACAGACACACACACACACAAACGATGCTATGTGTGAAATCTGTAGCCAAAGGCTGCATCTTATGCACTGCGTCAAGACGATGTGGTCTATAAAATCAAATATATCAGAAATTCAACAAACGTTACGACTACAAACCCTGGCATCCATAGAGAGATCAAGAAACGGATCAAACGTGTTTGATTGTTCATGACATCGAAGACACGTGACTGTTTAAACATTACATCAACGTGAATTGTACACATTTACAGCAACTCACAGCAGAAACACCACAAACAATGTGCATACTCTCAATAAATTGTACTATCCTTAACAGTATCTATATCTAAGAATCCGACTGTCAGTTTGTTTGTCGACATTTGTTTGGCCAGTGGTGCTCTCAGTTCAGGCGGGCAGACAGCGGCCGGCCTCCGCGGGTGGGCAAGCCAAAATCGCAAAAGTGCGATTTTGGCTTGTGTTGTCTAAATAAGTACAGAAAAGATAACTCTCTGTTCGAGGGCATGGACGTGACTGTGTAAAAGGTGAAACTTTTTTCTGGAATATTCAAGAAATCTTGGCCAGATTGAAGCAGAACAAGACAGGACATTTGTATAGCACCTTTTCATGCGAATTCACCTCTAAAGCGCTCAGAAAGGCACGTCTTAATGAGGGATAACACAGTTTTACCAGCCACCTACACGTTTATCTACGAATGGAAAGAGCCATCCTGCCTTCACTCCCCAGTCACAGCACATCACCACACTGTGGCCGGTGCTTATTTTCGGTCCCACAGAGAGTAGAAGGCTGAGTTGGCCTGGGTGGCTGGTTACACACCGAAATAGTAAGCCCACCCAAAGACGGTCACCCATCCCAGTACCAAACGACTGATAGTGCAGTGGCCGGGGATTGAATTCACGACCACTTAGTTGCAAGTCCGACGCCCTAACCACCAGACTACAGAGCCACCGGAGATGACCTCCTACAACACACCACAGACTGATACAACTATCGGTCATCCACATATGCCGACCGACTTTCGCTGCAGAGTTTACAGTAAAATACACAATAATTCTAACTGTCACTACCACTTTCTCTCACTTCTGTCGAACCAGCCCCGAATTACTCTAGGCTAGACCAAGTGTCCCAAACAGCAAACATGATGGCTCAGTGGAACAGAGTTTTACAAGCATTGAAGACATAAGCATAGGGCAATTACTATGCTACACAATACAACATCAAGCTCAGACTCTGCTAAAGAAAGCGTAGGCCTAATGCAAAAAGCAACCCACCTTGACTTCTCAAGTGTCCACCAAATATCTGGTGGACAAAGGTGGTTTCTTTGCTGCGTTGGTCAAGACTGAAACACATCAATGTCACTGCTTGTATCAACAGAAAGAATACAACAAACTCAACAGCTATGAAACATCTAGCGAGAGTAATTGAGACAACAGAACATTATCAAGCATATAACATGTGATCTAAAATTTTAAGATACAAGATGTCCATCGACAGCCCAGCATCGACATGGACGCCTATGCCATGACATACTTGAACCAAGGTGTGACCTTTACGTCTGACTGTTGACATCCAAAATATAATCAGGTGATGAATAGGATTATTCCCTGTAAGTTTCATCTAGACTACTCAAGTAGTTCGTGAGGTATGGAGTTCACAAGATGTGACCTTGATGGCCTGCTGCAACCTTGACCTTTGATCTCCGGAATCCAATCAAAACATCAACAGGAGCAAGTGGGTCACTTTATCTTTCGCTAAAACCTTAGTCTAAGACCAAAAGTCCGGTTTATGACCTAATTAACACAAAACGTGAAGTGACGCTCAATTTTGGTCTGAGATCAAAGTCTAAGAAAACCTTACTGCTTAAACCAAAGTTTAAGACCAAAGTTTGGTCCAAAACCGAACTTAATCTGAGCAATCCGGTCTCAAACCAAACCGCTCTAATGCATTTTGATAGGCAATTATCACTAATCTCTTAGAGTTAAGACTTTGGTTTAAAACCAAATCACTAGATCTTTCACTTAATCTGAACTCGGTCTAAAACCAGGCTTTAGTGATTCACATTAAGCTTTGGTTTTAGACTAAGTTTTTAGACTTTGATTTTAGTGAAAGACCCAGTGAATATTTTGTGTCAGTTTTATCAAAACTGTTCAAGCCATTCAAGAGATATCGTGGTAACAATATCTGACTGGACAAATGAATAGACGTACGGTACAACAAGACAGCCCAGAATCATAACGCCATTGCCGACAGTGTCCGGTGGTGGAGGCACAAAAACTGGACATGTTCACATTCACCAGCAAACACGTAATGACAACACACTTCTTATCAGCACCCCATCAGCCAATAGACTGAATGACTGTTTAGCAAGACAACCAGTACAAAAACAAACAGAAGGAGAAACAAAGAGATGCAAAATCAAAACTTTACAAAGCCTATTATAAACAAAGGCTGAAATAAGGTAGGACACAACAATATAAAGTGGCTACAACAAACATTACTGATTGTGACGCCGACAGTAAAATGATGACATACTTTGATAGACCAACCAACGCTGCACGCTGAAGAGCATCGACAACGTAGCGCAGAAATTCATGTGCATCTTCTTGTCGGCCCCAACGCATGTGTTTTGCAATTACTATCACAAAGCACATCACGCTACACAATTCAGTTTCTAATCTTTACCGACTTTAGCCGCACAGTATGGAACCAGTGTACCTAACACCAATGAGAAAAAACTATAGTGTCTTCACCATAACACAAATGCAACAGTTGCCACCACCAAGAGCATATAAGAAGTAAAACTCCATACCAACAAAATTCTCCAGTTCTTAGCCTTTATTTCGGTGCTTTAACATTGACACAAAAGAGTCTTCCATACATCCACATGTTTGATTCTGAGAGAATGTCTTACATATAGAGTTAGCCGGTTAAACAGAGACCAACAGTACTGATATCAGTAGTAGTTAATGTCAATAATTAAACTGATGACAGAAAGCATTGAGAACTCAAACTGCCATAAAGACATCACTAAGTGAATGTCGATACCATACAACTTATAGGAGTCTATGTAAAAATTAATCCATCCAAATCCATCACTGGATAGCTGCAGAATCCAACCAATCAAAATTTCATAAAAAAATCCATCAACAGGTTTTACAGTAATCCCGCTAACAAATCCACACACATAAATGCCATCAATCACATCAATTACCTCCATGCTTCGGGGAGGTAAACTTTCAATATGATACAATGCAATGAAACAGATTATACTAACGTCGTAGCTTTTGCAGTATTGGCAGAGGTTTTACAAGAAAACTGCTGGCAGAAACACGGATGTGTTTGTGTAACTCACACATCATACAAAACCCCGTCATTCGACCTGCAAAATGCACGATCAACATGTATCGGCTGCACAGTCGTCTCATCTCTGATACACTGATCAACATTGCAGTCCATTGACTACCCATTAAGTCAACTGAGCAAATTTTTACCAAAATTCTCTGAGAATATAATTACAAAAAACGATGTTAGCATGATGAACACAGGCTTTCTCTGTTTCCTCTGTTCGCTAACACGCTTCCTGGCCCAGCGCCTCTTAAGTTACGACCTAATGACTCTATACAAATCTGTTCATTATTATTATTATTATTATTATTAAAAATTAGCCCCAACGGTTAACTCTTCAGAACTGACGTTTCTGCTAACTTCAAAGTCATGTGACACAAAAACTAGGCCAAATATCAAAAATCCAACCCGATCAAAATTGCGTAAATAAGTAAACAAGAGTGCGTGCGCTTGGCGATCTAGCAGCAAGACTTAGCAATTTCACCAGCGTGCGTGCGGCGGTCGCCGCCAGACGTGCTGTAGGTAGAAAATGAAAATGGGAGATAGGTCCTGCCATACGGGAGGCCATAGTGGACATCTAAATATGCGAGTCTCCCGCTGACAACTGGAGACCTGGCATCTCCGCCACCTGAGTCAGCCCCACAAAAGACATCTCGAGCGGTTCAGTCGATATTGCAGGGATCACAAACGAGACCAACACAGACTGATAGACCGACCAAGCTACTCGGTCTATAAGCAATAGGCCGCTATCGCCAGCCAATACTGCGACGCAGCTTAATAATGGTCAGAAAATGTCATACACTGTTTGTGATGGCCACTGCTGCGGAGATAATTGACCAGAGGTGCAGTGTGTGTCAAACACTGCAGTGTCGAGTTGAGAAAGCAGGTGTTGCCAAGATTTGCAAGCCCGGCACCCACATGTGACGACTCGGGCCAATCCAAAGAAATAGTTTCAGGCGGACAAAGGACATGAGCCGGCACTGCAATGCCGTCCTTGCTATGTACAACTCCATGGCTGTGTGTAATGTCATTCTTCACTGAACAAACATACAACAAATACACAGCATGTTTTAGCTGTACTACTGCTACTATATTTTTTGTAAAATTTTGTTTAATCCTTAGTTTCCACAGTTAAATCTGAACCTCTGCATTTGACAATCATGTTTTACTGGATGGATGCCCTTCGTCATCAAACCAAAGCAGTGATGTAAGCACTGTGGCTCTAACAGATATATCTGCAGTGCACAGTACTTTATGTGACTACCAAAAATGATATTGTATATCTCTCCAAAATGTCACCATTCTGTCATAATGGATGCTCAAAACTTTTGTCAAACTGCTAGAATCATTGGTTTTCTGTACTTAGTTCTTTCCATAATTAGTCACAGACTAAGCTAGCAACTTGTCCAGGTTTTTAAAACAGTACTACCATAGTGCTTAAACACAATGCTGTGCTTGACTTACTTCACCAGTCGGTATGACAAATTACCTTATCTTATCTATCACTCGGCTCTGTTATATCCGAAGTGCTTTGACACAGTTGTTTGGGCATCAGAAAATGGCATGCATTGAATCCTGTAAAAAATCCCAGTCCAGCAACCCCAAAGGTTTGGAAATGACATTTGAGTTAATTGATTAATGTTTTGCATCCCACTCCATAAAAACATAGGTAATTTCAGAGACGTCCTTTCCAGCCAATCGCTTAGCATGGTACTAAAAAATTAAATCCAACATGATAAACAACCTGATATGACATTGACATAAGCAAAGATGTACCAATAAACTGAAAGATACTGTAACATAAAATAAACATGAAATTCTAAAGACAGGTTTGGTTGCATTGCATAATATGTGGACTAAAAATGAATCGGACCTACTCCTATAGCCACAAGGCCTGCACTGTGTAGACATTTGGCAAGCATAGCCTTATATAAGCACAGAAAAACAAGCCAGATAAAGAAAGGTGTAGAGAAATAATTTTACAAAATATTTAAACTTCTATGCACTAGATGCAAAAGAACAAAAAATCCGGCATGGAATACACAAATTACAATAACAGCAAGGATAATAAGAACTATGACAATCAATTAGTAAGTAATCCACAAAAAACAACTGCAGTAAAACCGGATTTCTGTTTATCATCAGCATCAGAAGCATTCAACGGAGTATATTTTGCACGAAGTTTCTGAAGCGGAAAGAGCGAAGAAGTTCTCTGTGCTGGCTGAAACTCAATCTTCCGCAGAAGAATCTTTTTGGATGCGGCAAGTAACTGCTTGTCCAGTGATAATCCCCGTGACAACATTGATGACAACGCATCCTCTATCACCGAATTTGAACCGTTTAACATCTTGATTCAAAACGACGCTATAAAAACGCACAAATAAAAATACATACAAAATTAGTAAAGTGCTGCTATACGAAATCAGCCAGGAAGACTAACAATGTTAACTGTCATCAATCGAATGCTTGTGAAAGTTTACATTTAAGAACTAGTGTCAGTTGAATTATTGAGTGCAAATATAAATGCTATGGTGTACATTCCACCTTGTAGACATCCTACTTGTGTATGCTATGGTGTATGTATACTACTGTATGCTGGAGTTATGTTGCTTGCAACGCCAAACAGTGCTATAGCAGTGTTGATTAGAAAACAGCATGGGAATGACCAGAATCGCAAGGTAGTACAGTGAAATCATCCAGTATTACCACAGAGCTGGGGTTAATTTTTGTGCAAAATGGTCCCTTCCCCTGGGGATCTGGACCACATGTTATTCTTTGGGCACACACAAGTCAGCCCTCCCAAACGGCATCTTGATCGGTTCAACCGATTTTGAAGGAATCACTAACTTCACCAACAGGCAGACATAGACAGACGGACACACATACAACACAGACCAACTATGTTCTCCATCTGTAGCAACAGCCGCATCTTATGCAGTGCACGCGTAAAATTAAAAAACCTTGACCAGTTGCCGACGTGGATGGGGATGTTTATACAGGATTCACAGCCTTTTCGCTCCCAGGCCAATTCACGCCCAGGAGCGAATCGGCCAATAGCACCCTGGCCAATTCGCTCCCTGCCCCTTTCGCTCCATGGCCCTCTCGTTCCCTGGAACTTTCGCTCCCCGGAGCAAAATTGCCCACCCTTTTGCTCCCGGGAACGAAAGTTCTTGCGAACTTTTGCTCCCTGAAACTTTACTGCGTCTGTAGAGCAGACTAGCGGGTAGATATTTCTGATCAGACTCACTTCGACCGGCAGACTGTGACAATGACACTGGATAGGTTTTTATCTGGAGTGCACTGATAGTGTAGGCTATTGTTGTAACATCGTACTTTGCGTTATGGTTTTAGGAATTTTTTAAGGAATAAATTGTGATTTTGAACTTCGTATTGTTTTAACTTAGTAATGCCTTTTAACGCCAGCATACATAAATAAACGGTGAGACAAACATTATGGGAGCCAAAGTTCCAGGGAACGAAAGTCCCAGGGAGCGAAAGTTAGCAAGAACTTTCGTTCCCGGGAGCGAAATGGCCAGGCGATTTCGCTTCAGGGACCGAAAAGGCCAGGGAGCGAATTCGAACTTCACTTTAGCCCGAAACAAATTATCACAATAATTTTGATCCTTGTACCATGCAAATAACGGGTAACAGAGTAATAACCAAACAGTTATCCAGACATGAAAAGTAAGATTCGGAATTTACGGCAACATATATATTTGTACATTTCGCTGTCAAGTCTTATCAGAAAGGTACAACCTAAGTTCATCGAAAAATAGCACGTTGTATAACCAATGTTTACCTTTCATACTTATCCATGTGTTTCCGGTTTCGGATAAATATGCAAGAAGCCGAAGAAAGTGATAGCATCTTTTGTAATTTAGGGCAGGGGCAGGGCCACGGTTCTTGGGCCACGTCCACGGGAAATTCGTTTTGAAAGCGCGGGTACAAGCAAGGCTTAGCAGACGGAAGGGATGCGAAGACGGGCAAGCCGACGGCCCAAGTCGAGCCAAAATCGCGCATTTGGCTCGTTTGTAATTAATTTTGCGCAGTTTTGTTTTGCGCTTCTTAAACCAACCCTTCACTTATAGGCCTAACGGTATAACTATTCTGTACCCAGTACAGTTTTAAAATTTAAACCAACATTGTGGATTTGAAGTGTTAATGAGGCGTTTTACGCACGTTTCAGCTTCAGATGGCTTCGACCCCGACCAGGGACATTGCCCTGGCCCCAACGGGGCTCCACCACAGACCACCGGATGATTCTCAGAATGTTCACGTGTGCAGTACCAAATTTTCCCTATATGCCGTTACGAAGATAATATGGTTGGTTGGGAGATTAACGTCTCTTTTCAGCGCAATAATAGGCTATATTGTGGACAATGTCTTGGATAGAGAGTTAAATTAGTTCCGCCATATTACAAATGGCCAACGATACAGTAACCTCCAGCCCTCGTTGCCCTTTATTTGTTCAGCGACGACCCAAAATGGGAAGTGATAGGGGGTTAGGGGAGGCTCATTCAAGTTATTACGCTAGCACCTACAACAGGGTGGAAACTAACAAACCACCTATTTATCAGTTCAATGTGATACCGTGTGTAATCGTTGTTCTTCGGTAAGTTCAGTTCCTGTAACAGATCAGCGCCTAACAACTCTTGTTGCATAATATTTTCTGTTTCTGTGTTGGTCTGTCTTTGGAATGCCTCGATTTCTTAGGTAAAACCCACAAGAAGCATCCGGGGGACCTGCCACTCACGGTACCACCGTACCAGACCTGCCCCATCCACTCCCTTACAAAGATATGAAAGGCGATACAAATCAGGGTCCAGAGCACAGCGTGCCCAATCTCTTTTACGCCGAGGGCACCGCACAACTTGCCCGTACTTCCCTCGGCACTCCGGGTGCCCATATGTCTTTCTGTGGGAACGAGACACTGACACAAAGCCCGGACGAAGCTACACGAAATTTCTGTACACGTTAACTGTGTCCGTTTAGTCCTTGTTTGACCACAACGCAACGGGACAGGCCAGACCTTTACATTGCGCTTACCACTATGAACGCGCTAACGTAACTGCAGTGAATAGTTACCCCTATAATCGAACAGCTTTACCTCAGTGAAGTAAACAATGACTTACGAAATTTACTCCCAGTGACCGTGACCGTTAATTTAATGGATTCTACAAATTTGTACCACTGTGCTAACATGGACTCCAAAGTTGATTCGTTCAGTTTCTTTGTTATCTATTGTACACTGTTGTCCGGCACGACAGCCTGTTTTTCAGTTCCACTTGTCAACTGTTGTGACTGTTAATGTTACTTGATTGTAATAAAGTGCATTATATTACAAAATGGTACAAAATTTGCAATGATAACTTTTGCCAGCACAATTAATGACCGAATTCACTGCTAATACAGCCCTAAAAGCAACCGTAAGAATGCAAGGGCTTTCACCATATACAGTCTAGCGTCTTGAGCGATCAGCATCATTAAATTCAAATTCCACCAAAATGCAAGTTCTGATATTAGTAACTGAAATATAATTAACATAGCAATCGGACAGTTTTCCAGACAGCAACCAAATTTTCTTACATCTAATCTACTTCTTCAAAATAATTTCTTGTTATTGCTTATGATGCGCCTTCAACAAACTATATCCGACTACACATGATGAAATGCATTGATAATCGTGAACGTTATGACATTCATACGGTCATACCATGTATGTATAGAATATGAAACAAAAAATGAATACATTAGTGACCCCCAACAACAGTTCTGAATGATGAACTTCATGACTTTCCATCAAACGCCGCTCTGTTTCAATGATTTAGAAGGTTACAGTGCCACAGTCAGCTACAGTCACAGTCATTGCCAGCTCTGTCCACGACTCTGAGACCTGCCAATGGACTGTGTATACTGCGAGGTCGGGTAGGAGACTGGCTGGCCGTGATAATGTCCAGAATGGTATGCTGACTGGCCAGAGGCATAGTCAGAGGACGACATCTGCTGCGGAGGCTGATATGCTGCCGAGGACGGGTAATCGGCGGTGGCGTACTGCTGCTCATATGGGCGCTGTGAGCTGGAGTGCATGACGGTGTACTCTGAACCGGTTGTATGGCCCGTAAAGCCCTGGTAGAGGGTTGACACTGGTGACGATGGATAAGACCCACCTGCCGATGCATACAACTGACGGGACGGCTGGGTAGCAGACGGCGGCTGATATACCGGTCCATAGCCTTGGCTGGCAGATAATGAGGCACCATGCTGGTAGCTCTGGAGAGTCTGGGAGTAGCTTGGCACAGAGTGGTGAGATGAGGATGATCTGTAGCCAGACACTGCAGCTGCTGATGAAGCTGGTCCATGCTGCGTGCTGTGTACTGTTGTCACCTGCTGCAAACTCTGGAACGTCGGAGTTCCTGAATACTGCGATCCATTGCCTGCATGTCCCTAAACACGACAAAAACACGACTGTTTATGCACACCCAACTTGGTTTAACAACATTTTTGGAATCCACTGTCAGCAACAGACTGCCTTCACGGCTTCAGCGCGTTACAGGTTCTTGACGATAACCGCGCTCTATAAATTTACTTACTTACTTACTTCATCATAGCATCATTTCTCTCAGGTATGGTACACTACAAAGACGGAAATTACATAATTACCAGAGGATAAGCATGTGAAGATGATGACGATCGTCCGAGCTCTTCGTGAGTCTGAACGCCAATAAGTGACTGGATGGACTGTGAACCTTCAGTCGACATGAATGATGATGAATACATGTGCTTGGACATGTACGGGTTGCCAGCCGAGTAGGACGAACTACTGCTGCTGGCAGCAACGTGGCCGGCAGCACCTTGTGAGCCAGACGATCGGTCTGAGGAATGTGTCACGGCCGTGGCTGCAGCGTGGCTTGGAACAGTCACAGCAGCATCACCTTCAGTCGACTGAACAGAGCCTGCAACGACAAAAGGCATCACTGCTTCAAACAACCACAAGACACTTCACATTAATTAGTATCATTCTTATGCAAAAAAGCCACGAATTATCATGCTAAAAATGTACACATTCGTTTCCATTATCGCTGTGATTTTTCCATTTCCATTCTCTATAGGCCTATTCTTTTTTCTTTCCAAATTTGCAGGCAGAGATCCAGCCTACTTCTGGACCTCAGCGCTGAGACCATGTAACGGTCCAGTGCGCTAGCCCTGGGATAGGAGGGGAATTGGTAGGTGTATGTGATGCGTGCATGACGTGAGGGAAAGGCATGGTTACGTAGGAGTGAACAGCTTGTCGGGTATTTATAGTGTGCCTTCCAAGTCTATTTGCTTCAGCCACGCCAGCGCGGCCAACACATTAATGCTGCTAATCAAGGTGAGAGCAAAGGTCACAGTTTATAGAGGACACCGTTGAACCATCTTTTTCCTGCACGGGATTATCTCCTTGTTCATCACGTTCGTAGGAATTATTAGAAATAATTCTTTGGTAGGCAAACGCACCCGGACTGAGGTTTGTTGAACCCGTCCACGTGCTTTGACCACTGGGCCACAGGGGCAGCTCGTTCCAGTCATCATCTTGGATACTTTTTGTTACCATTTTGTGACATTTTTTGTTTTTGTTAACAGAATGTACAATAATCTGTTTTATGCATGTTTATCTTCATTTCTATTAATACAAATCACACTGACCGACAGCAGACGTATTACTCCTCTTCACCGATGATGGCTGCAAATGACCAAACACAATACAAATGATATAACACAGAAACCACAAGACATTTTCCCGTTTTTGTTTATCGAGTTTTACGTCCCATCTAACAAGCAGACAGGTCATTGTACTTCAGGTCATTTCTTCACTGCCAGTTACTTAACACACTTGTGAAAAAAATTAATCCAACACAACAAAAACAGATATGCAACAGATTCAGTCAACTGTAAAGTGTTAGAAACAAACATAGAAACTAAAGCCAGGTTTGGTCGCCTTGGAATAGATCAGACCTGTACTTGAATACAGCCCCAAGGCCCACTTATGGTAACTCTTCTTTGTCTGAACTCCAAACTGACAAAAATAACAGGATAACATTTTTCCAAAACAAAATGATTGACAGTTTAAGTATACAACATAAGTCAATCAAAATTTCTGCAGCTCAACATACAAGCAGTCAACAAGCAAAAAACAAAGCAGTGTATACAGATTTGGGAGTCTGTGGAGTTCTTGGTGTCAGACGCGACTGGCTGTCATCAGCACTGGCAACGGCAGCTTGGGCACGTGCTGTTGACGACACTGACAGTTCCAAGTCCTTGTGGGGATGAGGAGTCTTGGAGTAAAGGTCCAGCACCTGGTGACAGATATCTGAACACACATCACAATACAAAATTAGCCCCGCACGGGGACTGATGGTGGACTCTTCACAACTGACGTTTCTGTCAACTTCAAAGTCATGTGACACAAAAACTAAGCCAGCTCTATCAAATTTAGATATTGTGCCCAAGTTTAAAAATATGTGGTCAGTTGCCAGCTCCCGTTGTAAATGGCGGAGGAGATAGCTTTTGAAAATGGCCAGATTTCCAGCTTTGAAGGGCTCGTGACCTTGACCTTGGATCGGGTTATATGCATACCATCTTGCATAACTCATCGACCTCTACCCACATGCCAAATTTCATTGAATTTGGATAAACTTTTTGTGGACAGATGGACGTATGCATATGTACTAACGGACGGACATTTGAGCCGGCTTTATTAGGTCAACTCTGTCGAAGAGTCGACTTAAAAATACAGCCCTCTGGTCCACATTTAACACTGTAGTCTCAACACATAGGCCTACTGCATCGTATATCCTCAAACGTGCCAAGTATTGACGGGCTTTCACATTCATTTCACTAAATTGCGAAAAAATTTTGTTCTCTAGTCTGGCGAGACTCGTTCACATGCCTGCTTGCTACCATTAAAGTCAAGGACTTTCAACGATAATTGCTGACGTGTTGTTCGTTGGATCAGAGGGCCAGTGGCCAGCGAAGAGTCCATGTGAAAAACGGCCAATAAAATGGTGATGGCGGAGATGGTGGCACAGGTACATAAAATAATTCCCCTACACAACGGAGCACAGACAACATAACGGTAAAAGATAAACGCTTCCCATACTCGTTATCGAGTGTTGGGCCCGGAGCTGATCTCGGTGTACAGGCAGTCAGCCCGCAGGTAGGCTGCCATTACTTTCCGCCAGGCCTGCGGTTACCTTCCCAGCTGAAGAGCGTCACCGCCCATCAGCCGGTACCAAATTATACTGCTTGGTGACAGAGGCACATACGTGTGAGCAGCTTGCCCAAGGCTGTTACCTGGAAGCGGACCGGCCGAGATTCGAACCTGCGACCTTTAGGATTGCGAGCGAACGCTACCGTTAAGCCACACAGGCCACCACCACAGACCACAAACAACATACCTTCAAGC
>Ga0209780_1001772_pt1 | contig 14662 bp, 11 predicted proteins | sample WorMetexBAHAMAS2_FD_187384 | JGI IMG/M metagenome (GOLD analysis project Ga0209780, IMG submission 187384) | Marine gutless worms symbiont microbial communities from Max Planck institute for Marine Microbiology, Germany - Inanidrilus exumae... | ecosystem: Host-associated > Annelida > Digestive... | reverse complement strand
TTTTAGACCAGTGTCATATGTGATCTATCTATAACCACACCAATTCCAATAACCTGGAGTTATCCAGAACTGCCTCAAAGCACCAATTTTTCTACCTTTTGGGATTTTCTTCCCATCTTTCGAATGAGTCAAGATAGAACAGTGGTTTCTAACCTTTTTGTGCTCCATGCACCCTTTTCACCACGAATCAGAATGCCATTCCCGCTTTCAAGATCGTCCGACTTAAAAGATGCATGCCAAACTAGATGGGAAGTACTCTGAGAGAGTACAACTCCCCGCGAAAGTTTGCCCTATGGTGCTGTTTACATGGGGTCATTTCGGCATTTAGGTACATCGCGTTCGCCGGTTGTGAGTACGATTAATTATCACGATGCTTGTGATGCATAAAATGCAAACAATCGCCGGTTTACGTAGTTTTTGACCGTTACTTCCACATCCCTCTACCGATCGTAACGAAACACAAATTTGGTCTTCCCTTTCCCCCTAGGAACCTTCGCATAAAATTTAGTACAAATCCGTCCATAATTTTTTAGTTATCGTGGTCACAGACAGACACACAGACATACATACCAACGCCGGTAAAAAACATATTCCCTCGCTTTCGCGGGGATAATAAATATTTTTATTTTTCACCGGAAAGGAAAACGAAAAAATAGACTTATGCCAACGCAATCGAGCAGCCACCTAGCGAATGCTTTATTCGTAACGTCGATCGCTATAAATTTATGATAATTTCTCATTAAATGTACAATATAAAAAAGAAATTACGACACGTAAGAAATGCTAAAGCATACATTAAACAAAAATCATTCAAAAGCGACTGCTAAATGACAACTGTCGATGATTATAATTTGTTACATATAACATCAGTTTGAATTTGAAAACGAATGTGGATGTTTATATTCCATTTTCCATTTTGAGTGAAAATCAAAATAACGATAGATACACGGATCCCAGTTCAACTAACTTCAGTTCGTGTGATGTGAAAGAGGCATAAATGGCTTCTGTAGCTGTAGCTGCTGACTATGATAAGTTGAGGCATCTGTCTTTATTGTATGCGTGTATTGCGTGATCTTTTAGGCTAACCCAACAAAATTTATTCACAACCAAAAAGTCAGGTGCATGGCCTACCAGCTAAATTTTACCAAATGACTGTACAGTACACTGCTTATCAATTCAAATTACATTGTTCATAAGTTTAAATATGTAAGACAAACTCCAGATTAAGGTAAATAAAACTACTTTTGATACGATTAATTTTTTATTTAAAAAGCACGTTTCATGCAATTTCTGTAAATGTAAGCATAACTATAAGAAATTTTGCACAGTTGTGTGGGCAGAAATAATTTTTGAGCGTCCGTGTGACTAACTAAATCCCGAAATTGATTTTTTGCAGTTTTAGACGACGTGTGATTTGGCTTCTACAACGGCGTTTTAAACTGTTAAGTTTTAAAACATTTATTTTACTCAGTGACGATGTTTAATGAGCTACTGCTGGCATGTGGTAATGGTACAGTTATACATTTATAACGAATTAACCATATACAAGTCTAGATTTTTACCGCGCGACGTTATGCTAGCGCGGTATATGCTACGGCCCGCGTCTGTCTATATGGCCGTTCGTCTCAAGTGGAGTTCCGTCAAAGCGGCTAAACTTGCCATCACGCAACCGACGCTGTCGAGGACTCCAGTTTTTCTGATGCCAACAACACTATTGGTGAAATTCCAATGCGGTTACCCCGATGGGTAGCCAAATACACGCAAGGTGGAAAAATTGCGATTTTTGACAAATACAGTGTAAGCCGGCGTATCTCGAAAACGGTACAAAATATGATATACACAATTTCTATGAAATATAAATAGGAAGTCTTATGCCCTCTGTTGAACAGTGACGTTGCCGATGACCTTCAGTAACCTTAACCACTCGAAATCACGGCTGTTTTTACAATTTCGATCTTCCTTCATATATCGTTGCGATGGGTGAAGGTAGTCTGCAAATTTAGTAAGATTTTTCCTACAGTTGTGCAGCAGTTGACAAGATTTCAACTGACACATGGCATCGCGCGGTCCCTCTGCGACAGTCGAGCTTATTGTTTTTAATTTTTAGTTTCGTAGTGTGCTTACTGTTTCGATGTCTCATATGGTCCTATAGTTGTGTCCGACATAAATATATTTGACTTGATTACACCTTACACTTACCGCGTTTGACGTAGACGCTCTCATTGACAAGTCAGATCGCAAACTCTTTCGGCAGGCCACTCAGCCATGTCACGGTCTGCACCGTCTTCTCTCTCCTAAGACCTCTATGTTTTTACAAGCTTCGTAAGAGGCAACATCCAAATCTGCTTCCCACTGTTCGATATTCGCAGTTTAAAAATTGTTATACCAATCGTTGTTCAGACCATTTAAATAAGTATAACTTTCCATTATTCACGCCACGCTGTTCAGCCTAGGTTTTAATCCCTGTTTTTGCCTTTATATCAGTTCATATTCTGTTTCATGCTTAGTGTATTATATTTTATTCGTTTTTTATTTGTGTGCGTCGTGTTAAAGTGTGCGAATGTCACATTGAAATAAAAGGCTACTTACTTACTTACTTACTTACTTACTTTTCCTTTGAATGGGACCAAGGCACAGCATATCAACCATGTTTCCAGCGGACGTGTCCCATCCGTTATTCGAGTTCCCCTAGCTATTTCGACACTTACGAAGAGGCTGTGCGTTACGGTACAAAATAATTTTCGCATAATTCTCGACCTTTTTGACGCCGCATGCCAGGAGTTCTTGAGTAGCGTTGAGCGCGGCAGGTAGCGGCAGTCGTCGCTCGTAGTCGCCAATGATGCAGACGCCGATCGCGATCTCGTTATAGCCGAGAGTGTGAGAGCCTCTCACGTTCCAGCCCCGTCCCTCGTACACCCGACCATCCTCGCACACCAGGAAACTGTACGCGATGTCGTTCCATCCTACCAACAGTGCATGACATAGTCTTTAAATGAAGTTCAGCTTTTTCGTAATTACTGTTTTTATTGTTTGCGTTTGATGTGTAATGCGTGCGTTCGACATGCATTTAATAAAAGGCATCTTACTTATTTACTTACTTACTCACTTTACTAGTTACTACGCTACTTACTTACTAACAATGTCCGTCCCTGTGGAATATTGACAATCGACATGTAACGAATTCGGCGATGCATTGAAAGATACTTCTCCGAGGACGGATGATAAATCCATAACTTTACCCTGAATTTTAAAAAAGACGAGACTGATTTTATTGCGCGGCCGATAACACATTGCACGCAAAACTGAAGCCCCGATAGTATAATAACCAAAGCAATCATAGACAGCAGACTTCGCCCACAGTGTACAATTTGCTGTCATTGTATATACGATATTATGACGTCCCAGAACAATGCAAATAATGACGGATGTTTGCGCCTGCCGGCCGACCGGCCTGTCACCGTCGCAGCTTGTCTGCTGCGGGCACAACGCACAATGCTTAAAGGTGCGGCGCGACGCGACGCGGTGCGGTGCGGTGCGGTGCCGCGTCGTGTCTGAACGCCCCTTAATGCATACATAGCGCCTGCGACGTTCGAGTGCATTCGCCAACGCAATGAGTGACAAAACAGGAAGTACATAACACTGTCGCCAGATGAGGACCGAGCCACGGCCACCGGTAACATGTACGTAACATTTCGTGAAATTTGGACGGGTGGTTTTCGAGATATGCGAGCGGACAGAGAAAGTGGAAGACAGACAGACATAAATCCTGCCATCCTGGGAACTCTCTGCATAGCCTCCTCCCACATGAACGTGATCCTTCTGTTTCTCAACGACTGCGGCATTCTGCAGTTTAACCCATCCCTCAGGTCCGAACAAAACGGTACTGCTCTTTTATAAACTACTCCCTAAAATGTTACTAGTGACAACCTTTTATGTTTGTAATACCGCCATTTTATTTTGATTTATGTGTGTAGGTTGTACATATTGCGTTTTTATGTAATTTTCACCAGCTGTATTTGTACCTGTGTTTCATATTAGTAGTATTTTATATTGTATTTTCATATTGTGCATCACTGTAACCGATCTAGGCTTATGGCTACAATATCTCAATAAACTTACTTACTTACTTACTTACTTACATACAGACACGCTGATCGCGTACACCGTACGTTGCACCTGGCAAAGTAATAAAGAAATACGCCGAACGATTCGTTTACATCAGAGTTATGATGTAGGCCAGCTCTAGTACGACCGTTCTACCTCGAAAGTCCATGTGAAAATCCTGGATGCTTTGGACTTGCTTGATGCACTGAGTCAAGTTGGTTCCACGCCACGGTTTATCGGAGTGGTGAATGAACGTCATGTTTACTGGAACCGTGATGTTTTCGGGCGCAGTTCGTGGATTTCGTGCTCCCCACTCAGCACGCGACACCAGCGTCACCCGGCCGTCACACAGCGCTTCCGTTTCTCCGACTGCAAACACAGACCCGCGGCATTGAAAACAATCACATCGCGTGCATTGCATTGATGCGGTTTATTGCTACACATGTCGCACGTAGCGTGGTCTGTGTGCATGCGTGTGTGTGTGTGTGTTGGTCACGCGGGTGTGCTGTGCAAAACCGGCTGAAGTTCGCTGAACCGATCGAAATGAAATACTTGTGGGGGCTGAATAGTGTGTGTCATGAAACCATGTATCATATAGGGGGTCAACGTACATCCTTCACGGGAATAAGCAATTTTGAGGCATGCCCCAAGGATCTGTCATTGGTCCACTTTCATTAGCCCGCATGTAGGCCTATTTTGTATTTGAAATACATGTGGAGAAAAAGTATTTTGTATGTTCAGAACCAATTCAAACGTATTTGATAAAAGTATTTCAAATGCATATTTTCAAAAGCATTTTGTATTTTGCATTTGAACAGAGCAAAAAAGTAGGCTATCTTTTACAACCCTGTTCCTGACGGAGTGAGCGCAATACCTGCATTTTACTCTGGGGGTATAATCCTGCCGGTAAAATTGTGAATTTAATGTTCCCAATTTGATACTGGACAATAATCATGTGGACGAGTCGTGAACGCATGCAACAAATTTAGCAATAGCCTACGCCTTGTCATACGACCGGCCAAGTGACTAGATCACGTGACAGCCGAACGAATACTCTGTTTAGTACTGTAGTACCTTGACTGTTGGATCCAAGGGTAAACCGCAGCATGAACAGCAACAACACAAACTCACTGCAGCATTTCATTATCATGATACGTGTGTGCACTCGTCAATTTATGACTTGTCTTTTCATTCAAAACTAATCATGTCAACGAACGAAACCTAGGCCCACAGGCTACACGAAGGGAATTCCCCAGGCGGAAGTTTGCAACATCATCATGCATGCATGGCATTCTTGAGGTTATTTTTGGCCTGTAACGTCGAAGCGGTTTTTCGACACCGTGATTATTCGCTGTGAGTCGGAAAATTTCACGATGGCTGTATGTAAAGTGTAAGGCGATCTTAGTTACTATGTCGTTGTTTGTCACGATGAATGATTTGCGCGTTAACCTATGAAAATAAAACAAGAAAACAGGCACAATTTATGTAGCGTGAATTATTAAATGATTCCCGCTACATAAATTGTGCCCGTTTTCTTGTTCAGAATGTAGTTCTTACATCGTAATTAAGAGCGACAATAAACGGCTGTGTCCATCATATGCCATGCATAAACGTGTGCAGAAACCTACGAAGTTGGTACACTGACCTAATCTGGGTTATTACGTTTGGTACAGCTTTGGGGTTGTACGGGGTCAAAATGCAACAGCTTCCCATCCTGAACCCAGTGCAGCAATCATCAATTTATCATCACCTTCGGAAATGCTAGGAGTGTGTGTAGCTGAGTAGTGTGTACCAGCGTTTCTGATAACGTCTTAAATAGATTGAAATTCTGAAATTTTGAAAGGTCATTTTTATAGGTAACAATCGACTCGATCCTGCAAATGATCCCAACATTGGTGTTCTTGTACCCGTTTCTGATTTCTGTGCGGAAGATATCCGAGAAGGTTTATCCGAGAAGGTTGATGTCGATTTGTAACGTGGTGATCTTGAAACGGCAATGTCCTCTTAAAAGTGCCCCTTCTCATGGGGGCTCTTTACCTCATCTAACACGTGGTTCCTTGGACAGTCATGAATCAGCCCCTTAACGGCATCGTTATCGGTTCAGCCATTTTTTGTTACCGCGCGACGGTATGCTAGCGCGGTATGTGCTGTCGTCGTGTTTCTGTTCGTCCGTACCATCCGTCTGCCGTCTGTCTCTCTGTCCGTCACACGCAGGTATTGTACCAAAACTGCTACATTAGTATCACGCAAACAATGCGCCATACGGTGGTAACCCAAAGACTCGGTTTTCTTATGCCATAGATCTCGAAGACATTCCAACAGGGTCACCCCAACAGAGAACCAAATAGATGTGGGGTAGGTTCAAATCGGTGATTTTCGACCAATATTTAGCTACATCTCAGAGACGGTGCAAGGTAAGGACATATTTACTATGGAACGCTAATAGGAACTCGTATGCTGTCTATCGAATAATATAATTTCCAGTGACCTTGAGTGATCCCTAGCTAACCCAAACCACCCCATTTGCGTCATTTTGTGTCGCCTTTTGTATCTTCGTAGTAAGTGGAGTTAGACTTCAAATTTGAAAAATAGGTTGATCGTAGCAGGTGCTGGCCCGCGGATGACAAATTATCCCTGAAAAGGGCGTGATCAGGTCACGTGAACCATTTAAATGTCGGTGGGCACCAACCATATATCTGGAACGGCTGAAGCTAGAGTTGTCAAATTTTTATACACAAATAGGCTATATCAAGTCCCAGCAGAAGAATGACAAGTTACCCTGAAAAGGGGCATACTCAGGGTCACGTCACCCATTTTATATTTTGGGCTCCAATGATATCTATGGAACGGCAGACGCTAGAGTCTGCAAATTTTATACACAAGTAGGCCTAGATTATATCATATCCAAGGTTATGGATGACAAACCACCTTTAAAAGGGGCGTGGTCAGGGTCACATGTGACATGACCCATTTTCAGTTTCGACTCTCCCAATCATATCTCCGTAATCGCTGTAGCAAGAGTTGCCAAATTTTGTATACAGTTAGAGTATATCACGCGCTAGCCCAACGATGACAGACTACGCTCTAATTGGCGTGGTCAGGGTCACATGACCCGTTTTCTTAAATTTTGTCCCAGATTATATCTTTGGAAATGGTGAAGCTAGGCACTTCAAATGTGTGGTGATTGACACAGAGGAGTACTAGTGCATGCATGATATATTACCCCCGAAGGGGATGTGTTCAGAGTCACGTATGACCTCTTTAAATTTTGGGAAATAAGTGATAATATATCGGATACAGTGCAAGATACAGACATAGTTGCAATGCAAGACTAATAGAAAATCGTAGGTGGCCTACACATGGCACCATTAATGTCCTTGAATGACCTTTGAGGTCACTTTTGCTGTTTGAAACCTTTATAACTCCCACAGCTCGTGAAACATAGTACGAATTTACTAAAACAGCGCGTCGCGCTGTTCCTCTACGGTAGCTGAGCTTCTTGTTGAGATATAGTAAGATATAACTCAAAAATGGCCGATATTAAACTACCCCACCTCTATTTGGTGCCCCAGTTAAGGGTAACGTCGTTGGACGTTCGTCTAAATGTTATTATCAGAAAACTAGAATCCTGGGCTATCGTATGGCTCTGTTTGCGTGATCCTAAGTTTTGCCGTTTTGATACAGTGCCGGCTTGTGACGGACGGACAGACAGACGGACGGACGGATGCACTCACGACGACAGCGCGCGCTAGCATAGCGGTAAAAATCGAGTGTATAAACGTCATTGTTTCATTTAGAGATGTGTTTGACTGTTTGCTATTCTGCTCCAAAACGCATTCGAGACGACGTTCATTGATGCCTCATTCCCGCGCGAGGCTTTCCGCCATGCCTCGCTGCAGATCAAATCTCCAGCACGCACAGTGTTTGCCGCTCTTCCAGCAGACCGTCGATGACCTATAGATCTTCCCATCGTTCGGTACACGGCTGCTGTCGATTTTATTCAGTAACCTCAACCTGGCCAGACCGATTCTGCTCAACATATTACGCTGAAATTCTCGTTAGCAGTCGTCGACAGCGAAATCCGGGTTGCTGGCGTTCGCCAGGCGGCGCCACCGTGTATTATAAATGTGATGAATATAGAGTTAACAGATATGCTAAGAACAAGCACGGCGTTGCAGCGTGCAAAAATTCGTGCAAACTTGTTCAAGCGTTTTGAAGAGGTGGACAGTCAATGTAACAGCCTCTGTTTTTACCGCGCGACGTTATGCTAGGTCGGTGTATGTTGTGGCTCTCTGCCCGTCCGTCACAAACGGTTGCCAAAACGGCTAAACACAAAATCGCACAAACAACACCTCACAACAGCCCCAGGACTCCAGTTTTCTGGTGCCAAATTCTTGGATAAATTCGAATTTTGTCATCCCTAATGGGAGCGCCAAACACAGGTGGGTGGGGTAGGTTAAAATTGGCTATTCTTGACCAATATCGCACTGCATGTATATCTATATAATAGCGTGAGTGTGAAGGGTTTAACGTGGCTGTCGACACATAACGGGTGACTTCTGAGACCGATGGGTTGTGAATGAATAAGGCGCGTATTGGATTAAGAACGAGTTGCATTCAGTATGTCGCTGGTCATTTCGTCACTATAGCTTAGTCGCGTGGGTGGTCGCCTGACTCTCGATACGTTCCGTTCACATCGCCGTGCGTATGTCACGTTCGACGACCAAGCCGACCACCCACGACGTCGTCACCGGCACGACGACATGGCCGGCGGCGACCTTCATCAACTATTCATGGAACAATATCCGCTCGAGAGCTCTTTAATGTAATGACTCTGATGCAGGTGTAAGACGGCGACATACACTAAACGAGCTGCCGCCGCCACTGTGCTCCTGCTGCTGCTGCTGATACCACTCATGGGCTGACTCCACGCCCTCTACGCCTTCTTCCGGAAAAAAGTATTTTTTCATTCATTTGTTTTACCGCGCGACGCTATGCTAGCGCGATATATATGTTGTCGTCGTGTGTCCGTCTGTCTGTCACAAGCCCGTGGGGATATGAATCCCCCATCACTATTTACCAAGTAGAAGTACCCGATTTGTTGCTGCTGATGCGTCGCAAGACAGCGCATCATCTCTTTATGTTTCCACCATCCAATCACGAGCCGTTCTGTAATTATCTCCTACTTACACTATAGCAGTACGACCCGCCTTTCAGAGAGACGAACTGACAGACGGACAGACAGTCGACGCAGCATCAGCAGTACAGCGGCGGCGGCAGCTCGTTGAGTGTATGTCGCCGTCTTACACCTGCATGATCAGAGTCATTACATCAAAGAGCTCTCGTCCAAGATTCAGCCGTCTGCTGTCGTCCGTGATCTCGGCCTTCATCTGGACACTGAACTGTCCATGAAGCACCATGTGGTCAAAGTGGCGGTCATCTATTATTACCACACCCGCCGCGTCCGCCAGATTCGACGACGCGTCGGCCAGGAGGTTACGACTCATCTGGCGCTCGCAATGGTGATCTCTAGACTGGACTATTGCAACGCAGCACTGGCTGCTCTGCCCAAGCAACTGTCGCACCACTACGACGTGTTCAGAACTTAGCGGCTCGCCTGATTTTCAAGCTGAGCGGTCGTGAACACGTCACCCCATGTCTGCTACAGTTCCACCGGCTTCCAATACTCGGGCGCGTCCAGTTCAAACTGTGTTGCATTAAGCCTGGTCAACATTAGCAACAATGTCGAAGCAACGTTGTCGAAGCAACGTTCGACTTTGTCGACAGGACAAAATTTCAACGCAAAACTCGTTCGACATTGTTGCCGTTTTTGGCAACAAAGTCGAACGTTGCTTCGACATTGTTGCCAAAACGGCAACAATGTCGAAGCAACATTCGACATTGTAGCATTCGACAATGTTGCTTCGACATTGTTGCTGGTGTGGGCCGGGCTTTATGCACTCAGTTTTCTACGGGACGTGTCCGGCGTATCTGACCAACATCGTCGAGCCTATTGGTGCCGGTCGTACACGTTCCGGCGTCCGTTCCACGTCGTCGACCGACTACACGCTGCCACGGCGCTGAACGTGCCTGAAGATTTGCGCGCCGTGGCCGACCCAGCTGAATTTCGGAAAGAGCTGAAAACTCACTTTTTCACTGCAGCTCATAATGTTTACTGACATGTGTCATCGTGGATTTTATGTTTTATGACTGTTGTGATACACATATGTCCAGGTTTGTGATAGGCAAACTAGAAATGCACATATGATGATAAGTTAATTCGTTGTATCAACGCTACTGTTATTACTGACGTTACCTCTCGAATATATTTTATTCTAATTAACTGTATCGTTTCAACAATAAAACGGCTTAATTTATACAAGTGAGTTGTGTCTTAAATATCAGAGGTTGGTCCTCCCAAAGGGACCAGCAATCCGGAATTGTATCAGAACGGATCACGCAACCAACGCCATACTTTACTTTTACAGTCGGCTAAAAAGTCACACTACGCGACAACGACGATGAGTGATGACGATTAGGCCTTCGATGGAGTCTGGCTACACGTTCACAATGACCGCGGCGGCGTTGACTGCCGCGATGTGAAACGTCCACCGGATTCCCGTCCGACTGCGTCCCGGTGGATCCCCGGCATCATCACGTCCGCAGCTGCCTGCCTTGCGCAGACCGATCGGACCCAACGGGGCCGTTTCGCGCCACGGCGACGACGGCCGATGCGGCCTGTCGACGGACCTTTACGTACCGCTCGACTTCGTCGGCGATCGACGAATAGCGTGCGAAATACGGCAGCGTGACTCTCGCAGATTGACGATAGCTGCGCGAGACCCGCGTAACAACCAGTCCCATAAGCCCAACGCTAGTTTGTCGACCGACGATATAATGGAGAATCGAATATGGAACACTCGTAACCTACTGCAGTAGTCTGCACCCTACAGTACACTCAATCTGCCCGCATGGTGGGCCAGTATTGTTTTGCTCGCTGGCGTCAATCGTCGTCTGTCGTCTTTCGTCGTCTGTAACACTGCCGGCGGGCGGGCGGGCGGACTGGCCGCCAGGCACGCAGGCGGTCGGACGGCCGACACTCCACGGCGGGCCAGTAGTGTTACGTCCCGTTAGGGCGACACCTTGTTTTTGTCTGTATTTTTATAGCAATACGTCCAGAAAAAATTCTAATATCACACACTCGCACGCCTATAGGAAATGGCAAAAATTTGACCCGAGCCACCACCAATAACCGTTAACCGATCTTCAACAAAATTTGTGTAGGTGGTTATGGCCGTATACTATGTTGGCGGATATATCGGTTTATCTTGATCGTATAACCATGTATGTATAAAAGTGAATAAACAGATCGATGATTGGGATTTCATGTATGTGGGGGAAAATGTGCCCAACACACAGGTTATGTGGTATGGATGGCGCGTGTGCAATGGATGCAAACGCATTTTCTGTAGTAATCAATAAATAATGTCATAACTCATAACTCAGGAATGGATAATACTTCGCATGTTCTCCAAAGTTCAAAGATGGCGAAGGATTTGGTCACTTTATCCCGATTTGTTGCTGCTGATGCGTCGCAAGACAGCGCATCATATCTTTATGTTTCCACCATCCAATCACGAGCCGTTCTGTAATTATCTCCTACTTACACTCTAGCAGTACGACCCGCCTTTCAGAGAGACGAACTGACAGACGGACAGACAGTCGACGCAGCAGCACAGCGGCGGCGGCAGCTCGTTGAGTGTATGTCGCCGTCTTACACCTGCATGATCAGAGTCATTACATTAAAGAGCTCTCGTCCAAGATTCAGCCGTCTGCTGTCGTCCGTGATCTCGGCCTTCATCTGGACACTGAACTGTCCATGAAGCACCATGTGGTCAAAGTGGCCGTCATCTACTATTACCACCTCCCGGACTCCGACGCCTCCGTTAGATTCGACGACGCGTTGGACTCTACACCACTGTAGACCTTGTGACTCAGACCGGTAACGTTTTGACTCTATAGAGTAAAAATGTTACCGGTCTATGTGACAAGGTTACGTAACATATCAGCAACAAAAACTAACGATGTAACGGATGGTCGTGTCAACTTCAAAGGTGGTGAAAATCGTCACCGTAGGGGCAAAACGTTTGTAACACTTTCTGGGTCACTAGGTTAAATAGAAAGGAACTAGAAATTTGGTAAACTTTTCGCCTATCCAATGCTCAATGTTGAACTGAAAACGCCATTTGTTGTGTTGGGTTGGGTTTAGTTTCTTCAGTACCAAACCAAGAGATTGATCGGAAAGAGCATCTCCGAAACGACCTATTGTGTGTCGAGTCGGACGTAAAAGCTTAAATCAATCAATCAAGCAAGCAAAAATATAGCTCCTTTAAGGAAATTTGGGGCGCCACGTCGAACGGTAATGTAAGAGTTTTCACAAGAACACGCAAATAGCCATTTGTGTGCATGCGCAGTGAAGATATGGCCATAAATAACTCAAAATGATGCCAGATCGCCAAAATTTCAACCCCATTATGCGCAGTCCCCGTCAGTGCGAACATTCGTGGTATATATAGCAGATTTCGGAACCTATGCAATGGTCACGTCATTTCGCGCATATAGCCTATACGCAGAAAATAGTACGGCCTTTATTTTAGCAAAATGGTTTGTATGAAGAACCACGGCTACAGTGCACGACACAACGAAAAAAGCAAAAATAACAAAGATAAATAATATAGTCAGCACATTTAGGCCTACTTCATAGAGATGTGCTACTAAACAATGTCTTTCTTGATTTTTGCTGTTTTAGTTGTGTCATGTACTACAGTCGTTCTTATACAAACTGTTTTAAACTGTGACATCTTTGACATTAATAAATATATGACGACAATACATATGCACAATCTTTACATAGTCGTCGTCCTGCATGGTTATCATATTTATGAAGCAGAATGGAACTCTTTTATTGCGGGACCGGTTCAAACAATCTCACCAGATGAATCTTATAATAGATTTGCACCGACAGCAACTTGAATAGCTTCTGAAACCATACAACGACAGAAGCATAGGTTGATAGGATAAAAAAGGTTTCCTTACTTCCTACATCATTACATCAGAAATAGATACAGCGTTCGGAGTTCTGTCGATGTCACTGCATTAACGACTCGTTGTGATTCCGTTTTTTCATAATATTATAGTGAATGTCATTGTTGTCTTTATATAAAGTATGCACTTTCATAACTCACCTTGCAACTCACCTTGTGTGGCCTCACTAGCAGGAGACTCCAACCACAAAGGCCAAGAGCTTATCGGATTAGTCCATGAAGAATTCTATCTGGGTCTTTCTTAACTTATCCCAACCATTTGTAAAGGCGTTAAGGCTGGTAGCTTCAACTATCTGCTAATCCAGCACATTCCACCTATTGGCCAGTCTGTTGGAGAAAAAATGCTTCCAATAGTCCCAAGTGCACTTCGTTTTAGTTAATTTTAATGAAGGACCTCTTGTTCCCTTGTGGTTCTTTTCCAGTATAAAAAAAGTCTTGAAGCCCTATTATTATTCGCCCGAAGGCTTTCGGGTGAACATTGGAAATACTCTATAGGCCAAAAAACGGCCTTCACGCGTTCGGCTACAACTCCGCCGAAAGTGAACCGATTTGGATAAAATTTGAAATATTATGAGCCAAATGTTGGGGATGGACCTGGCAGATCCGCGTAGTAGCGACAGTTTGAGAGGGAGCCGAAAATGTTGCCTTTTGTTCGGTAAATAACGCACGATTTCACCGATTTCCCGTCGGAAAATTCACGACATTTGAACACAACGACGTCAATCCGTGTGCCATGCAAACTTTCGGAGGAGAATTTTAAAAATTTTACCATAAGTGGTCGTTTTTTCAAAAAGACGCAAAAACTGCTAAAAAATTTACAGGTCTTGCGACTTCAGGCCGTCATAACTCCGCAATGATTACAAATGCCGAAAACTCACAGCCAAATGATTCCCCTACGGGATGTCTAGTTTCCATTTTACCGTTAGAATCAATTCAAAGTCTCCCTGTGCTGTACGCTGCGCACGGGAAGCCCACCCCCAAACTTTTTAGCGATTTTGGTAACTACGTATGGTATCGATAACGCGTACATAAGTCACCCGCACGCAGCCAATCACCATCGACTACTGAGTCACGTGACACCATGCCTGCTGGAATGCAGTAAGTAAAACAGCTTATTTCACATGTGCGGACGATGAAACAAAACTCAAATAATAAAATATTCTTGTCGTCGCAGCTGTTGACTGAAATTTTATTTCACTTTTTAGCGAACGTGAATTCACGGCTAAACCTAGCATCATGCAAACAACGTCATACGATAGCCCGGGACGCTAGTTTTCTGATGCCAAAAATCTTGGCGAAATTCCAAAGAGATCACACCCAACGGGAGCGCCAAATAGAGGTGGGGTAGGTTCAAATCGGCGATTTTCGACAAATATCTCGCTATATCTCAGAAACGGTGCAAGATAGGGACGTAGTTACTGTGTAACGCTAATAGGAACTCGTCAGTGTATGAA
>Ga0209780_1001771_pt1 | contig 14668 bp, 8 predicted proteins | sample WorMetexBAHAMAS2_FD_187384 | JGI IMG/M metagenome (GOLD analysis project Ga0209780, IMG submission 187384) | Marine gutless worms symbiont microbial communities from Max Planck institute for Marine Microbiology, Germany - Inanidrilus exumae... | ecosystem: Host-associated > Annelida > Digestive... | reverse complement strand
GCCCTAACATGTGGTATAACGTTTATGATGCTCTTCTTGGTAGTCTCGGAGATTAGAGGTGGGTTTTTTTTAAAGTTTACGCGAAAAAAAGGACAGCAGCAAAAACTAAGGCAGCCAGACTACTAACGTACGTCGGGCGGCCTAATAACCAAACTGTCAGAATTTTTTTTAGCCAGAATGGATCTGAAGTTGTGAATAACAATATTTTGTCTTTTAGCAGAGATGATTTTTGTGCTGTGATATTGTGAAAACATTGCAACAGCAGTGCTTGTGTAACAGCAGCGGATCAACATTGATTAAGTGAAAGAAGTTGGTGGTGGCTAGACTTGATGTACATAGAAGACTATGACAATCTGTTAGTAGTGTTAAGTAGTAGACATGTTTGTCTGGGATTGCTTTTGTTGTTTCTGTCCGAGTCTTCTAACATTATTGCAGTTGCTATGATCTCACCATGTACACGTCAAACCTTGGTCTTGATCGTGTTCTTTTACCAGGATGACCGTTAACTGTTCTTTGCTGTCGACTGCATCTTCTTGAAGTACCAGGCAGCGTTGATCTACGTCTTTTCACTTACGATTGTCAATTCGGTTATCAGTGAAAGTGACATTTGTTGTTTTTTCTTCGGAATAATTTTTTAAAAAATGTTGTCCTTTTTTATGATTTGTCAACAAATCTCTGACATCATGTTAATGATGCATTGACCATTTCATTAAACTTTGTATCAAACCAAGTATGTGCATTATTGGCCTTTTAATAGTGCCAGCTAATGAAGACAGACCTTTGTTGTCATGTTGTGTATGTTTAATATATTCTATGCCACCCAGCCTATATTAATATTATAACAAGTGACTGTTCTTAATGCTGAAAGTATAAGTGAGCAGTACATTGTGGTACTACTTGGCAATGCAGACGACAGATACAATAATGAGTATTACGGTGCATCTAAAAAAGACCAGCCTGACTACATTGAAGACGATGAATGGGAAAATGGAAGCAAGTCTGCTGCGGAAGAAGCCATTGAGAGAGTGAAGGAGATTGTTGGCAAAGGACTAGATAACCCGGATGAACAGAGGTGATGATTGCTGCATTTTAATAACACTACTTTTTGTATACCCCCTTTATGTATCCAGTCCACGTGTGGTCTGCATTACAGCTGATTAGTTGCAAAACCTGGTCAGAATGTTTATGGCATAGTATTTTAGTGAAGTTCAATAGCGATCCACATCACTACAGCTACTGTGTTGTTGTCAAAGTTCCACTTAATTTGCACTGTATACTGAGCACATGCGTGGGGGAGAGCGGGCAATGTCGCCCACTCAACTTGCTATGCGTTCATGCGGGATCAAATGACACGCTATTTAGATGATGATCACTGCTCTGCCTGTGGAAGTGAGGGGCAGTTTTTAGTAAACAGTGCCCAGATAGACCGCCGAGAACACTGTAAAACACCGTGATGGTGGTGTTGGTTTGATGGTAGCCAACCAGCGCGATGGTGGTCGTAACAACACTACTATAGACGTATGAAGAAAAGAGGAGAATGACCGGGTGACTGTATGTGCGTGGCATCAAGTTGTACTTGACTAGCGCTGCTCATATTGTATTGTTCTCAGTGACGATGCGGGCCGCAGGTCCAGTGGTAACAAGCACACGGAATATCATGACGACGATGACGAAGAGTTCACGTTGGAGCGAACTTGTACAAAGACAACGGAGAAAATCACGGCTAATCGCAAGAGTCGAACATCACGCCGCGAGACACGAGACGATGCTGATCAAAGGGTAAGTGAGACTGCGGCATGTCTCCGGTGGAAGCCAATGCAGGCCCTGGGCTGTATGTATAGGCCCGATCCATTCCCAGGTTGGACAAAGTACCACTCAACCAAACCTGGCTTTGGTTTTATGTTTATTTTGTGTTGTGGTATCTTAGTACCATGCTAAGTGATTGGCTGGGAAGAATGTCTCTTAGGTGACCTATTTTTATGTTGAATGGGATGTAAAAACCTTGTCAATCTCGTGTGGGAATTTGTCTGTTTATGGCAAGAAAGCTGGTAGTGTCTGTGCAGTTTTGGAGTTTGTGAACACTGTCGAACGCTGTCGACAAATGTCTTCGCATGCATGGCCAACTTCAAGAACGAAGTGATGATGACAGGTTAAAAGTCTGATTTTTTACACCCATGGTATTGTGGGAAACTTGACAGAAAGACAGTAAAATCAAAATGTTCCAACTACAGTTCGGAAGTGCTCATCTATTTATGGATTGTAGTTGTCACATTTTTGCCTATTTTGTTTTTTTCTGAGCATTATTGACGCCTGATTTGAACAGTACACAAATGCCGTAGGTAGCACTTTTATGGAGAAATCTAGCGTCCCTAATCCAAACACTATTTGCCGTCAGCAAAGGCTGTGGGCAGTAAAACCTCTCCGATAAAATCTTCCGCTTCCGGCTAGCACACATTGACTGTAAAGTGGTTGTATGTATGTGTTTGTGTGTCGCTGCGTACTTGTTGCCGATGTTCTGCTGCATATTGTGACAGTCAAGTGGCGCCGGTGGTACACCGACAATGGCTGAGAAAATGGCTTATTTGAAGTCAGTGAATGCAAATGGCGATTTTGCTGATTTCAACCAGCAGATGGTCGAAGAGTGTATGTTTTTCTTTACTGACATTTCACATTTCTGATTTACTGCATATAACATTTGTGTCAGAAGCTTTCGTAGTGTATTTATTGTTTACATTCAGACTGTTGCAGAATGACAACACAGCACGTGTCTTTGCTTTTTCAGCAAGGCAGTCACAGTTGCCATTGCCGGAAAGTCGAGAGTGTCTTTGTCTTGGAACACTCTTCCTGCTTCATGTCAACGAAAAGATCAAATCTTATATAACCAGTTACGCATTGGACATACTCGTTTAACACATTCTTATCTTATTGAACACACAGATCCTTCAAAATGTACAAACTGTAATCTACTTCTCTCTGTCAAACACATACTAACAGAATGTACTTCTTATGGTCAAACACGACATTAATACTATTCCTTTACTGACATTAAAAATATCTTAAATCATACACCCAGCCAAAATATACTAAATTTTATCTTAAAAGTCAACATATATGATCAGCTATAATTTGTAAATAAGAAATCTTACACAAATCATACTTTTTCCAGTAAATAGTTTACCTAATTATGACTTACTCATTCAGTCTAAATCTACTATTATTGTTATATTTTTTTCAGTTATCTTACTCCAAGAATTAATACTTATTAAATTTAATATTTATAATATAATTCTACTTTAAAGGCATGATATGACCTGAATTGTGTTGAAAGTGCCGTTAAACCCTGACCAACCAAATTACATTGGAACATTGTGTTATGTGTTTTATTTGTTGCAGTTGGAGAATTCAGTGACTTCTCTGCATTCCAGTGTTCTGCCGACGTGGCTCATAGCATGTCAGTGTATGTAACTTACATATGGCATTCAGACTAGTAAAAAAATTACAACCATTTCACAGAAAAGGACCCGTTGAATTTTCTGTTGCATTTGTGCATTGCTTTTCTGAGTCTAGTAATTGTGGTATGCAGTATTGCACATAAATTTGCTACGTACTATGTGTATTTATTTTGCCACCACCCCTAAAAGTGATACCACAGCACCTTATGATAAATGAACATCTTTTTTCAGCAAGTCAAATCACCTTCGAATTAATAAGAAATTGGCTATAATGACAGTTATTAATGTCCAAAGTAATTTGGCAAGAGGCAGCGTCGTTGTTTTGTCAGCCGTCACGGTGACTCATTCTCTTGCGTATTGCAAACGTTTGTTCATGCACTGGATATCTTTCTTTTATTGAGCGCTTTGACACCGTTGTGGATGTCGTCATGTTGTAATGGCACCAGTGGACTTAAACACGACATTAGGTTTTGTCAGCACCAGTCATTGGCCATGCCGCCAGCAGTTCAGATATGACGTTATGTTTGGATGAGTTTACCAGGTGGTGGCACCAGGGACGAAGTCTGATGTCTAGGATTGCCTTGCCGTTTTGAGTGTGTATGACACTGAGAATCAGAGATCTGCTTTTACATGGTATTTGGCTGTAGATCTGCAGCTGGTGATGCTGGCACAGAGTCTGGAACCAACACAAAGCAAGCTGTCAGTAACGTTGACTTGTTAGACGGCCTCATCACTACCCTGCCTCAGCCTCTCGGCCTTTTCACTGGCCAGCCGATGATGGGAGGAATGTCTCAAATGTACGTTATAGGCCAGCAGCCGGGCATCGTTCCGGTGATGCCGGGAAATGCATCTGGCATGATGCAAGGAAGTTCGTCTGGTTTGGCGCCAAACAATGCTTCTGTCACGATGGCCGGATTTCCTGAAAGTATGATGCAGGGCAATTCCAGCACAATGATGCAGATGAATATAGCGATGTCAGTACAGCAGCAGCATCACATGATGTCGGGGATGAGTGGTCCTGCTGCAGCTGCATCGCCAATGAATCTTGCACAGCCAGTTTCTGCATCTTTAGTGCAGTCACTGCCAGTCAGTATCTGTGTTATTGTGTTCATTTCATTACTGTCTTTGTTTTCAGGCTACATTGTTTCAGTTCACAAATTTCTTAAGCAGAAATGGTAACTATTTTCTATTGTGTCGACTAATTTCATTGGTACTGCTGACGTAATTGCGTCTATAAATAAGACAAGTATTGACAAGGCATACTTGATATAGCCGTAAAGAAAGCAGTTATAAAAAAGTACTTTATGGAGCATAGTGTTATATGCGTAAGAGACTTGGAAGATGCTTGAGGCCTTTGAAATGTGGATTTGGAGAAGAATGGAGCCAGTTAGCTGGAAGGATAATGTGACAAATACAGACGTACTGCAGAAAGTAAATGAAACCAGAAGGATATTAGGTAATGTCTGGCGCTGGAACATAGCTGGCTTGGACATGTTTCTTAGGACACCTGAATTTGTTACATTATTCTTAAGTAAGTAAGTAGTCCATAGGTCACTGTTCTCGTCCTAGGCACCAGCAGGTCTCCATGTGTTGCTGAGCGAAGATAACGACAACTTGTATTGGTAGCGACTGGGACACATAAATTCGTCATATAAGATGGAGCTGCCCCATGAATACACTTGTAAACAATGGTGCTCAGCTTGTGCAATATTCGCCAGCTAACTTGCTCCATTCTTCTACAAAATGTTTACCTGCAGGATGGGCATTAAATTGGTATGTGTGTTGTATACGTGTTTGTTGTTGTTGTTGTTATCTGTGTTAACTCGCTTTCGTAACATTGCAGTATCCTTCGGCCTATGGTCCTCACATGAATTATCAAGCAGTGGCTGGAGTGCCGATAATGGTGAGTGGGCCGCAATATTTGTTAACTAGCAGTATCATATGTGGGTTGTGTTTTTGTAAACGTCTTGTTTATGTAAAGCTGAAATGTTGACTTTGTGGCATCAATTTTAGTCAAACATTTATGGTTAGTTGTTGAACTTTATGCCTGCTAGTTTTTTTTTGAAAAATGGTGATAAATGATTTGCATGCTTTAAGAAAACTTGCTGTATAGGCATTAATGTGCTGCTGCTGCTGCTGCTGCTTTTGGTTTTGTTTAATTGTTCTAGTTTCCAAGTCAGGCCATGTTGCTGAGAGGTGAAACTTTGGGATTTTTAGAGGCCAATAGCAAATGTATACTGAATGCTCATTTGTATCTAAGAATAAATACTACTGTGTCAAGCATGATATGGTATAATAAGTAGTTTTGTCGTTTTGAGAATATCACGCAGATAATATAAAGTGTTGGTTCGCTTTATTATTCAGGGAGCTATGTCTCATACACACTTTCAGCATAATCAGACTAAGCTGCACAAGTCGGACAAGGTAACTACATTTTACGGATTGCACGACTTTTGTTATTTCTGCTTGTTGTTGTTAGAATAGAATCAGTTGGTACTCCGGAAGAGTTGAGTTGAAGAGTAGAAATGTGGTGATGTTATCTGGCGATGTTATCCTACCACCATGTGAGAAGATTTGATGCTCTGGGCTGACGTGGTGCAGCCAGGCAGAGACTGCCAATAGCCAGGTCCAGATGCTGTGTTGCTAGAGGGATGCAAGCATGCAGAAAGTGGGCATGTCATGTAATGGTCTGCTGCTCAGCTGCAGATAGCAACTCAGCATGATGCATGAAAATGCATTGAAACCTATGGCGGGCATGGACGAGCTGCCTGCATAGCAGAACTGTTGACACAGTAACTTCAGCATTACAGATGGACATACCGTATTTCCTCTAATAGAAGCCGGGTCTCTAACAGAAGCCGGGGGGTTTAAAAGATGAATATCATAGAACTAATTGCGCATCCGTGCGTATTGCGTGATTAGCATTTAGCAGAACGGCGCTATGGCCTTCCAGGTATTTCGCTTTGCAGTAATAAATACAAACCCAAGAATCTTGGTGTTTTGAATAATGTCATGTTCGTGGGTGAACCGGGTGGTTTTAATAGAAGCCGGGTCTCAAATACAAGCCGGGCTTCTAATAGAAGCCGGGGGGTCTGACACTATTGTTCTAATAGAAGCCGGGGGCTTCTATTAGAGGAAATACGGTAAGTCAGACGTGAAACGGAAAGTGCACAGCATCAAAGTGCATCCTTTTAGTGATAATATTTATTGCCAAGTAGTGGATCGAGTTTACGTACAGTGTGTTTTGCCTGCAGCCGTTGCCAAAGACCTGGACCGACTGTGGTGTGGACATCAACCTTGACAACCTGAGCTTCGGCAACAAATATCAGAAGTCGTTGTTGGCGCCATCTGTGAACAGTCTCCAGAGCCAGCCCGTTCCAGCTGGTTAGTTCCGTGTACTGCTAAAAGAGCTCGATGGAAAATATATTAATTTATGCACAATTATCGGCTCTTTACTCTTGAGTGGAAATGTGTATGGATTAATTCTGGGTGCACTGACTGAGTGCAGTTCATTTAGGGACGAGAGCCCGGTACATGGTGATGTGATCTGTGATGTTTGGTCAGGAATGATGCCTGGAATGATGTATGGTTCACACGCTGGTGCGGTGGCTGATGTGACGCAGGTGCCCGTTTATCAGCATCACCACCAGCAGTTTGGTTTGTAGTTTCAGCTCTGTGCATCATAGAACTGTCAGGGTTCCCACGTCTCCTAGCTGGAAAGTTTAAGAAAGTCCTGGATTTTTGTGTGTAAAATTTCCAGGCCCTGGAAAGTCATGGAAAATGGGTTTGGTCCTGGGTAAGTGCTGGAAATTTCAGTGCAAGGTCCCGGAAAGTCCTGGAATCGTCTAGGCTATGATGTGGGAGGCGGACACAATAATGCAGGTGCAGATGCCAAAAATTCATGTGTAGATAATCCTAAAAACGTTTTTTCTGACGATTTGTTTGCTATTTCTCAGTGACATTGATCAGCGTATACTGGAGTATGGATGCAGCTGTCATATGATGTACATCTGTTTGTCTCTATATTTAAACATCGCTGGATTATGACAGGGTCCTGGAAAAATGTTTCTGGGGTCCTGGAAAAGTTGTGGAAATTTTTGCAACCAAGAGAGTGGCAACCCTGGCTGAAGGGAGCAGCAGCAGCAGCCCGTTTGTTAGGAGTCTAACGGTGGATGAAGTGAGGATGAGGTGAGGTTAGGGTTAGGGCTAGTGCTTTGTGTTCTTTTAGTGCTTTGACTTTTTGATGGTTGGGTGGCAGGGAGGACATTTGTCCCATTAAAAAAACCATTCCAGATTCTCTTCTGGAACAGATGGGAAGAGGAGAACCTGAGGGGGAACTGGCTGACTCGGATTCACGTGGAAAATGGCTGTTGCACAGAAGTAGCAATAGTAGTATGTAAGTAAAGTAAAGTAAGTAAAGTAAACAGTGTATAGCAGTTAGTATCAACTTAGCTCTTCACCGCTGCATGAAACTCACATTCCATATGGGATCACACAGTGTTATCTGCCACCCGACAGAGGTGAGAATCCCGCCTTTACCACCAGTCGAAGCAGATACTCGATTTAGCGACCCCGGAAGGACGCAAGGCTGAGTTGACCTATGTTATGTGAAGGCGGATTGGCTGGGAATTGGACCCGTGACCTGTAAATCACAAGTCCAAGTTAAAAATATTCCAGGTCCATCTCGCCCAATGTGGGCTATTGGGCTATAATGTGTCTCTATTTATGTCTTGATTCCGACAATGTATAAATTGTTTATTTACTTACTTTCTTACTTATTTACTTATTTAAGAATAGGCCTGTTTTATTTCCAGGCCAGAAGTCATTAGATGTGACCAAATATGGATTTTTTGTCTTTATTTTGTATTATAGTATGTTTTGTTATGGATGCATGTTGGCTTTTATTGTGTTAGATTTAGTATTGCAGTACTAAACTAAGAGATTGACTGGAAAGAATATCTCTGAGATGACCTATTTTGTGTCGTATGGGATATAGAACCTTACTCGATCAATCCAGCTTATCTTAATGTACAGTGCACTCTTAATGCCTTTCATATCCACTGTTAAAAGTAAAATCAATAGCAGCGGTGGTGTTGGGAATGGGTTCTAAACCTTTTTCCTCCCCAGACTCAAATGGATATCCCCGGGTGCCCTTTGCCAGCCTGATAAGAGCGAGTAACCATAGGAAACCGTGATGTTGGTGCTGCTCTTGCACTGAAGTTCACTGTACATAGCTTCTGTTTAACCAGCACAGACAACAAATCTGGTTTCTTGGATATTCATCATAATACCACCAAGGATATGGATACCCCAGATTTAACTACAAAAAAATAAGAAATGTGAAAAATTATAGTTAGCTCATAAATTGTTATAAAAAGGTGAATAAACTGGAAAGTAGAGAAGATTTGAGAACACAGTGCAATATTCACCCACTGGTGGCATTCTGTAGCAACTGTAAATAACTTCTGTTTATGTAGTTACCATTGTGCCTTATTGTAATTGGTAACTGTTGTCTTTCAAGACTTTGGAGTACTGATTTACATACTGCACTCAGCCTCACTTATTATCTCCTCCGAATCCTTGTATGTGTGTGTAGCGGTGCCAGGAGGTGTGTTGGCTGCCGGAACGGTCCCGACATCACAAGTTGCTACTCTGCCCAGTGGGGTGATACCAGTAGGAAATGTTCCGCCAGCAGGACTCATGGCAACCATGCCGCCTCAAGGCATGATGGGACATTTACAGCAGCAAGGCATTGTGGGTGATGTCACTCACCCTAGTGTGACACAGTCGCAGCTTGGCATGATGGGTACTGTTCCACATACTGGAAAAATTGGTTTATAGCCGAGTCTGTGCAGCTGATTGTGCGTTGACAAATTACTCTGTCGTAATGTGCAGCCTGATAACGTGAGGTTCAGTCATCACAACAGGTGTTCCTTCCTACCCTTTCCATGTCCAAATGAGCAGTGAATTGTCTAGGATGTTGCCAGACATACTTCGATGCACTGTTGAAAGATCCAAGAGAATTTACCCAAGTGTAATACCACGTTATTGTTTATTTGATAGATAGCTGAGGATTGGCTTGAGGATTGCTCTACACCCTATTACTCCAATGTACCCAGTCAAGTGACTTGCATGCTAGAAGCTAATTTACACTCATTCAGAGAATGAGTCACATGCCCCGTTGAATACCCCAGCTTACAAAGACCTGTATTAATATATTTTTTTCGTATTTTCGTAGGTGGTGGAAATTTGCTTTTAGAAAGATGAGTCGGCATGAAACAATAGTTTCATTTGTAATTTACTGTTCAGTATTACATCAACACCGTTGACTCGATACAGTCCTCAGTCCATGCAGTCATTTTTATTGGTGTAGTTTCTTGAATCCAAACATTGTTTCATGTGTTCAATTTCTGCTGTATGTGTTCTTATAACTTATTCGTTCGGTTCTGCATCTTGCTTATTATTGCAGGTCTCTGTACTTATTTATTGTGCAAGTTTTTTGCAGTTTTTAGTGATGTTATTTTAATGTCTGTGGTGAGACTATGAATGCTGGTCACCAGTATCGTATGACATCAGTGATGGTTTGCTGTAAGGACATTATGAGCCGTATGTCAAGGAATTTGTCATGCTGACTTTGTTATTTCTTATAGCCATCTCGTTTGTTCTAGCCAGTCGGACAGCGGCATTCTACCGCATTCTTCCTTTCACCACCACGGCCATTGGTCGTAAAGCCTTCAGTTTTGCAGCTCCAGCAGTTTGGAATCCCATCCCACTCAGTATCAGGCAATCACCATCTATTGGCTCCTTCAAACGTCATCTCAAAACTCATTTATTTACCCTTCTCGGCTAGTCCATTTCCCCACCCAGCGACATCAGCGCGTCCGAATCGAGCATGCTTGAATTTGTGCGCTATACAAATTTTGTAATAATAATAATAATAAGCCTACTCGTATGTAAAAATCCTAGTTTGACAAAACTTCTTTGGTCTTTGTCTTACAGTAACCATAAGTAAATTATACACAACTGTGGTATTCTGTAGTCATGTAGCACTCATATTTGCATATATTGTACTAGTGGTTGTGACTTAAGTGGAGAAATAATTGCATCAAACGCACAAACATGACAGGATTTCAGTACTTTTAGTCGTTTGCTGTCTGTGAGTACCAGCTTCATCAGTTCATTCCACTGTCGTTGTCTTTTGTGAAGTTTGACATGTTGCTATGTGTCGTTTCTGATGAATTTCAATCTAATTGTGTTGCTTAAATGTATTTATTGAATAGGGTTATGTAGAATGTAAACGAGGTGATGTATGTGGGCTTATGGGTGATGCGTGATTATAATTAAACAATTGGCTGTCATAGTGTCACTGTGTTCTTGTTTTATCTTATTTTTTTTCGTTGTTTTATGTTCTGTGTGGGCATCTGCAATTGAATGACATCAGCATGGTGTGGTTCGCTTCTGACTGCATGTGGGGGTTTAACATGTGGCTTCGGTTGGATTTCAGATACAGATTGTTCGAAAGTAAGATACGATAAAACTTGAATTTCTCTCCATCTTTAGCCAACGAGTGCCATACAGTTTTGTACCATTAGTATTTAGTGATGGGCTAAGAAAACAGTGCTTCCAGTCCATGTACTTTGTGTTCAGTCAATGGATTGTTTTTACCTGTTCATCCAACCCAGTTGGTGTTGCAAAGACAGCTGATGAACTGTTTGTTTACCGTTGCTAGTGCTGTTAGTTGTTATTTTCTAGTAGTACATTATTTGGGAGACAAAAGACTTCAGAATACTTAACATACATATTCAAAGGTCCCATGTACTTAACACAGTCAGAGTTATCATGTGCTAAGTGTTTTGCATTGTTTGCAGTTTCACTGCTTCTTTGTTGCATATTAGTTTTTGATTTACAGTGTGTTGTTTGTTGTACTGTTGAACATTCCTGAGTGTTCATATACCTCAATTGTCGTATGGACCCGCTAACTGATTTTTATGTACTATATTTTGCTGCATGATAGTATTTGCAGTTGCTGTTATTTATGTCCAGTTTTAGTCTAGTCATAATCCACAAGTGCTCATTCCAGTCTGTTTTGAAAAACGTGACCTGATGTATCCGAGCAGTGACAAAAATAGTTATGGCAAACTTGCAAAGTCATATGAACTCGCAAGGAAGTGCCGAGAGATGGAAGGGAATTAGAGAAATAGGATAATGACCAGTAATTGTCTGGACACTGTGTACTTGTGCTAACTGCCTGCTGTGTTAGTCTTAAGGCTGAATATAAATTAAATATGATTATTATTACCTTTGCCTGTGATAAGGGGTCGTTGTGTTAGAGTAATCACCACAATGTGTATGTGTGTCTGTTAGTACGACTGAAGAAAAACTTTTAATTGCATCGACTTCAAACCTGGTACAGTGTCTCAGTCTCTGTGGTTTTAGATATTGAATGTTCAAAGGTCAAGGTCGCAGGATTTATAAAATACAGAAGATTAACGCCAAACGGTCTCAATTCATTCATGTTGGGCCATTCTTAACTGGGTAGCGATGGCTCTCCACCCCTGACCCTTCATCTCCGATATAGCCATATTTGTGCTGAAAAGGGACATTAAACTCAAACTAACTTGGGGGACTGTGGCCAAAGTCAGCAATTCAGTGGAAATTACGTATGTATTATATTAGTCAATAGGTGACAGTGGATTTGACTTGTTGGTTATTAATAAGTGTTTGGTGTACTCTGACTGTTGCTGCTTACTTCGTTTGCCATTTATGCATTTTGCAGATTTTTGTACATATCTAATTATATGTGTATGTATATGTGTGTACACGTGTTCATTGTGCAATTTGTGTCAAAAGTCCGTCATACTATATTAGCGTACGCTGTGCTTAGTCACGTCATCATACTGGTATTGGAGTATTGTGTTATTACGATGATGGTGTTCTGCAAACACTGCATATTTGAATATCATTATCGATTATTTAGCCTGTGGTCAAGTACATGGCAAAGAATGTGCCGCTATCATCACTGTAGTCAGTTTTATCATCCTTAAGTGTAAGTAAGTAAGTAAGTAAGTAAATGGCTTATATAGCTACAGGGTGTTTAGAAGAATCACGGTGCGTGTCCACACGGTGCATCAGCTGTTGATTTTCATCTGGTCCGGAGTATACAACTTCCATCACTAACCTGCAATATCAAAAATGTGAGAACTGCAGTTTGAGCCCTTTACTGCTGATACTATTATTCAGCCGCATCACAATAGCTAGATGCGGCCTATTGCTACAGATGGAGTAGCGTGTCTGTCTGTCTGTCTGTTGGTCACATGTGAGCTCTGCAAAAAACGCCTGAACCGATCAATATGTCGTTCGGGGGGCTGACTCAGGTGGGCCAACGGAACGAGGTCGAGAGCCCCCAATGAGAATGGGCAATTTTGGGGGTTGTCTGGCCCTTTGAAATGCATTGGGAGACTCCGCTGCGGTGTATGTAGCAAAAGAGATCATTCAATCCTCAGTAGCAGCACGACATGCAATGCGGCCTTTCGTCAAAATTCTTTGAGCACTTGCTATTATTACTAACACATGGATGTGGTATCACCATTTTGGCTATCTTCAAACGGTACACGTATGATTGTCATGATAACAAACTGGCTCCATTACAAATCTTTGTTCAACTGGCCTTGTTCGACGTTGCGCAAAAACCCTTTGGAGACAACTGAAGCAGGTTCATTTATCAGCTGGATGCTCTATCATTGTGCAAGGAACTTGAAAGCACCACTCCGGCCACAGAACATTTGCCTACTGGCCTCGTCGCTGACCTTTGTTAGATACTCCTGAAGAAATGTTTCACCCTGTATGCTGGCTGTCTGATGCCGGAACCCACAGACCGGCTTTACAATGGGACTAAATATCTACTTCACGTGCAGTACATGTGCAAAGTATTGCGATGAGTGTGTCTGCCCATCTGTCCATTCACATGTCTCAAAAACCACACGAATTTCACACAATGTCCTGTACATGTTGCCTGTGGCCGGCCGTGGCTCCGTCCTCCCGTTGCACTGCGATATACTATGTTCTTCCAGTTTTATTGATGACATCTAGTTTTCACATAACAGAGCGAATGGGCGAGAATCGAGAGATGTTTTGTCAAGTTCGCCAGGTGGCGCCACCGGGGGCGAAGTCGCTGTTTCCGACTGCATCTTTTTTATTACAGCCTCAAGAGGCACATACTTGAATTATTTCACTTTCTGTGTCTTTGTTGACTATTTTGTCATATGGTTGGTTGGTTAGAGTTTAACGGCGCTTTCAACCCAATTTTGTCATCAATTAATCTGAATAACCCTTGATTGACTAGCCTATGACCTCTCGTTCTGGATACTGATATGATCTGGATATTGATGTGACCAAAATAACCATCTGCTGCCATACAAATGAAAACTTTATTATTCGTGTAAGTTGTCTAGCTACCTTCATATTGTTGACAACAGCAGACTAAAGCTAATGCACAAAAGACACACATTAATGCACTACTAATACCTGCGAGTTATATTCACAAACATTATATTGTGTATATCGGTGACACCTAGGCTATGCTAGCACTATACACAACAAATATCGTATGACAGAAGTGAGAGATGAAGTAATTGGTACAACAGTGATAACAAGATGCTAGAAGTGACGGACTAAGTTCAATAATTCTGTACTATACTGTCTAAACAGCACCTTATTGTGCTGCAACGTCATCACATGCACTTTATAAGCCAGTCACAGCATCTGCTAGCTGATGGATCTGAACTTGTCATCTCGTCTGATCATTATCAGACCTTGAAAAAGTTCTCATAATTTTACTGACTGGTTTGATTGCACAACTATCGGGGGTTAGAGATGCAGCGAGTGGAATTAACAACGTCTCACTCCACACTCAACCAGTCATTTAGGAGACGAGTCAGCTGCACTGGTGCTAACAACCAAACGTGTAAGTCATGCAAACTACACAAAAACAAGGCAATACTTTGCCCCATGCCACTGACTGAAAACCAGAGACATTTGCCAACATGCCCCGCTATGCAAAAATAATGTACTGTTGTCAAAGAAGGGGTAAGTCATGGCCAAAATTTTGTCAAGTTTGAACAACCACATGTACAAACTTCACAAAATTTTGGCCGTGACTTTCCCCTTCTTTGACAGTATGCGAGCGAACAAACATGTAAACATGCTGATTGCAACAC
>Ga0209780_1001770_pt1 | contig 14669 bp, 21 predicted proteins | sample WorMetexBAHAMAS2_FD_187384 | JGI IMG/M metagenome (GOLD analysis project Ga0209780, IMG submission 187384) | Marine gutless worms symbiont microbial communities from Max Planck institute for Marine Microbiology, Germany - Inanidrilus exumae... | ecosystem: Host-associated > Annelida > Digestive... | reverse complement strand
GCGGGTAATGCTTTTAGACAAGTATCACCACTGCCTTATAAGGATTTTCGCCTTTACCATCTATGTAAGTTATTCGGCTTTTCCCTGTCCGAACCGGTAATGTCTGCCATTTCAGTTGCTTACCGAACGAGTCGCACCTTTAGCTCAGGGGTAGTTGACTTAATAGCTGACTGTTTGGTAAAATAGTATGTCGGCAATAAAACGAAAGTCCTTTATATTCCGTGTATATAATTCCATATTATGAACCAAGGCAGCTGCAGCAATTATCGCATCGGGAATACTCAATTTATGACTCAAAGAATATGTTTCCATCAGTTGAAGAAATTGTTGGGAAATGTCTCTATCAAGTGGAATACACGAAATTCCTGATAGATGCCGTTTTATTTTTTCGAGTTCAACTTTATTCAATGCCCCAAAATACAACTCTGCCTGAGTAATTACACTAATAGCAAGGTTATGGGGCTTAATATAACGAAATTCCTGAAGAATTTGTGGATGGTTTTTATAAAACTCAATGATAATATCAGTATCACAAAGGATCATAAGTAGTACCTTACCTTCTTGGCCAGGCCTGTTGACGAAGTGAGTGAATATTAATGTCTTCTCTATTTGCCCATAAGCCAGCAAACGAGAAAAAATCTGTTTCATTTGAAGAAACACTGCTCTCAGGTATATTGACTTTCGTAATAGTATTCACAAAATCTAATGCGGAAATGAGTTGATACAGCAATTGTGCTTTTTCTCTATCGCTGACTTGAATAACGATCTGTTCCATATTGCTTTCTTACCTTTAAGATAATCAAAAAAACTATTACCTGGACTATTGTACTTTGCTCAGATAAATATTTGTTTCTCGTTCCCACGCTCTGCGGAGCGTCGATTTAACTAGCTTCATCAATCCAAGCCATCTGAATCGCCTCAAGAATTTTTTCTCCACTACGTTGAGGATCATCATCAAAATCCTCAAGTGCCAAAATCCATTTGTGCATATCAGGAAAATTCACATATTGTGGATCAACATCAGGATATTTTTCATATAGTTCAATCGCAATGTCTTGCGTGTCTGTCCATTTCATAATGGCACCACCCCTAGTGATTTTCAGAAACCATGTTAATCGTGTATTTGGGAATTTCTATGATTAAATCTTGATCAGCCACTTTGGCTTGACAAGCCAGGCGCGATTCTGGCTCTAAGCCCCAAGCTTTGTCGAGTAAATCTTCTTCTTTTTCAGAGGCTTCTTCTAAAGAGTCAAAGCCGGTTTTAATAATTACATGACAAGTCGTGCAAGCGCAGGATTTTTCACAAGCGTGTTCTATTTCAATACCATTATTTAATGCAGCATCGCAAATGCTAATACCCGATTCTACCTCAATCACTGCCCCTTCTGGACAAATTTCTTCATGGGCTAAAAAAGTCACTTTAGGCATTTATTAATTCTCCACAAATTCATTAACACCATGTCCCTTCATGGCTTTGCGAATGCTAGCATCCATACGCCGTGCCGCAAATTCTTGCGTGACTTCGTTTACTCGCTCAATCGCATTTTTAATAGCGCCAGCGTCATTTCCTTGTTCTACTTTTAATAATTCATCTAGGGCAGCGTTAATTTCTAAAAATTCATGATGTTTTAGTAAAATATGCCCATCGGCTTTGAGGGCGGCACGTAGCGCATTGATAACGCGATCCGCTTCCACTTGTTGTTCACGCAAGGTGCGCGTTGCTACATCCTCTTGTGCATGTTCCAACGACTCTTTTAACATGCGCTCAATTTCGCTGTCTTCTAAGCCATAAGAGGGTTTAACCGTAATTTGGCTGTGGACTCCACTGGTTTCTTCTTTTGCAGAGACGTTTAATAAGCCGTCGGCATCGACTTGAAAAGTAACACGAATTCGCCCAGCCCCGGCAACCATCGGCGGAATGCCACGCAATTCAAAACGTGCTAAGGAGCGGCAATCCATGACTAATTCACGTTCTCCTTGTACGACATGGATAGCCATCGCCGTTTGCCCATCTTTAAAGGTGGTAAAATCTTGCCCGCGTGCCACTGGAATGGTGGTATTGCGGGGGATAATTTTTTCTACTAAACCGCCCATGGTTTCAATGCCTAAGGATAAGGGAATCACATCTAACAATAGCATGTCATCGTCAGGCTTATTGCCAGCTAAAATATCTGCCTGAATGGCTGCCCCTATTGCCACCACTTTGTCGGGATCAATATCGACATGTGGTGTACGTTTGAAAAAATCGCCGATTTTTTCACGTACACGCGGCATCCGAGTGGAGCCGCCAACCATGACGACTTCGCCGATGTCATCAGTGGTTAATCCCGCATCCCGTAGTGTACGGCGACAAGGGGCAATGGTTTTTTGAATCAAAGGATCGATGAGTTGATTGAATTGTTCATTACTTAATTCGCCTTGCCACAGATTGCCATCTTCGAGCCGTATTTCTAATAATGCTGTCTCTTTTGTGCTCAAGGTTTCTTTCGCTGTGCGAGCAATATCCAATAATTCACGAATATGGCTATGTTCGGCATCGTCAGCAATTCCCGCTTGTTGCATGATCCATTGGGCAATGGCACGATCAAAATCGTCGCCGCCCAAGGCGGAATCTCCCGCCGTCGCCATGACTTCAAACACGCCGCGTTGTAAACGCAAAATAGAAATATCAAAGGTGCCACCACCTAAGTCATAGATGGCATGAATCCCTTCTGCGCCTTTATCTAGTCCATAAGCGACAGCGGCAGCGGTGGGTTCATTGAGCAGGCGTAGCACATTTAAGCCGGCTAATGTAGCTGCATCTTTGGTTGCCTGGCGTTGTGCCTCGTCAAAATAGGCGGGAACCGTAATTACGACTCCTGTTAATTCGCCACCCAAGCTTTGTTCAGCGCGTTGTTTTAGTGTGTTGAGAATATCGGCTGAAATTTGCACGGGGCTGCGTTCCCCGACAACGGTGCGAATCATCGACATTCCTTGCTTTTCTACAAAATCGTAGGGTAAGCGTGTGCCGGTGGTTTTGACATCTTTAAGTCCGCGCCCCATCAGGCGTTTAACTGAGGCAATGGTATTGAGGGGATCGATATTGGCTTGCGCCTTAGCTGCATAACCCACTTGTGGTGCAGCAGCATCTTTAGCATAATGCACGATTGAAGGTAATAAATGATGTCCTTCGTTATCGGCAAGCGTTTCTGCTAATCCACTGCGTACTGTGGCAATGAGAGAGTTGGTTGTTCCTAAATCAATACCGGCAGCGAGGCGGTGTTCATGTGGGGCAGCATATTGCCCCGGTTCGCTGATTTGCAATAGTGCCATAAAAAATCCCAAGGGAAAACAATACATTCGCCAATTTACAAATCCAGTTTGATGGTTTCGGGAATTCGTCACCTCATTCCCGAAACAACAAAATTGGCGAAGGTATTAGAAAATCTTGTTAATTTAAATAAGTTCTTCTTCCAGTCTCAAGGCTTCTTCATGTAAGCGCGTGAAAAATTGGAATTTACGCACTGAGTCTAAAGCTGCTTGCCAATTTTGTTGTGCAAATTGTTGGCTTAATGTGTCAGTCAAGCTTTGCATTTGTTTTTCAATGCGATTTAAAAATGCGTTTAAAGCTTGCCGGTTTTGCTTGATGTCGGCGATTTCTTCGCGCAATTCCATTTGTGTCATTAAAAATTCGCCATCCATGATGCCATCGTTTTCATCCATTCCCTGTAGTTGCAATAAATAACGTGCGCGTGTGAGGGGATTTTTCAGGGTTTGATACGCCTCATTGATTTGCACCGTTTTTTGCATGGCTAAACGGCGTTCTCTGTCAGGCGCGTTGGCGTATTTGTCGGGATGTACAGCGCGTTGTAAATCCCGATAACGTTGGGCGAGGGTATCTTTATTGATGTCGAAAGATACTGGTAATCCAAATATTTCAAAATGATTGTTATACATTAAAGCTTTCACCACAACCGCATTCGTTTTTGATGTTGGGATTGTTGAATTGAAAGCCTTCGTTTAAGCCTTCTCGCACGTAGTCGAGTTCGGTGCCGTCGATGTAGATGAGGCTTTTGGGATCAACGAGAATTTTAACGCCTTGTGATTCAAAGATTTGATCTTGTTCATCTACTTTGTCAGCAAATTCCATGACATAGGCCATGCCAGAGCAGCCAGAGGTTTTTACGCCAAGGCGTAAGCCCATGCCTTTGCCCCGGTTGGCGATGGTTTTTCGGACGTGTTTTGCGGCTTTTTCGGTTAGGGTGAGTGCCATTTTTTTTAATACCTCATTCGACAAGCTGTAAAGGATATTGTTATCATTTTTTTTTTGTTGGGTTTGATTTAAGTACCGAACCATGGATTTTAATGTCTTTTGGAATCCAAAGCTTTAGCTTTGGAGGTGGGTTTCCAAAGCTAAAGCTTTGGATTCCAAAATTTCCAATAATTCCTGATTCGGTACTTAAACGTCACGGGTGGCTGGTTTAACCATAGGTGGTGGTCACTAGCACACACCGTGAGATGGGTTTGACATTAGGGTTTTATCTCTTTAGTGATGTGGGACAAGTCCCCACTCCTGGCAAGCGTCGTGACCATCGAAATGCCGCTGTACGAGCGGGCTTGGAAGAGTGGTGGGGCAGTTTAGCAAACCTAGGTACAATTTGGACCACGCGCTTTGTATGAAATAACAATTGTCGCAGGTATCACTTCTACGAAGCCAAAACCACTGATTTGCGTCATTATCAGCAGATGTTCTTTTGCAATCCCATGGTATGATCTGGACTGCTGTGCTCAGGCCAAATCCGCGTACGTCCATGCACCGGCCACTACCTACGTTCACAATTTTGTACAGCCACGATCCGGGTTCGTATGCTTCAAAATACCAGCGCGCAGCAGGGGGGGGAAGATTCTCACTATCATAATCGCATTTCTGGGTAATCGTGCTCCCCTTGACCCCGCCTTGGAGGACACAATGGGTCGTCAGTGATGCTATTGTAAATACCTTGGGGCCGCCTGCCCGGGCTTCCACCAGTGCAGCAAATGCAAGTTGCGCTACAAGAACTAATATTATTCCTATCCTCATTTTTTTGTTTCCTCTCTATATTTGTAGACTGCTCCGCAGAACCCATTTCTACGAAGTTTAACAAATTTTATTGTTTTCCATAAATCAATTTTTGTCAAGATATTTTTTTTTAAAACATAATTTGCCACATTTTTTTTCTGGATATGATACAAATTCTCTTTTTTCTTCTCCAAAACATCTGTTCGGACAATAGGTTTTTTGAACCGTCCATTGTTAGGACAACTAAGGCTGCCCAGCGCCACATTTCGCTCGATCATTGGGCTTTTTTTTTCAATGGGCTTTTGATTTCGCAAGGCGCTGATGTGATAGGCTAGCCAAGCCCCTTACGTCTCCTCAAGGGACTCGCCTCCAAAACCGTATATGAGTTTTACATTAGGGTTTTATCTCTTTGGTGTCTTCGGTTAGACTGTATTAGCCTGGGATACGTCTAGGTCAATGCCATTAAGTTTCGTCGGCAAAAGTTTTTGCTTCGCAAAAACTTTTGCCGACAAAGCTTTTTTGTAGGGTGGGCAACGTCTTTTTGTTGCCCACCAGCCCCGACAGGTGGGCAAAAAACACACTTTGCCCACCCTACAATAGAACGTTTCTGGCTTAACTTAATGGCATTGTACGTCTAGGTAGGCCAAACGAGTCGCACTAAACAATACTTGTAGTTATGCAGTGAGGAGTAAAAATTGTAAACATGAGCAGCAGCGATGAACTTTATCAATCCCATATTTTAAAAGGTGTTTCTCGCACTTTTGCACTGACGATTCCACAATTGCCATCAACTTTGTGCAAGGTGATCAGTAACGCTTATTTGTTATGCCGTATCGCTGACACAATCGAGGATGAACCTAATTTAACGCCTATTCAAAAGAGACAATTTTCTCAAGCATTTATTCAAGTGGTTGCCGGAGAAGAGCACCCTGAGCCATTGAGTAAAGCTTTATTTCCCTTGCTCTCGGATAGTACATTAGTGGCGGAAAAAGAGTTGATTTTCAATATGCCCCGCGTGATTCATCTTTACGGTAGTTTTACGCCGCGACAACGTGCTGCTTTGTACCGCTGTGTGCGTATCATGGCAAAAGGGATGGCGGAGTTTCAACAAAATAGTAGTCTTGATGGCTTAAAAAGCCTGTCAGAAATGGATTGTTATTGCTATCATGTGGCAGGTGTGGTGGGTGAAATGCTCACAGATTTATTTTGTGATTATTCGCCAGAGATTGCCCAACATCAGGTAGAATTACAATCATTGGCCGTATCGTTTGGGCAAGCCTTGCAAATGACTAATATTATTAAAGATATTTGGGAAGATTATCAGCGTGGTGTTTGTTGGCTGCCGCGAGATGTGTTTGCAGAGGTGGGATTTGATTTGAAAGATTTGTCGCCGGGGCAATATGATCCTGCGTTTGGCGACGGTTTGGCGGCGTTGATTGGGATTGCCCACTCTCATTTGTATAATGCCTTGCGTTATACGCTGCTAATTCCGCCCTCCGAAAAAGGGATTCGTCGTTTTTGTTTGTGGGCTTTAGGCATGGCGATTTTGACTTTGCAGCGTATTAATAGGCGGCGCGATTTTTGCATGGCTCAAGAAGTTAAAATTTCACGGCGCAGTGTGAAAACGACAATATTGGTTAGTAATCTGGCTACTGGCAGCGATACCAGTTTACGACTGTTATTTTATTTGCTGACGCGGGCACTGCCCCAATGCCATCAAAGGAGTAGAAACCGTTTGTAGTGGGCGATTAAAACTTTAATTAACAAGTTAGGTGTATTCAAAATGATAATCCAGAAAATAATACCGAAAAATAATACTTTTCAAATTGCCATACCTCCAGAATATATAAACCATGAAATCGAGGTCATAATCTTTTCAAGAAAAGAAGTTATAAATCAATTTGATATGATAAATAATACTGAAATTGATTTCATTGAAGAATTAACAAACAAGCCAAGACACATACCTGCTGAGGTTAATTTTTTCTCAAGAGATGAAGCGAATGAAAGATAGGATTTTTATTGATTCAAATATTTTTCTTTATGCTTTTTCGGATAAAGATTACGACAAACAAAAAGTTTCAAAGGAAATAGTCTTAACTTCTAGTATTGTTAGCGTACAGGTTGTAAATGAAGTAAGCAAAAATCTTTTGTATAAGTTGAATTTTAATGAAAACGAAATTGTGAAATTTGTTGATAGCTTATATAAAAAACACATTGTTGCAGAATTAACGCAAACCGTTTTTATACGTGCTTCCAATATTAGAAAAAAATATCATTTTTCTTACTACGACTCTATTATTGTTGCTACTGCATTAGAAAATGAATGTAATGTACTATATTCTGAAGACATGCAACATAATCAAATAATAGAGAATAAGCTAAAAATCATAGACCCATTTGTAAATGTGCTAAACGGCCGATACCGTTCGTAGTCGGCGATCTATCGCCTACAGTGACAAATAGTGAAATTTTATTTGCGTGTTGTGAAAATTTCTTGTAGAATGACGACTCTCTCTCAATGCCGGTGTAGCTCAGTTGGTAGAGCAACCGCCTCGTAAGTGGTAGGTCGGACGTTCAAGTCGTCTCACCGGCACCACCCTTTCCCCCGCCGTCCGTGGAGCAAAACACTATGTCTGCCCAACCTCAAATTGCTTATATTACGCCCGAAGAATATTTGAGCATGGAGCGCCAAGCTGAGTATAAAAGCGAATATTTTGATGGTGAAATTTTCGCCATGGCTGGTGCCTCCGAAGCCCATAACCAGATTGTGATAAATGTTTTGATTGAAATTGGCACCCAATTCAAGAAGCGTCCCTGCAAGGTATATGCTAATGATATGCGCGTCAAGGTAAGTCCAACCGGCTTATATACTTATCCCGATATTGTCGCAGTATGCGAACAACGCCATTTTGATGATGACCAAAAAGATACTTTGCTAAATCCAACCGTCATTATTGAGGTGTTGTCCTCTTCCACCGCCGATTATGATCGAGGCACTAAGTTTGAACAGTATCGCAGTCTTGATTCTCTGAAAGAGTATATTTTGATTGCACAAGACAAATGCCATATCGAGCACTATGTACGGCAGGCAAATCATCAATGGGTGTTGTCAGAAACAAATGATTTGCAAGATATGATGGAATTGCCTTCCATCCAATGTTCTCTTGCGGTGTATGACGTTTATGACAAAGTTGAAATTGTGCCACCATTGTAAATCAATATATGTGAGAAAATGATAAACTTCACAGTTCAAAATGAAGGACTCAAATGCCACGTACAACAATGGGTGGAGATGATCCAGAACATCAATTGTCTGAGAAACAAAAGGATAAACGAGAACGAGAGTTACGTGATGAAGCAAAGCGGTTGATGCGACAAAATAAACCAAAAGACGCTAATAAACTTCTTAGACGAGCCAGAAATATTTCACGGGAGCCTTCAAAACATGCCCAACATCATTGATGAATACCATGAGCTTCTTGATAGTGATGCCTCGATTAAAAAAGTTGATAAGACCATCACACTGATTGAGAAAATGTTAGTTGTACGGTGGACTGAACAATTGTCACTTTGCCATACTGAAGAAGAAATCACCTTACGACTTAACAATGAGTTTAAACAGTATTTTCATTTTTACTCAATGAAATACCCTGAAATTGGGCAAATGATGAAAGTCATGTCGAATCAAACACAGCGCGTTCTAAAAGTTTTTTGGATATTAGTGTTTTTTCCCCCACTCATGGAACATGACTGGTTTCCACAAAAATCAAAATATTCGCTTTTTTTGGATACATGTTTAGTCCTTTTTCACCAGACTTATTTTGCCTTATTACCTAAGGCGGATAAACCAGAAAAAAAGTTACTCCTCAAAGCTTTCAAAGAATTTGCCAACCATGTTCCAAGGGATGCTGATAGATATGATTTGTTGGGACTCTACTATGAAGCGATTGAAGATGATGCACAGGCGACAGATTGCCATAAAAAGGTTTTACGCCTTACACATTCAGAAGCGCACGAATTTATGACAGTGTTGCAAACTTTTTGGTCATTTTTAGTCGAACGGCAAAAATTTCGTGACGCACTTTGCGTCTTACTGGAGACTTATCCACGAGTATTACGGTGTGATTTAGAAGAATTCAATGAATTAATTTTGATGACTTTTGAATTGCAAACTGCACATTATCAGTCTTTGCTAAAAGGCACTGTTCAATCTAAAAACTGGAAACCAGGCGTTGGCGGGTATGCATTGTCTACCTGATTTTCTCGTTCCCAAACTCTGTTTGTCCATGCCTGCCTTTTGCTGTACAAACTACAACAACATTGAATTTTTTTATAACCAATATGCGGGAGTTTATATGAAATTAAAGGAAGTGTTAGATCAAAAAGCAAGTGGTGTCCTCAGTATTGATGTCTCAAAAAGTATGCAGGCTGCCGTTCAGAAGATGTATGATAAACGCGTTGGTGCTTTGTTGGTAGAATCTGAAACGGGTGAGCCTGTTGGCATACTCAGTGAACGAGATGTTCTGCGTTTTTATGCTGAACAGTTGGGAGAGGCTGATCAGGTTAAGGTGAGTGAGGTGATGACTCAAGATTTTTTTGTCGAAACCTTGGATTCTACGACTGAACATGCTGAGTCTGTTATGACCGAAAAGAGAGTTCGCCATTTACCTGTTGTAAATGATGGTAAAATTGTTGGCCTTATTTCCATCGGTGACTTAGTTAAAGTCAAGCTTGATGAAACGGTGGCAGAGGCTAAATATTTACGTGATTATATTGCTAGTTAGCTCGTTTTTATCGTTCCCACTTGGTGGGAATGGTAATTTTAATCCCGTCGCAAGCGATCTGATACAGCAATAGGAGTAGGATAAGCGATAACAATATAATAAGAAGACACCATAAAGGTGATAATCGTTGCCGCTTGAATTAAATAAGAGGCTTTGTCACTGATAACTTCTGTATTTAAAGCCACTACAGCAATAAGTAGAGAAAATTCACTGATCTGTCCCAGCCGCACGCCTATTTCTAAAGAAAGTGGTGGTGGTTCCCCGACATTGACCATCAAGTATTTGAATATAAAAGGTTTTACCAACAACATCATGCTGGCTAATACCGTTGCAGGCAATAAAACGGTATATAACACATTTAAATTGAGACTCGCCCCCAAAGCAAAGAAAAATATCACCAAAAAAAAGTCCCGTAGTGGCTTTAAACTTTCCGCAATAAAACGGGCAATTGGGCTGCTCGCTAATACTACTCCCCCAATAAATGCGCCGATTTCATGTGATAGACTCAAAAATGTTGCCAATTCTGCCATTCCCAGACACCAGCCTATTGTGACTAAGAAAATATATTCTTGAATTTTATCAAAGCTGCGAATCAATTTGATCAATACATAGCGTTCAAACAAGAGCGCAAAGCCAATCAGTAAGGGTAACCCCAATATCAACAATCCAATATCAAGGATCGATGTCCCACCATCACGAGTGCCTTGCAAAATTAAGAGTACAACAATGGCAATTAAGTCTTGCAATAATAAGATACTAACTATCAGTTCGCCTGCATGTTTGTGATGCAAGACGGTAGTCGGTAATAATTTTAAGCCAATAATGGTGCTGGAAAACATCATGGAGGCACCAATCAAGATATTTTCCCAGAACTCAAAACCAAATGCCCAAGCAATCCCAAAACCTAATCCCCCAAAGATGAGCGAACTGATGATTGTAACGACCGTGGTTTTTCGCACGGTACGTAATAAATCTTGTGGTTGTAGATTCAAGCCCAGTAAAAACAATAAGAATATAATGCCAATCTGGGCAATTTGAGTGATGATGGAGGTATCTTTGATAATGGCAAAAGCGGAGGGTCCTAATAGAATTCCCCATAGGATATAGCCTACTAATAGGGCTTGACGTGCGTAGAGTGCAAGGGTTGCGAGTATGGCAGAGCCGGTGAAAATGACGAAGATATGAAAGACGATTGGATCAGAGTGCATACATAGGGGGACGATATATTTTTCTGAAAGCTATACAAACGGCTAAAGCCGTTTGTGTTGAAGTTAGCCGTTTGTTGTTGTGATGCTATCCGTGGGTATAAGCTATGTCGCGTCGTGTGGCAGCAATGGTAATTGTAAATCCAGCGATCACGTCAAGCAAGGACATCAAACTAACAATCAGAAAAGCGGAAGTCCCTGCCGACTCTACAAGCAGAAATAAGATTAAAAACACGATAAACACGACTAATGAAAGTGCATGCTCAAGAGTTGTGCCTGTCCCCGTTCTGGCCGATTTGACGATTTCAATAAATAAGGTAATTATACCTAACATGATAAATATATCACTCCCTGTTAGGCTCCATTCAGCCCCAGAGGGTAGAGGTAAACTAAAAAGCGAGCTTGGTTCGGCAAAATTCACTCCTGAGACTTGCATCACGAAGTATATTGCCAGGACAACGCCTAACAGCGGGATATATGAAAATAATCTAAGAATACCCATTACTATCAATCTCCTAATGTACTAAGTTAAAAAAAAACAGCGCGTTTTTGGTGGATACCGTTTGCCTTTTCATTATTTCAAAATTGATGAAAAATAACAACTCATCATCAAACCTATTTTTTTCTTTTCAAAATCCAGCGATGCCCCCCCCTATTGTATTAGTCTTTGCAGGTAATGATCCCTCTGGTGGCGCCGGGCTGTGTGCTGATATTCAAGCACTAGCCAGTCAAGGTTGTCATGCCGCTCCTGTTATTACTTGTATTACTATGCAAGATACCCGTAATGTGTTTGAAATTGTCCCACTATCGGGGCAACGTGTTATTGCACAAGCTGAAGCGGTATTAAATGATATGCCAATAGCGGCTTGCAAAATTGGCTTAGTTGGCACAGTCGAAATTGTCGATGCCATACAATCTGTGCTACTCAAATATCCTGATATACCCGTTATACTCGATCCCGTCTTAGCCGCTGGCGGTGGTCAATCATTAACCCAAGGCAAAGTATGCCAGGCGATTATAAAAAAATTATTACCATTAGTCCAAATAATCACACCAAACAGTCCCGAAAGTCGCACTTTGACGGGTGTAAGCCATTCACTTGATGCCGCCGCAGGGCAATTGATGGATTATGGTTGTCAATATGTCTGTATCACGGGCACCCATGAAAATACGCCTTTAGTAACCAACACTTTATATGGTCAAGGGCAACGATTGCAATCATGGAGTTGGTCACGCCTACCTGATAGTTATCATGGCTCAGGTTGTACCTTCGCGTCTAGCTTAGCAGGACTTTTGGCGCAAGGCAATGATGTAGTAACAGCCGTTTATAAAGCACAAGAGTACACTTGGAGTAGTTTAAAATGTGCTTATCATCCTGGACATGGACAGGCTTTACCAAATCGCTTTCCAAGATAGGGGGAAATAATGTTTAAAGGTGGACTTTACGCCATCACCGACAATAAACTCATCAAAGCTGAACGACTGATAGAGTGCGTAGAACAAGCTATTATCGGCGGTGCCAAAATCATCCAATACCGCAACAAAAATCAAAGAGAAGGCTTTGAACAAGCGCAAGCACTATACCGCTTATGTCAAAAATATAAAAGGCATTTTATTATCAATGATGATGTAGCACTCGCGCAACAAGTCGGCGCAGACGGTGTACATATCGGCAAAAACGACGCTAAACTTGAGGCTGCCCGAGCAATACTCGGAGATCAGGCTATCATAGGCGTATCTTGTTATAATCAACTGCCATTAGCACAACAAGCTGTGAATGCAGGCGCAAATTATATCGCTTTTGGGCGTTTTTTTAGTTCTCATACCAAACCAGAAGCCGTTTCATGCAGCATTAAAGTCTTACAAAAAGCGCGTCAAATGCTCAATTGCCCAATCGTTGCGATAGGCGGTATTACCCCTAATAACGGTGCAGAACTTATCGCCGCTGGTGCCGATAGTTTAGCGGTGATACATGGATTATTTGGACAAGCGAATATTACTGCTGCCGCTCAAGCTTATACACAATTATTCAAGGAAAATATATGACAAGCTCACATCAACATTTTATTGCAGCCCAACAACATATACCAGGCGGTGTCAATTCGCCCGTCCGCGCATTCAAAGGCGTAGGCGGAGATCCTATTTTTATTCAACGTGCCCAAGGGGCTTATCTCTACGATACAGATGGCAAAGCTTATGTTGATTATGTCGGCTCATGGGGACCCATGATTGCTGGACATGCACACCCAAAAGTGCTTAAAGCGGTACAAGAGGCAGCCGCAAATGGACTCAGTTTTGGTGCGCCGACTTTAATTGAAACGCGCATTGCTGAAAAAATCTGCGAATTGGTACCCTCTATCGAATTAGTACGCATGGTAAACTCCGGTACAGAAGCCACAATGAGCGCGATACGATTGGCACGGGGTTATACTGGGCGTGAAAAAATCCTCAAATTCACAGGTTGCTATCATGGGCATGTCGATTCTTTATTAGTCAAAGCCGGCTCTGGGGTTCTCACTTTGGGTTTACCGAATAGCCCTGGCGTACCCGCCGCCTTGGCTGAAAAAACTTTAACCGTAAATTACAACGATATAAAGCAAGTTCATCAAGTGTTTGCAGAAATGGGGTCAGAAATTGCTGCCATCATTGTTGAGCCGGTGGCTGGTAATATGAATTGCGTACCGCCCGTGCCTGGTTTTTTAGAAGGCTTACGCGAGGTGTGCGATAAATATAGTAGTGTATTGATTTTTGATGAAGTGATGACCGGTTTTCGAGTGGCATTGGGAGGGGCTCAAAGTTATTACAATGTCAAACCTGATCTGACAACACTGGGCAAAGTCATCGGTGGTGGTATGCCAGTTGGCGCATTTGGCGGTAAGCGCGACATTATGCAACAGATTGCGCCATTAGGTGCCGTTTATCAGGCAGGGACTTTGTCAGGAAATCCCGTTGCTATGGCAGCCGGGCTGGCGACATTGGAGATCATTTCTGAGCCTCACTTTTATGAAGATTTGAGTGCTAAAACTGAGACATTTGTGACAGAACTGTTAGCGCGGGCTAAAGCGGCTGATATTGCTATGAGGGGCGTATCTGTCGGTGGCATGTTTGGTCTCTTTTTCACTACGGCTGATGCTGTGAATAATTTTGATCAAGTCAGTGGCTGTGATGTGGCGCGTTTTAAAAAATTCTTTCATGGTATGTTAGAAAAGGGCATTTATTTGGCACCGTCGGCTTTTGAAGCCGGCTTTGTATCGTCGGCTCACCGCCAAGAGGATATTGATGCTACTTTGAATGCTGCCGAGGCGGTTTTTGGGAATTTGTAAAGCTGCACTCCAGTTCATCTCATTTTTCTCGTTCCTTTAGCGAAGTGCTCGTCGTTATAGACAAGTATCTAAAAGTCTAGTACAACGGATTAGGGGAATCAACGGATTGTTAAATACTAGATAGCGGAAACTATTTTTAAAATCCGCATTGCCACAATCCGTTTCTTCCCCTAATCCGTTGTACTAAATATCGTTTTCGGGAGTGTAGTTATAAAGAGGTGATGGCTATGTTGAATTTTGATCTAATGGACACGCTGGCGGGGCGGCAGGTTTATGATATGGGGCACGATAAGGGACTCCAAAAGGGAGTCCAAAA
>Ga0209780_1001769_pt1 | contig 14672 bp, 14 predicted proteins | sample WorMetexBAHAMAS2_FD_187384 | JGI IMG/M metagenome (GOLD analysis project Ga0209780, IMG submission 187384) | Marine gutless worms symbiont microbial communities from Max Planck institute for Marine Microbiology, Germany - Inanidrilus exumae... | ecosystem: Host-associated > Annelida > Digestive... | reverse complement strand
CACGATAGCATCACGCCACCCGCCAAACACAACCTGTCTCACGTTAACTCCCAAATCGTCGCATTTCGGATATCAACGATAGTCCCCGGCGCGTCGTGTTGTCGGCCGACGGCGCAGCGGGTGGATGAGTGTTAGTCAACACGTCAAAACTCGCGGCGTCTTCGGCAGAAGACGACGACGAACGCCGCGACGATTCAACGACTATTAATAACATCAAGCGATTCACGACCACAATTCGCCGACGAGACGGTCACCCTCGGCTCGCTGCCTGTCAACCCACCGACGTAAACAGCCGCGCGTCGGGCCCGCGTCGGCGACTCACAATGGAATTCTATCGCTCGTTCTGTTCGCTCGCCGCTCTTGCTAAGCCCGTATACAATGTACGATACGGTGCGATACGATATATTTACGCGCGCTCGAAAGCTGACGAAATGGCCAGCTTAGTCTAGCGCACCGGCACAGAGACAAAAACGATTGAAGAAAAACTAAAAACAAAAACCGGTTAGCTCAGAAGAAACGGTACGGGCAAAAGTCCGTGAAGGCAGTCCGCGCGGTTGTTCGAGTCACTTGGCGTTCGACAACAACGGCGACTGAAAGGCATTGTTTTGCCAGTGAACTTCGATTCGTACGCTACAGACAATCAACAGACCGACGTCGACAATCGCGATACAACGCATAAACAGACAGCCATCTCCAGAACTCGTCCATCGAGACCATCGAATATCAGATACTTCCACTTCCTGGACAGTGCCGGTGAAGACAGTGTGTTCTCTGGCTGTTCGTCCACCGCGTTCGTTTGTTACCACCATATCTCATGAACGGCTTGAGCAATCTCGATGAAACTTACAGGGAGTCTCCCTGTAAGTTTCATCTAGATTGCTCAAGCCGAGGGAGTATTCATTAGCCCCCACTGATGATGTGATTAGTTTCTGGAGGTCAAAGGTCAAGATCACGGCACGCCGTGGTGAAGACATCTACGACGTCGACGCCAAGGCGTCGAAGTACATCTTCTAGTTTTACATATTTACCCACGTCGGCATAGTCGCCGGCGTGCGTAGGGCGTTCAGTCGCGTCTGTCTGTCTGTCTGTCCTTGCTCTGAAAGGAAAATGGCTCGAGCTATCAACACCAAACTTGGTACATGTATACTCTACAGCAGTCGCTCGCGGCTCGCACTGACATACAGATCAAAGGCCAAAGGTCAAGGTCACAGGTTACGAAAACCGTCACGGCGCACGGTTGCGAGTGACTATAGCCGACATCCCGTGGCGACGGTCTAATCATGCTGTGCTACCTGCGGCCGTTGCCGGCGTGGGTCTGCATGTCGATACGGCTGCCTGTTTTCTAGTTTGTCAAATAATTTCGGCATTTTCGTGTCATTTTAATCCTTTGCAGTGTAGCGGAAATTCCGCTGTCATATCGAGCAAGAGCTCATCTGCCTTAGCAACTGGCGCAATCGCTGACCGAGACTGAAAAACTGAAAATTACACCTTAATTCAGAAGCTGTAAATAAGTAACAGCCAGGCAAACATTTTTAAGTCCAACACCCCTCTGTGGAGTGAGAGTGGGAATATCTGTTTCCGTCGGCCTATCCGGACCCCCATCTATGGTACTGGTAACCCTCACAACGCAAAGCAACTCGATCCATTTAGGCATTTATCCACAACAAACCGGCGTTACAGACAGACACACACAGACACATAACCCGCGGGATAAGCCGAGCTGTTACCTCGGTCGGCTAATGATATGAAGTAGATACAGCAGCCTGATGTGGGTGAGATGTTACATTCAGTACAGCGAAGGCAGAATTCAAAACCGATACTTGCTACTTCGCTTCCCGGTAGGGGTGAAAAGCATTGCGATCAGCATGTCTGTCTGTCTGTTTGTCTGTCCGCTGAAATATCTCAAACTTTCTGTACATTGCCTGCCGCCGTAGCTGGGTCCTTCGCAAACGACAATGCAATAAGTTATGTACTTCCGGCTTTGTGGATGACGTCACGTTTTCATTTAATGGCGCCAGTGGGCTAGAATCAAAGACGAACGGCGTTATGTTTCGTCGAGTTCGCCAGGTGGCGGCACCGGGCGCGAAGTTGGTGTCAACGGTTGCAGGCTAGTTCCGTGGATATTCGCGTTCTGTATCGAACGTTCTATCGGCGTGTATTTAAAAAATCGCAAAGGGCAAATGTCACGGTTCATAAATATGACTTTCGACTATGAATTATCAATATTCCAGTTAATTATTTTTTCCGAATTTTTCAACAGCGGCCACGGCATGCAACACTGCCTCCTTACATACTCCGGTAGTGCTATACGTGACAGTTCTGTTCCGCCGAGGTACCTAGTCGTCCCATCAAAGATCATAGGCAACCACCAAACGTGTTTCTGTGGCCGCAGACCTATCAGCGAACGCTGACGTCCGCAACTGGTCGACAGTAGTCCATCAGGTAAAGTGGTCGCTCGCTCGCTATGCAGACAGTGAAACTACCATAACGCAATAAATACGTGACTCGATCAGGGACATCAAGCCCGTGTAATTCACTGTGCAACAGTCGCGTCAGACCAGTATCGAACTGGTTGGTGCCACTGAGAACACAAACCTGGAATAGGCATATATAACTAAGTCGTGGGTGTGACCACACATGCAAATCCAACGTGGGTGGTCTTGGCGAACACGTGACATGTCGAATGTTGGTTTTAGCTTTTTTTTGCTTTTTTTCTTCGGCTCGCGCCGAGCCCGCACCGACGAACCGATTTTGACAATCTATACCTTATACGACGTGTCTCCGCGAAAGTCAAAAAGAAAACAAGTACGTCAGTCAATCCCCGTATTCGGGGACTGACGTATATCCACAAATGCCGATCCTACGTCCACACGCCGCGCGATTTCACGAACGGCGCATCTCTAGCGTGACGTTTACGTCGGCGCATCTCTATGGTAATGTTTACATGCGGGTGGGCGTGGCCCGCGCGCTCGCCGATTCGTCCGATTTTGGGCTTCTGGGGGAGCAAAGTTCACAAAAATGTGTGATTCCCTGCCTTGGACGCCGATGAACGGCAGAGAAAAATTTGACGCCGCTAGCGTTATCCTCGGCGGAGAAATCCATAACCGTACAAACACACATACAACCACACAAACAGTAACCGATATATCCACACCTTGCCTATCGGCATGCGTGAATAAGAAGTAAGAAGGGCTAGGTCCAGGTCCAAAAATTGTATCGCACATAGACCCCGCATTTTGTAAATCCTGCGCTGATGATAAGGTTGCATTCCGACGAACTGGCTCAGGATCACTGAACGCATCGAATACGAGCTCCTCTCACTTAAGTCATTTTCACCGGCCTGTTTCGAAAAAGTCGTTCACCAAGAAATCGATACATTCATATTTGAAAGTTAAGTAAGTAAGTAAGTAAATGTTTATTATGACTCATCAAACGTGAGCACTGAATAAGAACTGGTACAGGAAAAGACAACACATGTATAAAACACACACTCTAAAAACACGGATTAACTACACAAACTCGAAGATTATACAAACTTAAAAAGACAACGGGGGAGGAAAGTATTTTTATACGACCATTATTTATTTATTCACACTGTTGTTTTTACGAGAATGCTACGTTTTACTACATTTGAATTTCAGAAAGGTTGGGTGACTTCCTCCACGCGAACGAAATTATAAAAATACGCCGCCAGCCATTTTATACAGACAGACTGGGCTAAAAAGAACCGATCAACTTCAGCCCGTGCCAAGGTAACGGCGTCACCTTTTTGTGGCCACAGGCAGTATGAATGGAGCCGTAGTATCCCCGCCGCGATCGCCGCGATAGAATCACTATAATTAGGGCACTGTTGATGATAATACTAACGCCGTTTAACATGTGCACTTGTACCGTACACGAATCGATTGATTTCATTATACCGGACACTTATAGCCAGACATTCTGAGACTCTAACTATTATTTCGTAATCGTAACAGCCGGTAACGATCGCCGAAAGCACGGCGAAGTTTTTTTTAATTTGTTGTCCGTGTAATAACAGGCTTTGGTGAGAGCTGTAATTTCGTCGCAGAAATTAAGATGTTCGTCAAAGATGAAAGCTCCAAAGTCCTGTCATATCACTCCTATCTTACGCACTCTTCACTGGCTCAGGATCACTGAACGCATCGAATACGAGCTCCTCTCACTTACCTACAAAGTTCTCACAACTACCCAACCTCCATACCTTTATAAGCTCATCTCCACTCAACGTCCTCGCAGTACTAGCTCTTCATCCGTCGTTACTCTTGCTCGGCCAGCTTCATCGTCATCTCTAAAAATAACTGATCGCTCCTTCCGTTATGCTTCACCTTGTCTCTGGAATCAGCTCCCTTTTTCTCTGTTCGTAAATCTCATTCTGGCACCAGTTCGCCCATTTCCTACTCACCTATTCCTTCACCCATCACTACTTCCTCTTCTGATTCACCACTCTGTACATCTATAACTCCATCTCTCTTTCACTCCCGGCTTAAAACCTACCTCTTTCACATATCCTACCCCCCGTAGTTTTCACTTCTTCCTCCCGGACGGCCTCCACGGACTTTTGCCTGCACCGTTTCTTCTGAGCTATTCGGTTTTCGATTTTATTTTTTCCTTATGTTTCGCTTTTGGGCCGTGCGCTAGATTAAGCTGGCCATCTCGTCAGCTTCTGAGCGCACGTTAATCTACCGTATCGTTCCACGAAAGTCGGTCTCGAATCAGCTCGTACTGAAGTCTGAGCGACGCCAAGCTGTTGGTATCACATTACGGCAAATATGCGCGTATTTTTACAAATCGATCCGTTGTCCATCCTACTTCCAGAACGACGGCGGACGTACGAGTTACGCCGACGGTAATTAAAAGTGAATGCGCGCACCAGACGGCCGAGTAGCGAAAATGCCGTCGCGGGTACCTGTCATAAGTCAGTGATCAGACTGTGGCGTCACGTCTTCGTGACAACCGGTCATTTTCTCGTCACGCTGTCTGCCTCATTTCTTCTCTGCCACGTTTCACTGTGTGGTTTAGACCGTGTGTATGGCCGCCGTCATCATCACTGTGCACCCGTCAGCCGCCGGCCTTCGACGGCGTTTAATAACTTGCTACTACACTGTGTCGGCCGACGTTCTGCTCTGTTCTTTAGCCGACCCCGATCCGAGGGTTGGCCACACCGTGGACGTACTTTCTCCATTTCATTTATCGCCGTCCTCTGTCATTCATATTGACTCTTCCACGGGGAGTCCTGTCCTGTCGTTGTCCATCCAGGCCGTGCGTGGTCTTCCTCGCCTGCGTGCACCTGGCATTGTTCCTTGCATTATCTCTTTCCTCGGGCAACTCCCTTGTTTCCTCATGGGGTGAAAATAGTATGCTAGCTTCCTTTCGAAACGCTAGCAAACGCAACTTCCCAGACATCTCGAATGAAGACATCATTTGTTATCGTACGAGTGAGAAGGCACGTCCGGCAACTCGGCATAATGGACTTTTCGTTCCGCGCGAAACCAGAAGAAGCCAGCACTCACAACCCACGCCTGCACTGTTTTTTGCGCCACATAACCTTGACCTTCGACCTTTTGACCCTCAAAAATGGTCTTTTATGACTCATGACGGAACAGTTCTATACGAAGTTCACCGGTTTTCGATAGAACCTTTGTGCAGACGTTAATAATTGATCCTTGCATTGTAGATCGCTCGGGCACAAAAGTCCACTTGCCGACTTCATCGCAATTCCAATCTTACAGAGTGTACAAAGGTTCCGAGTAATCTTGCAAAGTACTAAGATCGTTGTTTCGGTGCACAAAGGTTCTATCTACATATTTTTGCTAGAATTGCCATAATTGCTTTAAATTAGCAACTTTAAAAATACACCGTTGGAAAGAACGTTCGAAAACGATTCTAATGGTGTAAAAATCAATATACAATTATTGTCAGATTGCGGTGGTAAAATTTTTATAAAAAAACGCAAAAATTGCTCATAAAATTTCCATATTTTGCGACTTCAGGCCGTCATAACTTCGCAATGATTACAGATCGCCGGAAATTCACGGCCAAACTGGCCCTCTAGTTTCCATTTTTACCGTTAGAATTAATTCAAAGTCTTTTTCCTTGGCTCTACGTTCTGCACAAGCAGCCTATACCTCCACAAAATTTTCGCGACGTCGGTAACTCTATCGCTATCGTATCGTACTTCATAACGCGTGACATCAGTCAGTCGCATGCAGCCAATCAACATCGACTATTGAGTCACGTGACACTATGCCTCATCGAATGCAGTAAGTAAAACAGCTCGTTTCACATGTGCGGACGCTCAAACAAAACTCAAATAATAAAACATTGTTGCTGGTGAACGCTTACGAAGGCACGGCAGGCATGATGTATTTTCAGGTAAAACTGTGTGATCCATGTCTGAGCTCTTTGAGATATACATATATAAATGGCGCTAAATACTTTTCCTTTCCTTTTCTTTCCTTTACTTCGTAGGTAGATGCCGCCTATTGTGAACGACCGAGTAGCGTGGTCTGTCGGTCTGTCTGTCGATCTGTCACCTAGTGATCCCTGCAAAAAATTCGGAAGCGATCGAGATACCGTTTGCGTTCTGGACTCGGGTGGGCCCAGGGAAAGACCTATTACATACAGCGGACCGCTTTCGGCGAATACTGTATTGTGTTCATTTAACACAATACAGTTGATATTAAGTTCGGATATGAGATGGGATCTTAGATGACGCTTAAAACTGTACAGAGATGAACATTATTCTTAAGGCAGGCAGGAATGCAATTCCATATATAGCAGGAGAACTGTAGCTGAAGCCACGCCGACCGAAATCAGTTGATATGCATGACAGTTATAGAGAAGTTGTTGGCTTGAAGAGCGGAGAGCTCGTGACTGATGGCTGGTATACTTGGAGAAGGTTCATTCATTTTATTCAGCAAAAAAGGGCCAAAAGGCCTCTTAAAAGTCGCGACAAAATACAATATGATGCTCCCGCCATATCTATCATCTATGTGTATACAGTGTATACATTCATACTTGCATATACACATCATACATATATACACGCGTATCGCAACACAGGTGCTGAGAACATTATTTAAAGTTTAAGTAAAATTTAATTTGCATTACACTAAAAGATAGTCATTACTGACCGACTTATCGAACCTGCGTAAACTGGTAAAATCTGTGGTACTTAATGGCAAGTTGTTCCACAAATTAACGATTCTATTGCTAAAATAGTTAACGCTTCTCATGTTCAAACTTCGTTGCTTGTTTATAACAGCAACAGCAACTTATACTTGTGGCAGCGCAGATATAGTTGACTTCTTAACGTGAAAAATTCATTGCTATTAACCCGCACCATGCCGAATAAAATTTTGTATACCAGCAATATGTCAGCGCGGTGTGCAGGCAACCAGACGACAACAGCAACAACAGAGATAACAGAAAACAAGGATGCAGTGGAATCAACCATATACGTGTAGCAGAGGAGTTAGCGTCGTGTACGTACCTCGGAAGAGATAGGCTGTGGTCAGACCGTCGACTCCCGGTACTTCTTGAACCATCGACTGTAGATGACCGTGGCGATGTAACTGAACGACGTAATCGTTCAAGAGATCAATCGTCTCCTGTTGCTGCCGTATTTCGCCGCCGACAGCTACACACGCCGGGCAAGCACACATTAATCCACCCACAGAATGCATGCATGCCAAATTGTGCTTCTTTCAGCACTTTCAACGATAATCCGTTGAAAGCACTAGACGACGCTTTGTCCGATCCCAGATTTTCAGTCGACTCGTCAAGTTAGTTAGAAACGTACAGATTAAAGTGGCATGAGCAAAAGTGCTTCTAGGACACGGTACACAAACTAAGTTCAGTGTTGTTTTCGTCCGTGCGTCTGGTTCTGCAGTGAGATATCCGGAAGTGCGCCATGGTTCTACAGCTGTTAGCTAGAATGCGTTTGTCAACGAACGCACGTCATACTAAGCACCAATTAACGATACTGGCAGCTGGTGTTACAAGTCAGGTTAAAAAGGTAAAGGCTTCCAATACTCGTTACCGAGCGTTGGGCCCGGAGCTGATCCCGGTGTACAGGCAATCAGCCTGCAGGTGACTATATCCGGCAGTAGGCTGCCAATACTTTCCGGCCAGGCCTGCGTTACCTTCCCAGCTGCACAGCATCGCCGCCTCTTGGCCGGTACCAAGTTATACTGCTTGGTGACAGAGGTATACATAGGTGTGAACAACTTGCCTAAAGTTGTTAGGCTCCGTCCACAATACTGCAGCAACAATGTCGAAGCAACGACTGCAACATTCGACTTTGTTGCCACAAACGGCAACAATATCGAACGATTCTATTGTAAAATTTCGTCCTTTCGACAAAGTCGAAACAAATTGAACATGTTTGATTTTTTTGAAGTAGGTGCGATATCGTCACCTTATCTATAGTGGCACTGGCACCGGTTTTGACTTGCAGTGACCCGGTTTTGGCGCCGCTAGCAGCATTCAGTAGGCCGTCTACTCTCAGGGTCATTTGGGGTGAGACTGGTCAGACGGTAGTTAACTCGTTTGTCGACGCACTAAATTTCTACGCCGTCAGCGCCGCCATTGTCGTCGCCTGTCGGCCTGTTGTCGTGATCGAGATGGTGAAACAGCTCATCGTCATCCACCGTCGATCAACGAGTGCTGAACAAGCTCTGTCAGGCTAAAACCGACAGTGTCATTCCCATACCGGATCAGCCCGTCCGCCTACTGTATCGGCACAACAAGGTTGGCGGCGTGGCGTAGTGGTAACGGAGTTGGTCGTATCAACAAAGTTACTCTACGTCGAGCCCGGTTAGTACTGGGGTGGGTGACGTGTCCGTGTTCGACTCCCGCAGGCGGCACTTTATTTCAGTATGTAACCAGCCAACCAAGGCCAACTCAGCCTTTCATCCTTTCGGGGTCGATAAATTGAGTAGTGAGCAACTTCATCGGTGAATGCTCACGAGGTTAAGCCGGTGCGGTTGATTCAATCGCTGTGCGCCGTGTGTGGCAGCAATTTAGCCGGCTTAACCCTTCTGTATATCGTGCTGCCCTGTGTGGCGGATGTTAGTATTGTTAATTGCGCGGTATGTCAGCAATGTAATAAACGGACATTATTATTATTATTATTATTAACTCCGACATGTGACGGACGGACGGACAGACGGGCAAACGGGCACGCGATGACAGCAAATACCGCACTAGTAGAGCGTCTCGCGGGTAAAAATCAACTTTGTTTACTGCATTTACTGCACATGACATTCGCTGTCGCAGAATTGGTTGATAATTTCACAGACAAACGTCATCGACCGTCAGATCATTAACCGAAGAGAATTTTCAAAATGACACGGGCGCCGCGCGACCTCTCTGCAACAGCCTAGTTTCTTGTTTTCTCTCGAATGAATTTTCGCGCACGTCCCATTCTGCCGAAAAATTATCCGTGTGTTCCGACGACTTGACCGTGTCTGAACACTGAACAAGCAATCCTGTACATAATAGCATCTATTATATGGGTCTCCACGGCCTGACCGAAGGACCGCAACATTCCCCGGGGACGCAATCGGTCGCTCGCGTACTTTCAGTAACTTGTATTGTATTGTGAAGCTGTTGACGTCTTTATCAGGCGCTCGGCATTCCGACGACGTCCATTTGTCATGATTAGGTAACAGCGTGTTGCCGACATTGCTGCGGACGCTGCACGGCTTCTACTCTGCCGTATGGATAGCAGTACATCCAAACGGATGTTGGATGTTATATTCCTATACCGTATTTCCTCTAATAGAAGCCGGGGGGGTCTAAGGGCGAATACCATTTTTATAGAGCTAATTGCACATCACCCGGTAGCACTGTGGTGCATTGCGTCATTCGTGCGTATTGCATGATTAGCAGAACGGCCGTATGGCGTCCGAAGAAAAAGCGAAGTTCTAACAGAAGCCCGGGGCTTCTATTAGACGAAACCGTATTTCCATATACGGTATAGAGTTCTTCTGTAAACTACCGTAGATACGGATTCAACAGACAACGACGGGTGGTATCGACTTTCAGGATGTAACTGTCATCTGATTCTCAGACAACCACTGAGCTAACACAACATTACGATTTGGTCAGAAACGCCTCACACTGATGAACTGGCGTCAACTTGTCAAGGCTGCAGACGTAAGCAGGTAACTAAGTCTCAATTGGTCTCATTGAAATAAACAGTTAGGCTACCTGAAGTGCACTGAACGGTATTCAGAAGCAGAACGCAATTCTGATCACCCAGAAAAAGTGTCTTTGATCCAGTTCGTGCACGAGTGTGTTTCAGTTGACAGTGTATAAGAATAACATTAAGATTTAGTTTGCGTAAATATACAGGTGCCAGGTCGCAGCTTATATATCTGCTAACATTTGTCTGTCTTTATGTTTGTGTATAAATTAGTATTTTATCCATGTATATGTGCGACCTCTGTTCTGTAGAGTTGGCGATTCGGCCGTTTATTCGAAATTTGTAGGGCGCCGCTGTTCATGAGCGTGGAGTGCCGTACAAGAATCATCGATAAGAACGATCAAAACGCTCACAGTAAACCAATGAGCGTATATACGCTATTCAATATTAATTCTTCATTAGTTATGTTGGTTAGTTTGGGTTTAGATCGAGGCGAAATGGATACCGTATATCACACGGGTAGCATGCTCCGTTATCGTGGTCCATTGGTACCGTAAATTAAAGCTGACGCATATAGACTCAACTATACCTCCCATGCATGTCGCAACTTTTGGGTTGAGGAACCACTAAGCTATTGCCCCCAACTTTCAGTCCGTTCAAAAAGAACGGAAATTCCCCTTGAGGTATTCCCCCTGGTTGAGAACCCTTGGTATATCTACCTTTATGGTGAACAAGCCACAATCGAGCGTAGTGAGATTGGCTTGGCTGCCCGCCGTATAAGACACGCCCCTGGCCAAACTCACCGAAGGATTATTAGATATAAATTGTTCATCATTACGGTTATGTGCTGACTTTTTCGTCCGGTTTCTGCCCCGGGAACGCTGGGGGAGCTCACGGTGCTCCCAGACCCGCTAGACGACTGGGAAGGGGGACAGCCCCTCCCCAGTTTTTACCCCATCGACGCCTTCAGCGTCTCGGCATCTTGGTCCCCAACTTTTGGACCGTGGTATAACTTGCATCCCTGAGTTGATGCCGGGACAAAGAATAACCAATGCGTTGATGGATCAGAGCGAAGCAAGGAACTGACCATTATGCCAAGACCCATCCGCGCTGCACCACACAGTCTGTGACAACCCAACCGTAAGGTAATCTTAATCTACCATGGCAACTGTCCCCAAAATGTTTTTGTGTGACTGCTGCTATCGGCCTATCATCCTTAGCAACTGGGCTGTGATGTTTGCAACTTACAAAGACAACCGTTAATCGCAAACGTTAACTTTACCTCCGGTGCTGCCATCTAACGAACTCGACGAAACAACGCCGTCTTTGATTCTGCTCCAATTAAATGCTCCATTATGTGAAAACATGGCGTCACCCACAAAACCGGAAGTACATAACATATCGCACTGACGTCAGAGAGCGACCGGGCCTGCACAGCCACGGGTAAGAAGCATAGAAAATTTGGTGACGTTTGGATTCGTTTTCGAGTTATGCGAGCGGACAGACAAACTGACAGACAGACAGACAGACACGCTGATTGCAATACTTCGCAACCCTACCGTGGGCGAGGTAAAACGTCAGTGGTAGTGGTTTTCGTATATAGTTACTCGTTTGTGAGTTTGTTTACTGATTATTGTTAATTGTTTATTACTCCGTGTGACAGTTACAAATCGACGGCAGAGTTATTCTTATCTCACCTTTGTGCTAGCTCTGCCGACTTTGACAAACAAACAATTTAAAAAGTAACAGCAGTCTTCTGAAAGGATCGCCGATGTACCGATGCAGTGCGCAGCAGTGAGAGAACGCACGCTCGCGGAATTACAACAATGTCGAAGACGATGTCAGCTGTTGGGAACTCACGCAGACTAACAAAAACGGTTTGTCACGAGCGGCTTATAGTCCAGTTAAGCTGCACCGTGTACATAGGCCCACACTGTGAACTTGTTGTTACTGTTAAGTCACGTCAGGAAACGTATAGTCCCCCCTGGACAATCCCCCCTCGGACATTTCCCCCTACCTTGCTCGGTTAGGGGTTTTTACTGCAGTTAGGAGTGGGGTTAATGGGGTTAGGGTTAGGGAAGGGTATATCGATTAGGGTTAGGGTTATAGTTAGTATTAGGGTTAGAGTTAGGGTTAGGTTTATGGTTTGGGTTTGGGGGAAATGCCCGGAAAGAGAAATGTCCAGTGGAATATCCAACACTCGTCACGTCGACAAAGCATTTTCGTATATACGCCGTCCCTCATGCCTGGAACTCACTGCCAGAACATATGCGACAAACCACATCAATCGAACTTTTCAAGCGCGCGCTGAACGCATTAGAGACATTCCTGTTAAATGGGCTATACAAGTTTACTCATTTACTTACTTACTTACTTACTTACTTGTGTTGATATGTTAATCCAGACGCGCACATCACAGATAAATCAACATGCATTATTATCAACTTATTTACCGACTGCCAGCTACCGACGCTATACGTTTTGTTAACCTCTAAATATGTAATTCTAACGCAATAGGTAAAATAGAAAATCGGCATCAAACTCCACCAAAATTCAACTCATCTTTACTTGCAGTGTTTCGCAACACAACGGCTCAAAACGAAGCTATTGCTGAGATCTTCTGTAAAACTCAAATTATCGCTGGACAACGATTATATTCGTAATCGCTATTATTCTTACGATTTAAAAATAATCTCAGTTAATCTTACTTTTTAATCCTGTTCTTTTAATTATGATCGTCTGATTTCTCATAAAATTTAATACCGGTAGAGTGCTACAAAAACACTTCGTTCGAATCAACTGACTTCAATTAATATATGCACTGATGCCCACCTGGCCTTTGTGGCTTAAACGGTAGAGCGTTCGCTCGAGATCCTAAAGGTCGCGGGTTCGAATCTCGGCCGGTCCGCTCTTCGGCTGGGAAGGTAACCGCAGGCCTGGCGGAAAGTAATGGCAGCCTACCGCCGGATGGATCGCTTCAAATCACCTGCGGGCTGACTGCCTGTACAGTTGGGCCCAGAGCTGATCCCGGTATACACTGCACACCGGGATCATCTCCGGGACCAACGCTCGGTAACGAGTATGGTAGAACTTTACCTTTTTACCACCTTAAAGTGATCACCGATAAACTTAAAACTAACATCAGTTAACCGTCTCCAGCAACGTAACATGAAGCATACAAGCAGCGGCATGAACGCGGATCCCTAGCCATTCTAAATAACCGGCAGCACACTGCAGAGAAAAGAGGAGAAAGTGTACGCATAAGAGAACAAATGAGGCTTTGATTGCCGCAGTATATTCCGCGGTTTGCGGAGGAAAATGGTTGAGGAGTATTTGTTGGTCGCGGTGATGTACGGCTGGCACGTGCGTGCACAGACGTCTGCAGGGCGCGTACACTACATCGCGTGTAAATTAGCCGCCGAAGGACGGACGCACATGATTCACGTCGCTGGTTTATTAAGACAGGTCGAGCCGGCGACGATAAATCTCCGCTGAAATCGGGCCAACATGTCCGGCCGTTTACGACGAAGACGCTGCGACGACGACAGACGAGTCTGATTCGGGCGCTCCCGGGATGGACGACGCTCCCCCGGCATCGTCGTCGACCCCGTCGGCGCGGTTCAGCTGCGGCTTCGCTGCCCGAAAACGGTGGTAGCGTGTTCTGAGCTTAAGACCGAAACGACTTGGCACGCACTCTTGACTTCGGCCGTACATGCACGCAAAACGGGGGTTAATTTTCGCTCTTTTCTTCATCGATTTTGTCACTTACCTTACCTAAATAAAATCAACTATATACCATTCTTCGGGTACCGAAGATTAACACGTGTACGCAGCTGTAGGATTGCCTTCGTATTTTAACCAATACTGACTCCGCACTTTTCTAGGTTAAACCATTTTCACATTAAATGACAAAAGTAGTAGATAAATTTATTGGCTTCAAATTCAGCCAGTAGTTGATGACGAATCTTTAACGTTTCCAGTAATAAATCGTTTGTTCTGAATAACAATAATAATAATAACCTGTTCTGTTCTTTAGCCGTATACTCGGTCCGAGAGTTGGCCACTTAATTGGCCACACCATGGACGTACTTTCTCCATTTATCTCTGTCCTCTGTCATTCTGATTGACTCTTCCACTGGGAGTCCTGTCCACGTTGTCCATCCACGCTGTGCGTGGTCTTCCTCGCCTGCGTGCATTTGGCATTGTTCCTTGCATTATCTCTTTCTCCAGGCAACTCCCTCGTTTCCTCATGGTGTGACCATAGTATGCTAGCTTCCTTGCTTTAACAGTGTCTAACAGTTCTCTCTTTACTCCAGCTTTGTTAAGAATCCACTCATTTGTTTTCTTTGCTGTCCACGAAACCCGCCGATAATAATAATAATAATAATAATAAAGTGGTCATCGAAACGGCCGGAACCTGGCACCATCAAGCCGTCGAACTGGTCAAGGAGATCGGAAGACGGACGACAAACATCACAGGCGACGAGAGAGAGACACCTTG